>Ga0209677_100403_pt1 | contig 26002 bp, 29 predicted proteins | sample AraplaCvi_mCL_r2_2_FD_184285 | JGI IMG/M metagenome (GOLD analysis project Ga0209677, IMG submission 184285) | Arabidopsis root microbial communities from North Carolina, USA - plate scrape CL_Cvi_mCL_r2 (SPAdes) (version 2) | ecosystem: Host-associated > Plants > Roots > Endosphere | place: USA... | reverse complement strand
CCTCGCAATGACGGTGCCTCACGAGGATCGGAATGCTCCGCCTCATGCCGGCTGCTTTGCCCACCCTGCAGCTCAACTCCGTATAATCACTGCCATAAGGAAGACATCATGCAGTTCCATATGATCGCCCACGGGCCAAAGCCCGTCGCACCGTTCAGCCATGCGGTGGAGAGTGACGGCTTCATCTTCGTCACCGGGCAGATGCCTGATAGTCCCGAGGCGCCAGGCGTGCTGCCCGAGGGCATCGTCGATCAGACGAAGGCGGTGATGCAGAACTTGAAGTACATACTCCAAGGTCTCAACATCGGCCTCGAACATATTGTGATGGCTCGGATTTACCTGACGCGCTTCAAGGAGGATTACGCCGCAATGAATGAGGTCTGGCGCTCATTCTTTCCTGCGGACCGCCTGCCTGCCCGCACCTGTGTCGGTGTCACCGGGCTCGCTTACGACGCGCTGATCGAGATCGATCTGGTCTGCCGACGACCATAATCGCCAGCGGTAAATAAGTCGTCACCGGCGGTCATGTTCCCTCGCGCAGGAGGCCAACGTTTTCGCGGATTGCCTCCCCGCGTCAGCGGATGCCAATTTGCTGGCGACGATGAAGTCGCGCCGCGAGGAGACGCCATGCCGAGCCAGTTTTCCAACCGCCAACAGATCAGGAAGCCCGCAGTCACGTCCAAGGGCGGCATCGTCGCGGCGCAATCGCGGCGCGCCGCCGAGATCGGTGCGGAGGTGCTGGGGGCCGGCGGTGACTGCATCGATGCCGTCGTTGCCACCGGCTTCGCGCTCGGCGTGTTGGAGCCCTGGATGAACGGCATGGGCGGCGGCGGCGCCATGGTGCTGTACCGGGCACGCGAAAACCGCGTCGAGGTGATCGACTACGGCATGCGCGCGCCGGACAGCCTGCGCGTCGCGGACTATCCGCTCACCAATGACGGCGCTGTCGCCGCCGACATCTTTCCCTGGGCGCGGGTGAAGGACGACCGCAATATCCACGGTCCCGGCGCCATCGCGGTGCCCGGCATGGTCGCCGGCATGGGCGAAGCGCATCAACGCTACGCGAAACTGCCCTGGCAGGAGCTGCTCGCGCCGAGCGCGAAGCTTGCCGCCGAGGGCCTGCTGATCGACTGGTGGACCACCCTGATGATCTCGAGCTCGGCGGCGGATTTGCGCCGCTATCCGGCGAGCGCGGCGGCTTATCTGAAGGACGGCCTGCCGCCGAATCCGCAATGGGGCATCAGGTCGGTGGTGCGGATGCCGCAGCAGCAGCTACAGGCCTCGCTGACCCATCTCGCCAGCGCCGGCGCGCGCGACTTCTACCAGGGCGACCTCGCCCGCTCGATCGCCCGCGACATCCAGGCCGCCGGCGGCCATCTCTCGGTCGAGGATCTCGCAGCCTTCGAGGCGCATATCCGCGAGCCGCTGACGATTCCCTATCGTGGCGGCACGGTGTTTGCGACGCCGGAGCTCACGGCAGGGCCGACGCTCGCGCATACGCTGCGGCTGTTGCAGGCGAGCCTGCAGCCGTCAGGCGGCAGGCCGGGTGCAGACGCTTATCTTGCTTATGCCGAGGCGCTGCAATCAGCCTATCGCGAGCGGCTCAAGGGCATGGGTGATGCGGACGGGCGGCGCGCGCTCGGCGCCGAATATCTCGCGCCCGCCTGCACCACGCACTATTCGGTGGTCGATCGCGACGGCAACATGGCGGCCGTGACGCAGACCCTGCTGTCGAATTTCGGCTCGAAGTTCCAGACGCCGCAGAGCGGCATCATGATGAACAACGGCATCATGTGGTTCGACCCGACGCCGGGCACCACCAATTCTCTGGCGCCCGGCAAGCGCTGCCTCACCAACTACACGCCCGTCGTGGCCGAGGCCGCCGATGGCCGCCGCCTCGCGCTCGGCGCCTCCGGCGGCCGGCGCATCCTGCCCGCGGTGACGCAGATCCTGTCGTTCGTGATGGATTTCGGCATGGACCTCGACGGCGCGATCCACCAGCCGCGGATCGACGCCAGCGAGGGCGCGATCGTGATCGGCGATGCGCGGTTGCCGCCGGAGACGCGTGCGGCGCTGGCGGCAACGTTCGATACTGAGGAGGCACATCCGCAGGCGCTGCCGATGAAGTTCGCCTGCCCCAGCGTGGTGCTGCGCGACGGCGCGACCAACTCCGGCGCCTCCGAGGTGTTCCAGCCCTGGAGCGAGGCGGTGGCGGAAGGATAGCGCTATTCCTCTATCTGAATAGATCGAGGCGGATCCCCGAGTCGTGAACCACCCTCTCCCCTTGTGGGAGAGGGTGGTTTCGAACGAAGTGAGAAACCGGGTGAGGGGTTTATCTCCGCGGATGCAGACCCCTCACCTGCCTTCGATGCTACGCATCTCAGGCACCCTCTCCCACAAGGGGACAGGGTAAGCACCGAGCTCGCTGCACCCGAACGCCGATCAATTCTCGAAATTCACCGCCGTGGTGTTGGCTCCGCACACCAGCACCGCGACGCGTTCGCTGGGCGCGGGACGATAGGCGCCGGACAGCAGCGCGGCCAAGGCCGCAGCGCCTCCCGGTTCGGCGACGATCCGCAAGGTCGACCATAGCGCCTGCTGCGCGGCGCGGATGTCGTCGTCGCTGACCAGCACCACCTCGGGCGCCGCATAGCGGCGCAGGATCGGAAACACTCGTTCGCCGATTCGCTTCGGCGCCAGACTGTCGGCAGCAATGCCACCGGCCGGCGCATCGACCGGCTCGCCGGCGGCAAACGCATCGCGCAAGGTCGGCGCACCGTCGGATTCCACCGCGACCACCTTGACGCGGCCCTGATACCAGGCGGCGATGCCGCCGATCAGTCCACCGCCGCCGACCGCGACCAGCAGCGTGTCGAGATCAGGCGCATCGCGCTCGATCTCGAGCCCGACCGTGCCCTGCCCAAGCATGGTCTCGGCCTGGTCGAACGCGTGGATCGGCATTGCGCCGTGGTCCGCGACATGCCGCTCGCTTGCGGCCAGCGCATCCGCGTAGCGGTCGCCACTGACGTGAAGTTCGGCGCCGTGACGCCGGATCAACTCGATCTTGGAGGGCGAGGCGATGGTCGGCACGAAGATCGCGGCCTTCCGCCTCAGCCGGCTCGCGGCAAACGCGACCGCGACGCCATGATTGCCGCCGGAGGCTGCGACCACGCCGTCCGCAGGCACCTCGCGCGTCAGCAGATTGGTGAAGGCGCCGCGCACTTTGAAGGAGCCGGCATGCTGCATGAATTCCAGCTTGAGCCGCAGCGGAGCGGAAGGCAGGCCGAAATCGGCCGCATCGACCGTGACCAGCGGCGTATGCCGGACATGGGGCTGGATAATGTCGTAAGTCTCGGCGATCCGCTCCCGCGTCACCGCCGCCGATTCATTTCGCATATCATACCTCACTACCTTGGCGCAGCTTGACATGAATTAGCCAATTGGCAAAGTAACAAAATGAAACCCGATCGCGTCTTTCAGGCATTGGCCAATGACAAGCGGCTGCAGATCCTCGACTGGCTGCGCGAGCCGCGCCGGCATTTTCCGCCCCAGGTCGATGGCGACCTGGTCAAGGACGGCGTCTGCGGCATTTTCATTGCCGAGAAGCTCGGCGTCTCGGCGCCGACGCTCAGCGAGCACATGCGGGTGCTGATTGCCGCAGGCCTCGTCAGGGCCAAGCGCGCCAAGGGCTGGACCTTCTACAAGCGCGACGAGGACGGACTGAAGGCGGCGCGACGGCTGCTCAGCGCTGCGCTGTGAGACGTTCGCGCACGCCGGGCCGGCACGATCGATTTGCCCCGGCAATGCCCAAGATCGTCTGCTAGGATCCCCGCGCCTGATGACCTCGAAGGAGCCTCGCCATGCGCATTGTCCTGCTGCTGCTTGCCCTGCTCGTCAGCGCCGCTCCGCTCGCCATCGCCGCCGATGAAGGAACTGCCGCGCAGGCCGCCATCCGCCAGCAGGAGCAGGCCTTTGCGCGCGACGACGCGGCAGCGGCCTATGCGCAGGCCGCGCCCGAGATCCACGCGATCTTTCCTTCCGCCGACGTCTTCATGGCGATGGTGAGACAAGGCTACGCGCCGGTCTACCGGCACCAGAGCTTCGAATTCGGCGAGAGCAGGACCGAGGGCGGCGTGATCGCGCAGCGCGTTCACATCGTCGACGCCAATGGCGAGGCGTGGGAGGCGCTCTACACGCTGGAGACGCAGCCGGACGGCAGCCTCAGGATCACCGGCTGCTCGCTGCTGAAGGCCGGTCAGGCGGTATAGCTGTCACGGGACTCATCCGAGCGCCAAGTCACCGATGCGATGTCGCGTTCTTGATTCCCTCGTTTGGAATCCACACGGCCACGCGGCTCTCAGACCGCATCGATCCGCACCCCGGTTGCAGTGCGGGAATTCCGATCGGCGGTAGCGGCAAGGTCCAACAGGCCGGCGCATGACGGGACGTGAATCGAGCAGAACATGTTCTGAAGCGGGCAGACACACTGTGCCTTGAAGCATGTTCACCGCGCATCCACGTGGCTGTCCCCGCGCGCGATCCGCTATCCCGCAGATCTACGTAGTATGAATTTTCAAATAAACGCCATGCGTTTAGGGGATTGGCAACCTGAAGATGAGCAAAATTTTTTCATTCAAATCCTGGAGATCTGTACATGCGTACACCAACAACGACGTCGGATACCTTGCCGCATCGCGGCACGGCCGCCTCTTTCCGCATCGCCATCGGTCTGGCGCTCGCAGCGAGCGCCAGCGTGGTGTTGTGGGGCGCCGGCACCCACAGCCTCTCTTTCGCGAGCGAACCTTCCGTGACGCTTGAGGACCGGGTCGCTGCCCTGACTGCACAGCTCGCCCAGGTCAAGCGGGAGACCGCCAGGCTGCGCGAGAACCAGGGCGACACCTCCGCGGAGTTTGCCCATCTCCGCGCCGGCCTCGCCAATGCCGAGATCAGCCTTGCAGGGCTGCGCGCCAGCACCGACGAGAACGAAGCACGACAGCGGGACACGACTGCGCAGATCGAAACGAATCTCGCCCAGTTGAAAATCGAGACGCTTCACCTCCGCATGGCGCAGGACGACACCACGACCGAGATTGGCTCGCTGCGCGCCGGCGTGGCGAACAGCGAGATCGGTGTCGCCTCGCTCCGCGCGACCACAAGCGATCTCCGCCTCCAGATCGGACGCATCGAGGCTGCCAGCGACGCGACCAGTTCGATTGCCAGGGGCCATCGGCGGCATCACAGGAGGTGGGTGGCGCAACGTTGAGCCGCGGGCACGGCCCCAGTTCGGGATCGTGGGCCGGATGGCGTACGGAAGGCCTTTGAGCGAGTCCCATGTGACACTTCATGTGGCTCGCTGGCGGCCCATTCATCGAGCAATTCTCGCCGCCGTAACACTCGATTGCGGCCTGGCGCAATAGGCTGCGTCACGCGATGGCCGCCCGCCGCCGCGCCAGGACCAGCAGCGACAGCACGATCGCGATGTTGACGGCGTTCCAGGCCACGCCATTGGCGAAGGCAGCCGCATAGGAGCCGGTGGCATCGAAGATCACGCCCGAGATCCAGCCGCCGACCGACATGCCCACCACGGTGGCGAAGATCACGATGCCGACCCGGGTGGCCGCTTCGCGCGCCGGCATGGTCTCCCGGATCACGATGGCGTAGCTCGGCACGATGCCGCCCTGGAACAGGCCGAACATCGCCGAGATCAGATAGAGCGAGGAGAGGCTGTCGAAGAACAGATAGAAGGTGAGCGCAAAGCCCTGCGCCAGCGAGCCGACGAGCAGCGTGCGCATGCCGCCGATGCGATCGGCGAGGAAGCCGGAGCCGACCCGGCTGACGATGCCAAAACCCATCATCAGCGACAGCATCTCGGCGCCGCGGGCGACGCCATAGCCGAGATCGCCGCAATAGGCGACGATGTGGACTTGCGGCATCGCCATCGCCATGCAGCAGGCGACGCCGGCGATGCACAGCAGCGCGGTGAGCGCGTTGGTGGAGATCGCGAGCTTGACCGGAGGCGGCGGCGCTTGGGCGTGATCATGAGCGCCGGCACCGCCCATGTGGGCGCGCAGCACCATGAGCAGCAGCGACATGGTGACCGCGCAGAACAGGCCGATCGCGACATGGATGCCACGCCAGCCGAGCCGCTCCAGGCCGAGATTGATCAGCGGCGGCCACACCGTGCCAGCGACGTAATTGCCGGCGGCAACGATGGTGACGGCGAGGCCGCGATAGCGGCTGAACCAGTGCGAAGCCTCCGCCATCAGCGGCGCGAAGGTCGCCGACGTGCCGAGCCCGATGAAGAAGTACACCGCCTGGAACTGCCACAGCGTGACCGAGGCACCCGCGAGCAGATAGGCGATGCCGGTACAGGCGATGCTCAAACCCATCGCGGTGACGATGCCGAAGCGGTCGGTGATGCGGCCGACGATGATGCCGCCGAGGCCGAAGCCGAACATGGTCAGGGTGTAGGCGAGCGAGACGGCGCCGCGGGACGCCGCGAACTCGGCCTGCACGCCCGGCAGCACCACCACGACCGACCACATGCCGACGCCCCCGATCGAGGCGATCAGGAGCGCCAAGCCAAGGCGCATCCAGGCCTGACGCGAGTCCGGAACGAAGGCGGGTGTTTCCTGGTGTCGATTCAAAGCGGCATGCACGGCGCGAGCAACTTCTTCAGTGGGCCGCCCACCGTCAAGCCATATTGCTGCGATATTGGTCATGCAGAAGCAGCGCAACAGCCAGCCATGCAATATTGGACGGCCCTAGCCTTGGCGAAGCAGCGCTTTGCGGTTAGGTTGAGCGCGAACGGGGGAAGGTCTTCGAAACGAATGTCGTTGCGGCTGACACGATCGATGAGAGTCCTGGTGGGGCGGTTGATCGCGCTCGCCTATCTCTTTTGCGTGCTCAGTCCGGGTGCGGCGCTCGCGTTCGGCAACGGTCCGGAGCCCTGCTTCGACGAGGTCGTCGCGCCAATGGCGGCCGGGTATCAAGAGATCGCGCATCATGAGCCCGCGCATCACGCGATGATGGCGCAGATGCAGGCCGGTGACGGCCAGAACGATCATCACGGCACACGCATGCATCGTCATGCTACCGTCCATGAGGACGCCGGCGCCCCCGCTGGCCACCATGATCACGGCAAGATGCCGGGTGCCTGCTGTGCCGCGCTATGCGTGGTCGGCATCGCGGTCGATCTGCCGAATTTGACCGCGCCGACACGGATGGCCGCCGGCCAGGTCTTCTCCGGCGAGCAGATCCTGGTCGGCCGCGCGCCACCCCTCCTCTATCGTCCTCCGATCGCCCTCGTCTGAACGAACGGTGCTGGTCACGGCGCGTCGCGCCGCGGCCGTGCTTGATTTGATCAGGTCAGAGGATCATCCATGTTTTCGCCATCAGAGGCGAAGCACGTCCGCGCATCTTCGGCGCGCGGCGGCTCGCGTCTCCTTTCAGTCATTCTCCTGATGCCGGCTGCCGTCTTCGGGCTCGCGGGCTGCCAGCCCAAGACGATTTCGCTGGCGGGCGCTGATCCGGCCGATCCCGCGGCCAGGATCACACCGATTCATGATCGCGCGACCACGTCGCCTTATGTGAGCCTGCGTCCGGCGTCGCCGGCCCCATGGCGCCAGCGCAACGATGATGTCGCGCCGCGTTCCGGGCCGGACCGGCAGGAGCGGTAGTCATGCAACGACAATCGCTCCTGCTGCTATCGCTGCCGCTGATCGCGGCGCTCGGCCTCTCCGGCTGCGCGTCGTTCTCGTCCGACGGCGGCATGGCCGTGGTATCGGACATCACGAGCCGGACCATCGATCACGAAACCATGGCGGTGCGCAGCGCCGACGATGCCGACCGTGCGCGCAAGGCCACGCGGCAACTGCTCGCGCGCCCGCTTTCGACAGAGGCAGCGGTGCAGGTCGCGCTGTTCAGCAACAAGGGCGTGCAGGCGAGTTACAATGAGTTGGCGCTCAGCGAAGCCGAGCTGATCCAGGACAGCCTGCCGCCCAATCCGACGTTCTCGCTATCGCGCATCTCCGGCGATGGAGCGAGCGAAGCCGAGCGGCAAGTCGTCGGCGACATCCTCGCGCTCGCCACCCTGCCGATGCGCTCCGAGATCGCCCGCGACCGTTTCCGCCAGGCGCAGCTCAAGGCGGCGCTGGCGACGCTGCGGCTCGCCGCCGACGTCCGCCGCGCGCAGGTCCGCGCCATCGCCGCCAACGAGTTGGTGGGCCTCCTGACCGAGGCCCAGTCAGCCGCCGAGGCCACGGCGCGGCTGTCGCGCAAGCTCGGCGAGACCGGCGCGCTCAACCGGCTCGACCAGGCGCGCGAGCAGGTCTTCTATGCGGAGACCACCGCCGAACTCGCGGCAGCGCGCCAAGCGGCCTCCAGCGCGCGCGAGCAGCTCACGCGTCTGATGGGCCTGTGGGGCGACGATCTCGGCTTCCGCCTGCCCGACCGGCTGCCCGAGCTGCCGCGGCGGCCGATCGATCAGCCCTTCGTCGAGGCCGACGCGGTCGGCCACCGCATCGATCTGCAGATGGCGCGGATCGAGCTCATCACGCTGGCGAAATCACTGAGCCTCACCGAGGCGACGCGCTTCGTCACCCTGCTCGATGTCGCCGGCATCGACCGACGAACCCACGATCCGGAGGCGCAGCCGTTCCGCGAACGCGGCTTCGACGTCGAATTCCAGATCCCGATTTTCGACGGCGGCGAAGTGCGCCTGCGGCAGGCGAACGAAACCTATGACCGCGCCTTCAACCGCCTGGCGGAGAAGGCGGTCAACATCCGCTCGGAAGCGCGCGATGCCTATCGCGGCTATCGCGCCGCCTACGACATCGCCAGCCATTACCAGCGCGAGGTGCTGCCGCTGCGGCAGATCATCAGCGAGGAGATGCAGCTGCGCTACTCGAGCATGCAGGTCGACATCTTCGCGCTGCTGGTGGAGATGCGACAGCGCCTCGCCTCGCGCCGCGCGGCCATCGATGCCAAGCGCGCCTTCTTCCTGGCGCAGGCCGAGCTGTCGGCCGCCGTCAATGGCGGCGGAAGCGGCGGCGAGGCCGTGCAGGCGAGCGCCCAGATCCCCACAAATGACGATTAAGGACCAGCGAGGATGTTGTCACGCAGAACACTTCTCGGCACCGCGGCGCTGGCGAGTGCGAGCGCGGTCAGCGGCAGGGCTCAAGCCGCGGCGATTCCGGAAGCGCCGAGCATGGATCGCGGCACGATGCAGCCGCCGCTGCATCCGTCCAGCGGACCCGACTACCAGCCCGTGGCGACCCTGAACGGATGGTCGCTGCCATGGCGCATGAACGGCGACTGGAAGGAATTCCATCTCGTCGCCGAACCGGTGTTGCGCGAATTCGCGCCCGGCATGACGGCGCATCTGTGGGGCTACAACGGCCAATCGCCCGGCCCGACCATCGAGGCGGTGGAGGGCGACAAGGTGCGCATCTTCGTCACCAACCGCCTGCCCGAATACACCACGGTGCATTGGCACGGCGTGATCCTGCCCTGCGGCATGGACGGCGTCGGCGGCCTGACGCAACCACACATCAAACCGGGCAAGACCTTCGTCTACGAGTTCGAGATGAAGCACAGCGGGACCTTCATGTACCACCCGCATGCCGACGAGATGGTGCAGATGGCGATGGGCATGATGGGAATGATCGTCGTGCATCCCAAAGATCGCGCCTTCCGCCCGGTCGATCGCGACTTCGTCTTCATCATGAGCTCCTATCTGATCGATCCCGGGACCTATCTGCCCAAGGTCAATGAGATGACCGACTTCAACATGTGGACCTGGAATGCCCGCGTCTTCCCGGGCATCGATCCGTTGCCGGTGCGGCTCGGCGATAGGGTGCGGATCAGGATCGGCAACCTGACCATGACCAATCATCCGATCCATCTGCACGGCTACAGGTTCGCGGTGAGCTGCACCGACGGCGGCTGGCTGCCGGAGAGCGCGCAGATCCCGGAGACGACGACCGACGTTCCGGTCGGTGCGATCAGGGCGTTCGACTTCATTGCCGACAATCCGGGCGACTGGGCGTTTCACTGCCACAAGTCGCATCACACGATGAATGCGATGGGCCACGACATGCGCAACCTGATCGGCGTGCCGCGCAAGGATCTCGCACGCGCGGTGGCGCGGCTGGCGCCCGACTCCATGGCGATGGGCTCGACCGGCATGGCGATGGGCAGCATGGAGATGCCGGCGCCCGACAACACGCTGCCGATGATGACCGGCGAGGGCCAGTTCGGACCAATCGAGATGGGCGGCATGTTCTCGGTGGTGAAGGTGCGTGAGGACCTGGCGCGCGAGGACTACCGCGATCCCGGCCCCTATCAGTTCCCCCACGGCAGCGTGGCTTACGAGATCGACGCGCCGGCCTCCGAGCCGCCACGGCGGGACGATCCGGCAACCGCGAAGCCCGCGCAATAGCGCGAATGCATTTGACGAAATCGACAACCAGACAGGAGAGTTCGATGAAGACGACGACCGCGGGCGTGCTATGCGCCGCATTGACCGCCACGCTGGGCATGGCTGCGGCGCTCGGCCACGGCCGGCACGACCATGGCTCCTACTCCGCCGGCGAGCCCGGCGATCCCGGCAAGCCGGCGCGGACCATCGAAATCCTGATGAACGAGATGGACTACACGCCGGCGCACATCGACGTCACGCGCGGCGAGCAGATTCGCTTCGTGCTGCGCAATGTCGGCAAGGAAGACCATGAATTCCTGCTCGCCACCACCAAGGAAAACCTCAAGCACGGCGAGCTGATGAAGAAATTCCCGCACATGGAGCACGATGAGCCGAACGGCGTCCGCGTGGCGCCGAACAAGACGGCCGAGATCGTCTGGAAGTTCAGCAAGCCCGGCACGTTTGAATATTCGTGCCTGATCCCCCTGCATCGCGACTCCGGCATGACCGGGCACGTCACCGTGAAATGAGACAGGCGCGACATGAAGCGGCGCGAGCCAAAGACAGCAGTTCAACAGCAGAAGGAGACGATGATGAAGGCATTCATTCGCATGGCGGCGGCCGTCGCACTGGCCGCGAGCTTCGCGATCACGGCCGCAATGGCGGCGGATACATCGATCACCGGCGAGGTCAAGAAGATCGACGAGAGCGCCGGCAAGATCACCTTGAAGCACGGCGCTGCCAAGAGCCTCGGCATGGATGAGCCGATGACGATGGTGTACCGGGTCAAGGACGCAAGCCTGCTCAAATCGGTCAAGGTCGGCGACAAGGTGCAGTTCGAGGCCGAGCAGGCCGACCAGGGCTACACCGTGACCAGGCTTCAGAAGGCCAAGTAGCGCGACCAAGTAGCAAGGCCATTCGCAAGCTCGCAGGGCGGATTGTCATCGGGCGCAATCCGCCCTGGCGCGACGAAGGAGAGAAAGCAGCGTTCCGCGCCCGCAATTCTGCGGGCCCCGGCCGTTAACCATTCGCTAACCATGCGCGGGCGACTCTCTGGCTTGCGCGCGCGGCCGCGGCTCTCCGGGGACAAGAGAAAAAGACATGGCAAGCACCGTCGGATCCCGTGCCTTCCAGAATGCGCGGGCACAGAAGAAGCTGAAGAAGCAAATGGAGGCGCTGCTGCCGGCCGCCTTCATCGCCTATCGCGAGGGCCGGCAGGCCGACGTGCAGGCGCTGTGCCGGCAGCTCCTGCAGGATCTGCCGGACTTGTTCGATGCCGTGCATTTGCTCGGCGTGTCGCTGGTCGAATCCAACCGGATTGCCGAGGCGGTGCCGCATCTGCAGCGCGCCGTGCAGCTCGATCCGCGCTCGGCGGACGCGCACTCCAATCTCGGCTTTGCGCTGCTCAACCTGCAGCGCCATGAGGAGGCGCGCGCGGCGCTGGAGCAGGCGCTGGCCTTGCGGCCGAATTTTCCGACGGCGCTGCGCAATCTCGGCACCACCCTGCTGCGGCTGAAGCTCGCCGAGCCTGCGATCGCGGCGTTCACGCGCGCGATCGCGCTCAAGCCCGACGACGCCGATGCCTGGTGCAATCGCGGCGTCGCCGAATTGATGTTGAAGCGCTGGGACGCGGCTGCCGCAAGCGCGGAGCGGGCGCTGGCTCTGAGGCCGCGCCACTTCGAGGGCTTGGTCAACAAGGGGCTGGCCCATCTCGAGCTGCGCCATTACGACGTAGCGGAAGCAGCGTTCAACGCAGCGATCGCGGCTCGGCCCGACATGGCGGAGGTGCTGGCGCATCGCGGCCGGCTCAACATGCTGATGGGGCGCCGCGCGGAAGCCGAGGCCGATTTCGATGCCGCGGTGAGGCGCGATCCCACGCTCGAGGTCGGCTGGCAGGGCAAGGCGCAGATGAGCATGCTCACCGGCAACGTGGCGCAGGCGATGCTCGCCTGCAAGCGCGTGCTGGAGCAGAACCCGACCGCGGAGGTGGCGCTGACCTTGCTCGGCGCCTGCCTGGGGCGGCTCGGCGACACCGCGAACGCGATTGCGCATTTCGACCGCGCACTCGAGATCAACCCGGACTATGACGAGGCGATCAGCAAGAAGATCTTCTACCAGGACTTTCTCAGCGACGCCGACTTCGCGGTCCAGCAGGCGACGCGGCGAAATTGGTGGGATGCCATCGGCAGCAAGCTGCCGCGGCGCCAGCCTGGCCCCCGTTCGCTCGATCCGGACAGGCGCATTATCGTCGGCTATCTCTCCTCCGATTTTCGGATGCATTCCGCGGCCTTCGCGTTTCTCCCGGTGCTGCGCGGCCACGACAAGGCGCAATTCCAGATCAACTGCTACTCGTCCTCGACCTCGAAGGACTCCTTGACCGCGACCTTCCAGTCGATCGCCGACGTCTGGGTCGATGCCGTGCACCTGTCCGACGATGAACTGGCGGACCGCATCCAGGCCGATGGCGTCGACATCCTGGTCGACCTCTCCGGCTACACCACCGGCAACCGCATTCCGGTGTTCGCGCGCAAGCCGGCGCCTGTTCAAGTCACGGCCTGGGGCAGCGGCACCGGCACGGGGCTCGCGACCATGGACTACTTCTTCGCCGACCCCGTGACGATCCCGGAAGGTGTGCGGCACCTGTTCGCGGAGACCGTCTACGATCTGCCGTCGGTGATCACGATCGATCCGATCACCGATGTCGCGCCGTCGTCGCTGCCGATGCTGCGGCGCGGCCACGTCACCTTCGGCGTCTTCAACCGCATCGACAAGATCTCCGACGACGTGCTCGCGGTCTGGTCGCGGCTGCTCGCCGAGATCGGCGGATCGAGGCTCGTGGTCAAGCACCTCGCGCTCGACGACGCCCTGGTGCGCGACGGCCTGCTCGGCCGCTTCGCCGCCCACGGCGTACCGGATGACCGCATCGCCTGCATCGGCACGACCGAACGTCATGAGCATCTGCGCGCCTTCGAGCAGATCGACATCTCGCTCGATCCGTTCCCGCAGAATGGCGGCATCTCGACCTGGGAGTCGCTCTACATGGGCGTGCCTGTCATCGCCAAGCTCGGCCGCGGCGCTTCATCGCGTGCCGCCGGCGCCATCCTCAAGGCGATCGGCCTCGACGACTGGGTCGCCGAGGACGACGCCGGCTATGTCGAGATCGCCAAGGCGTTCGCCACCAATCCGGCCTATCTCGGCACGCTGCGCGCCGAACTGCCCGACCTGATCGCGCATTCGGCTGCCGGCAATGTCACGACCTACACGCGAACGGTCGAAGCCGGCTATCGCCAGTTCTGGCGAGACTATTGTGCTGGGCATGCCGGATGATGCGAACCGCGCCGCCGGATGGCTGTTGTCCACACCGGCAAAGCGGGGCTGATGCGGCCCGGCACGGCGCACCACAACCATGTGGTGTACCTCGCATGGCGACCGCAATGCGGCCTGCCATCACAGCCGGCATGAAGAACGCCTGACAACATTGGGTTTTCTCCGATCAGCTACGGCCGGCCAATCCGGTGATGGTCATTGGTGACGATCTCGCGCGGCAGGACCTGCGCATTGCGACCAACCCGCGAGTAGTAGACCTCCTCCGATCCGCTCTGACATAGTGAGGCGAAGAGCCGCGCCCGGCGACCGCCACGCGGCCGACTGAGGGGGAATGAACGATGCGGGCCACTGTCTTGATGGGCTTGCTTGCGGCAGGATTGGGCATCGCCGCAGCATGGGTCGGCCCGGTGGCCGCACAGACCGCGCGGGCGCCGCGTCCGGCGACAGCCGCCGCCGTCGGCGAAGGCGGCAAGGTCCAGGAGTCCAACGAGTGGACGGTCGGCCTCGCCGGCGGCCTGCTCGAAGGCACCAACATCCGCTTCGCCGCCGAGATGGCCAAGGTGCTGGACGACCGGCCCAACCTGCGCGTGCTGCCGATGGTGACCTACGGGGCGCTGGGCAACATCGAAGACCTGCTCTACCTCAAGGGTGTCGACGTCACCATCACGTCGGCCGACGTGCTTGAAGAGTTCGTAAAAAAGGGCACCCTTGCCAATATCAAGAACCGGGTCCGCTACATCTGCTCGTTCTATATCAACGAGGTGCACGTCTATGTGCGTCCCGAGATCAAGACGCTCGAGGATCTCAATGGCAAGAAGGTCAGCTTCAATACGGCGGGAAGCGCGGCGAACCTGACCGGCGGCATCATCTTCGACCGCCTTCACATCAACGCGGAGCGGGTGTTGATGAACAATTCGATCGCGCTCGAGAAGATGCGCACCGGCGAGATCGCCGGCGTCGTGCACGTCACCGGCGCGCCGACCGACCTGTTCGCCAAGTTCAAGCCGGAGCCGGGCTTCCACTTCCTCCCCGTCCCGTACACGTCGAACTTGAAGGACTATTATGTCCCGACCGCGCTGACGTCGCGGGACTATCCCAACCTGCTCGAGCCCGGCCAGATCGTCGACACGGTCGGCGTGCCGCAGGTGCTCGCCGTTTACAACTGGCCGCCCGAGACCGAGCGGTATCGCCGCGTCGCGCGCTTCGTGGAATATTTCTTCAAGCGGTTCGACCAGTTCAGGCAGCCGCCGTTCCATCCCAAGTGGAATGAGATCAATCTCGCCTCCAGCCTTCCGGGGTGGACGCGCTTCAAGGCCGCTGAAGACCTGCTCGCGCAGGATGCTCCGCCGCCGGACAGCGGCGCCGGCAAGCAGCAATTCGACGCGTGGGTCAGGGCCAGGGCCGCCAGGACCGGTCAGCGTATGACCGACGAGGAGGCCGGCGCGCTGTTCAAGCAATTCCAGCAGTGGATGAAGCAGAGCGGCCAGTCCGCGGTGCAGTAGGCGGCAGCGATTTTTCAGGCGATGCTGCGCTGCTACGTTGCGGCGCATGGCGCGCGCTTGGGCATCACAGTCCGGCACGACCGAGAATGTCCGCGACCCAGTCGAGAAAGACGCGCAGGCGCAGCGTCAGCTGGCGGTTCTGCGGATAGAGCGCGTGCAGCGGCGTCGGTGACGGCGGAGTGTCGCTGAGGACCTCCACCAGCGTGCCGGCGGCGAGATCCTGCGTGAAGCGGTAGCGCGGCGCCTGAACGAGGCCAAGCCCGAGCCGGGCGAGATCGGCCATGGTATCCGAATTGTTGACCATGACCCGGCTCGGCAGCATGACCTGCCGCACCGCGCCGCTATCCGTGAATTCGAGCGGCATCACCTCGCCGGTGCGCGAGGAGACGAAGCCGATCATCTGGTGGCCGTCGAGTTGATCGGGTGACCGCGGCATGCCGTGCGCGCGCAAGTAGGACGGACTGGCGACGGTGATTTCCTCGATCGTGCCGAGCCGCCGCTGGATCATGCCGCTGGCCTCCGGCTCGCCCGAGCGGATCACGCAGTCGACGCCCTCGCGCACGAGATCGACCAGGCGGTCGCCCTGCCCGATCCGCAAATCCAGCAGCGGATGGCGCGCCAGAAACGCCGGCAGGTGCGGCAGCAGGAAGGTGCGCGTCAGCAGCGGGTGGGCATCGATGCGGAGCAGGCCGCGTGGCCTCGCGTCGCGCAGCGCGGCCTCGGCCTCCTCGACCTCGTTCAGGATGGCAACGCTGCGCCGGTAATAATCCTCGCCGTCGAGAGTTGGCGTGACGTGCCGGGTGGTGCGCTCGATCAGTCGCACACCGAGACGCGCCTCCAGCGTTTTCAGCACTTCGCTGGCGGTCGAGCGCGGGACGCCGAGATCGGCCGCCGCCGCGGTGAAGCTGCGGCGCTCGACGAGGCGGACGAACAGGCGCATGGCATCGAAACGGTCCATCCCTGATTGTTCGCCCGGTTCGACAGGTGATGTCAATCCGGCGCAGATTATCCGGACGAGCCGATCAGCTATCTCTTTCCTCGTCATCGACAAGGAGAACGGTCATGTCCGACGACCAGACACGAGTTGCCATCGTCACCGGAGCCTCCCGCGGGATCGGCGCGGCCATCGCCGAGCGCCTGGCAGCGGGCGGCATTGCGGTGGTGGTGAATTACGCCCGCGGCAAGGACGCGGCCGAGCAGGTGGTCAAGCGGATCGAAGCGGCCGGCGGCCGCGCGCTGGCCGCTCAAAGCGACATCGCCGGGGCCGACACGGCGGCAGCGCTGTTCGACGCCGCCGAACGGGCATTCGGCGGCGCCGACATTCTCATCAACAATGCCGGGACCATGGAGCTCGGCGCGATCGCCGAGATGACCGACACGGCATTCGCGCGGCAGATCGAAGTCAATCTGACCGGCGTGTTTCGCACCCTGCGCGAAGCGGCGCGGCGGCTGCGCGACGGCGGCCGCATCGTCAATTTCTCCTCGAGCGTGGTCGGACTCTATCAGCCGCGCTATGGCACCTATGCCGCCACCAAGGCCGCCATCGAGGCCATGACCCATGTGCTGGCCAAGGAGCTCGCGCCGCGCGGCATCACCGTCAACGCCGTGGCGCCGGGGCCGACCGAGACCGAGATGTTCCTGGGCGGCAAGAGCGACGAGCAATTGCGCGCGATCGCCGCGCTGAATCCGTTCGGCCGCTTCGGACAGCCGCTGGAAATTGCCGCGGCCGTCGCCTTCCTGGCAAGCCCCGAGGCAAGCTGGGTCAACGGCCAGATCCTGCGCGTCAATGGCGGCGTCGTCTAGAGCATGATCCGGAAAAGTGGAAACCGGTTTTCCCTCGCGACAAACGCCGAAGGCGTTTGCGCGGAGATCATGCTCAATCAAACAGTGAGATCATGATGCGATCCCTTCTAATCGCATCATGATCTCGCGCTTCCATCACCAACCGGACAAGCCGGGCACAGCTATCACAACAAGCAGGAGCTCTCATGCCGTTCGCCAACATCAAGGTCCCCCAAGCTGCACTCAGCAGGGCCCAGAAGGAGGAGATCGTTCATCGCGTCACGGCGATGTTCGTCGATTACTTCAGCGAGGCCGCCCGGCCGCATACGATGGTGCTGATCGAAGAGGTGCCCGACGGCGGCTACGGCCGCGCCGACCAAGTGTTCGTGATTCCGGAATCCTATCGGGCGCGGGACTGAGCGGCGGGCGAGTTGAGCGGGACCAAAAATGGTCCTGCTCTCTCCATCGCCATTCCAAGCGCGCGGAACGCGCCAGCCCGCAAGCGCCCCTGCGCCCGTTCGAGGGCCCCCGTCATTTGCCCGAAGGGAGCTGAACCTTCATGTAGTCCATATGCTTGTTCGGTCGGCCGGCGTAGTGATCACGAATCCGCTCCACGACGTGCACAGGGTCCCACACCGCCGCCCGCTCCAATCCGACGCACTGCTCAGGCTTTGCGGGTCTGGCGTTGAAGGAATCGTCGACGATCCGGCACGTGCCGGTGACAAGATCCTGCATGAATTGCTCCGGTATGGGGACCGGCGCCAGCTCCAGCGGCACGTGGCCGACCTTGGGCCAATCGCCGCTGTCCGCGTGCCCGCCGACGGCGAGGACGAACAGGACCGGCGTCTTGACGATCGCGAGCAGGTCCTGTTCGGGGGCCGAGACTCGACAGTCGTGAATGGCGATCTTTGGAGTACGAGTGACGATACGCGCATAGGTGTGCCATTGGTCGTCGAGGTCGACCCGCAGGACGGATCCAGGCTCGAATTTCGACGCCTTGACTTTCTGTCGTTTCGGCGCCGGCGTCTTGCCGGTCGGCGCGGTCACCGCCAGACGCGTGATCAGGTGGCGGAGGCCGTTCGACCACGCCTCCGATTGACCGTCGGCACCGCCTTCTTCCCATAGCTCCTTGAGCTCGGACTGCAGCAGAACGCGTTCGACGCCGCGAAGGGCGAGCGCCAGGAGCGCCGGACTGGCAAGACCGTCAGCGTGCCCGTCGAGCCAGTCCTGCGCGGCCTCCGGAAGTCGCGAGGCGTCGCCATCCCGGGCAGCGGCCAGAATTTCAGCCGCGGCGATCGCGGATGAAGCGTCCGGCGCCTCGAGGTAGTCCCGAACACCGAGGCCGGCGACGCGTTCCAGCGCCGCGCTGATCGCGGCCGATCCCTCGCGCTCGAGCGTGGCGACAAAGTCCAACGCATCGTCGTTGTCGAAACTGCCAGTGCCCCAGGCGCCCATATCCGACCTCCCGTGACAGAACTCGTCGCCAGATCAGCGTCATCCGCTCCTAAGACGAGAGACAGTCGCGTAGTCCCAGCCATACTGCCTGACTTAGGCCTTTGATAGACCGTGCCGTCAGGACCCGCTCGTCGACTCGCTTGGTCTGACCCACGCGCGCGGCGCCATCGAGTCAGCGGATCACGCTCCGCTGATCCGCCCCAAGAGGGACCACGAGCGACGCGCCGATCCCGTCGCGGACCCGCGGTCGATTATTTCGATGCCTGGCTGATCTTGTGCTCGAGATGGCCGGTGCTGTGATCGCGGCGCAACTGGCTCAGCGATGTCTCATTCAAATGAGACAGAACCTCGCTGAGTTTTTCCGTATCCGGATAGCCGGCCGCGAAAGACTTTCCGTAGATCCTGCGCAGGGTCCCAACCAGGGTGTTGCCGTGCTTCCTGCTGATCTCGCCATCCTTGTCCCGGTGACGACCATCCAGACCGTGCTCCTTCATGTCTCTCTCCCTGCGTGCGTCTCTGCGCTTTGCACGCAGCGTGCGCCCAATCCAGTTGATTGGCAACGCTCCCGAGCGAGCTGGCAGCGAGAAACTCGTCGGAATTTTTCAGGCGATCTACGATGCCGGGATTGAAATGAGCGAACTTGCACGCCGAAGCAAGCTTAGATGGGGTAACGGGCCGGCCGACCGAGCGGCCCATTACCCATCTACGCTCTGCTGACAGGCATCATCATCTGCTCTGGTGTGCTATCTTGTGCCAGTCGGGATGTGGAGGGCGGCAAATGAAGTCCCGTAGATGTCTTGTTGCGGCTGCAGTGCTGAGCGCTCATCTCGTTGCCGCATCCAGCATGGCTCGGGCCGAATGCGACCCCACCAAGCAAATTGGGCCGTTCGCATCGCATTTCGAGGTCCACGGCGACACCGTCTATGACAAGAGCAGCGATCTCACCTGGACGCGATGCAGCTATGGGCAGCAGTGGGCAGAAAGCGGCGGCTGCGCCGGCTCCGTCAAGCTGCTGGACTGGGACAGCGCAATGGGACTTCACCTGCAGAGGGAGGGAAGCTGGCGGCTTCCGCAGCGAGATGAGCTGCAAGGCATCGTAGCGTCGAATTGCAAGCGGCCGGCGATCGACGAAACGCTGTTTCCCGGGACACCGTCGATCCAGTACTGGACAAGTACGGCAAGCGGGCCGTCCTATGCGTGGGTCGTCTTCTTCCGGACCGGCATGCCAACGTGGAATTTCCTGAAGACGACGCCCTTTGCCGTGCGCCTGGTGCGGACGGGCCGGTAACAGACCCATTCAGCATCTCTGATACCGACCGCCTTTGTGTAACCGCCGCAAATGTCGCGATGGTCCAGCAGGCGACATCCCTCCCGCTTATTCGATCACCAGGTCGGGGGAATTCTCTGGATCCATATCTTGGCGGTCTTGCCTCGAAGGTTTAGCTTGTCGAGAGCTAGTGCCATTTTGGCGCTTTCGACCATCTTTTATTCGCTGGGCGGGGAGGCGTCGATGAAGACGATCCTGGTGCCAACCCAAAACGTTCCGGGCATGAAATCCACCCTCGAGGCTGCGTTGCTGCTCGCGCAGCGCACGGGCGCCTATATCGAGGGTATTCCACTCTGGTTGGGCGTTCCCGAGTTTGTCGCGACGGAGTTCGCCAGCAGCTTTTCCATGGACGCCTATCGAGAGCGGCGCGAAGAAGCAACAGCGGAGGCGCGCAAGCTGTTCGAGACCTTCATGCAGGAGCATGGTGTTGCCGCCGCCAGAAAGACCGCGGACCAGCCTTGGTTTGGCTGGTTCGCCGAGGCGCCGCCGGGTGAAGATTTCGTCGGAAACCATGGCCGCACGTTCGATGTCATCGTCATGAGCAGGCCGGACGCGGATACGGACGTTTCATATCACCGGGCGATCGAATCGGGTCTATTCGAAAGCGGCAGACCTGTTCTGCTGTCGCCACCGGTCGCTCCGAAGCAGATCGGGACCAACATCATGATTCACTGGAACGGCAGTACCGAGCAGGCCCGCGCCAACGCTTTGGCTTTGCCATTGCTACGTTTGGCCGGACGCGTGACCGTGTTGACCGTTATCGGAGGGCAAGGCGTGCCGGGGCCGTCCGCCGATCAGGTGCGCAAGCAATTGCGATATAACGGGATCGCCGCCGAGCCCATGAGCGTTGAACTGGAAGGCCGCAGCACCGGTGAAGCGGTTCTCGCCGCGGCCAAGGCGCAAGGCTGTGATCTGTTGGTGAAGGGAGCCTTCACAAGGCACAGGTTGCGGCAAATGATTTTCGGCGGCGCCACGAGCCACATCATGCATCACGCGGACTTGCCTTTGTTGATGGCGCATTGAAGTTAATGGCGGATTGAACCTGCATTTCATGTTTGCCGCTTTCGGCCAACCAAAATGCCGCGCGAAAACGAAAGATCAACACCCTGCACCAGCAAATGTGACGCAATGGAAGTGGCGGATCACGCTGCACTGATCCGCCCTGCGCGCTGACGCTGTTCGCAGGCGCGGCCGACCTTCACGGAACAGGATATCCCTTCCAGAGCCATTCCAATGCCGTGGGTAGCGTCTGCGCAATCGTCGGCCGGTCGACATGCTTGGCGTTGCGCACGAACAGGAACTGATAGTGATAGCCCTTGCCGGCCAGCACCTTTGCCATCAATTCGGCCGAGAGCGTCCAGTCGTGCATGCCGTCGGGGATGGTCGGATTGGGATAGAACAGGTCCTGGTCGCCCATCTCGTACCAATAGCGGATCGGCTTCATCGGTGCGCTCGGGATCAGCGGGCTGCCCGGCGCCTCCGACGGCACCAGCGCGCCGTCTTTCACGGTGAGATTGGGCGTGGCCGGGCCGGTCCATGGCGAATGGAATTCCCAGGCACCGCCGCGCAGGGCCGGATTCTGCGGCCATTGCTGGTTCACCATGGTCGGCGAATAGGCGAGCACGCGGGTGTAGAGATCGGGGTTGAACCACGCCATGATGAACGCCGCGGCGCCGCTGGAGCTCAGCCCCATGGTCGCACGCCCCTCGGGGTCTTTGGTCAGCTTGACGCCGGCGCGGCTCTCGACCAGCGGCAGCACCTCGCGCTGCACGAATTGCGAATAGGTCTCGGAGACCGTGTCGTATTCCCGGCCGCGCTGTGCGCCCTGCGCATCCTGACCGCCATTACCAATCTGGATCGACACCATCGGCGGGACGCGCCGCTGTTGGATCAGATTGTCGAGGACGACGTTCATGTCCTTCCAGGCAGCCGACCCGCCGTCGCCCAGCACGATAAACGGCACCTCGCTGCCTTTCACGTAGTTAGCCGGCACGTAGACCTCGATCTTGCGGGTCCAGGTGCCCGGGTGGCTGGTCGTCACGATCATGTTCGACTTGTCGTTCGGCACCGTGGTCGTGATCATGATCGAAGAGTTGGTGCAGCCCGCCACATCGTCGCGGATGAGACCGGGGTTGTAGATCACGCTGTCGGCCGATGACATCGTGAACGAGATGACGGTGCCCTTCGGCACGCCCTCCTTCGCGATCGTCTCGGCCGCGGGCGCGTGGGTCGGGCCGATGATGAAATTCCCTTCCGCACCTGCGGGCGGCAAGCTGCCGTCAGGCAGTTCGCTCGCCGGCGGATAGTTCGGATTTTTAGGGTCGCGCGTCGGCGGCGTCGTCGAGAGGTCGAGCCCGGTCGTATCGATGAAGAACGGCTTGTCCTTATCCGCAGTGTTGGCGCCCGGCGGCACAGCCATGTTCTGGGTCACGCAGGCCGATGCGGCTTTTGCTGCTTCCCCTTGTTGTGCTTGAGCCTGGGCCGCGGTCGCAAGCGACGCGGCGACGATCCATGTCCCCGCAAGGACAGTCAAAGCACGTTTCATGTTTCTTCCCGGTTTGGTCGTCTTCTTGTGAGAGAGCCTTGAACAGGATTATGTCGAGAGGTCCAGGGACGGTCAATGCGATCTGCGTTCGCGCGGCGGATCGATTGGCGCGTACACGGCACGGCCGGACTGTGATCAGCGCACCGATTGGAATAACGTGGCGCGTCGTTCTGTGATCCCCACGACATGACAACGCGGTCGGAGACCTAGCGATGCAGTATCGAACTTTTGGGCGCACGGGGTTGCAGCTCTCCGTGCTGGGCTTTGGCTGTGGCGCGGTCGGCGGCTTCATGGTGCGCGGCGATCCTGCCGAGCAGGAGCGGACCATTGCGCACGCGATGGAAAGCGGCGTGAATTATTTCGACACCGCCGTGCAGTACGGCAACGGCGAGTCGGAAAAGAATCTCGGCCGCATCCTGCAGAAATTGAAGCCGGCCAGCATCGCGGTCGGCACCAAGGTCCGACTGCAGCCGGATACGTTCGGCCGCGTCGCCGATGCCGTCGCGGCGTCGATCGAAGGCAGCCTGTCGCGCCTGCGGCTCGATCGCATCGACATCTTCCATCTCCACAATCCGATCACCGCGACCGGCGGCGGAACGTCGCTCGGCGTTCGGCAGGTGCTCGACGATGTGGTGCCGGCGTTCGAGCGCCTGCGTGCGCAGGGCCAGACACGTTTCCTCGGGCTGACGGCGGTCGGCGACACCGCGGCGCTGCGACAGGTGATCGAGGCGCGCGTCTTCGACAGCGCACAGATCGTTTACAACATGCTCAACCCCTCCGCCGGCGAGGACCTGCCACCGAACTATCCGGACGCTTGTTCGACGCGACCTCGGCCGCCGGTGTTGGCGTTGTGGGCATCCGCGTGCTGGCCGGCGGCGCGCTGTCAGGCTCGGCCGAGCGCCACCCGATCGCCAGCCCGGCGCCCGAACCGATCGGCTCGGCCTTCAGCTATGCTGCCGATCTCGATCGGGCGCGCCGCCTGCTGCCGCTGGTCACGGAAGGCTATGTCGCCAGCCTCACCGAAGCCGCGACGCGATTTGCGACGTCTCATCCGGCGATGGGCACCATCCTGGTCGGCATGGCGACGCCGCAGCAATTCGAGGACGCACTCGCCGCGGTCCAGAAAGGCCCGCTACCGACGGCTGCGCTGGAGCGGCTGTCATCGCTGCGGCGGGCTTTTTCCGGTGAACCTCGCTGATCGCCGGCTATTCCGTCGAGGAATCGCTCAACACTGAAACAGGGGCGAAGGGCGGATTAGCGTCAGCGCAATCCGCCTTATGATGGGACGCGGGCTATGCAAATCCACATAACATGCTCAATATCGATCAGACGGACGCAGTATGAATGAGAATGGCGGATCACGCTTCGCTGATCCGCCCTACGCACTTGCCTTACCAGTCCCAGCTAACGCAGCGTGCGGCCACTATAAGTTCAGCCCTTCCAGCATAGCCGGTCGAGGATATCGAAGGCCATCCGGAAAGACGCCATGCACGGGGGCGCCGGCAATCTGGGCTATCTTCAGAGCTGGCGTATTCATCTGCCAACCCGCCCATCCTGGAATGAAACAATTTCCGGGACGCGTCCAGAATCCAAGCCTGTCCTTGTGCGCATGACCGACCACGCAGATGATCCAATCCCCAATGTCGCAATAGGTATATGCCTGCTTGGTACCTCCGGTCGCTGCACTGATGTTGACGTAAACCGACTGCGTGAAATCGGCCGCCGTAACGGCAGCTTGTGCATCAACGTTGGTGAAAGACACCGGTCCCTTGTGCGGGCATTTTGTCAGATCCCACGGCATGCTCCTGCTCCTTGTCAAACAGCCAGCGGAACTTTGAGGAAGTGATGGTGCGCTCGGCACGCACATCGCATCCACAACCTAAGATAGCGTTCCGCAGTTGTGATCCTTGTTAACCCTTTCACAAATCCCGCACAAATTTTGCAAGAACACGTCCCAGGATCCCGACACACCCGCAATACGGTGACCGTGCACTTACTGCACCACCGCCCCTCTTTGCTGCTCCCTTCAGACGCCGCATTCTGATGCAATCGACTGGATGAGCCTGCAGACCGCCGTTTCGTGATTCCGCAGCGAATTCGTCCATGTCTCGGCTGTCCAACTCAGTTGCCCCAGGGGCCCCGAGAGGATGGTCGTCGTGAAGGACATCGGGCCCATTTCCTGCGCGGAGCTGCAGGCAGCGTCGGACCGGCTGACCACCGTCAGAACACGGCCGCGATAGTCGATCGCCGTGACGGCCATGACGCGCTCGTCGGCGCCGTGCTCGTCCTCAAGCAGCGCTTCGCTTCCGTCTGCGGCTGGCGCGCAAGCTTCGGTGTCATTGCGGCCTTGCATTGATTGATCTCCGGATTCCGGGGCGGCGTCTCCGGGCATCCCTGATCCGCTGCCCCATCCAAATGTTGACCATCGTCAGCATTTACACAACAGAAGATGGGATTCATAGTCCGTGGACCAATAGTCTACAGACCGGTCGATTTGTCCCCATGGTGGACGAATCGACGATCGTGAGGACTGTCGCCGCAAACGTGCGAAAGGCACGAAAAGCGCTGAACTTGTCGCAGGAGGAGCTTGCCTTCGAGGCCGGCCTCGATCGAACCTACATATCGCAGGTCGAGCGAGCGAAGCGAAACATGACCATCGTCGTCCTCGCCCGCTTGGCGACTGCACTGCGGACGAGTCCCGAGCGGCTCATCGCTGCGCCCCGAAAGGGTGCAAGTTAGTCGAAGGGTGGATTAGCGTCTGCGTAATCCGCCAGCTCACATTAGAAGATCGCCGGCCCGCACATACTCACTCGACTTCGACCTGCCGACACACCGTGCCGTCAGAACGAGTCTTCAACGGGCTTTGGTTGGCATACGCAACTCAATAGAAGCGGCGGATCACGCTTCGCTGATCAGCCCTACGCGCTGCTTTGAGGCAGCAGCCTGTCAGTTCTCCGGGCACTTACTTCCGGTTTAACCCCGAGAGCGGACGTTCTTTGGCGCCGGCCGGAAGTCCGAGATGGGCCAGAAGCAGAAATGTCCCTGCTTTTATGGATTTTGCTACACTGAGGTTAAGCCATCGGGCTTAGGCTTCGCCCAAACCTCTGTCGTACACTACCGCGCTCCCGCAGCCGACAAGGCCACTGAATGACACTGTCTCGTTCGGAAACGAGTAGCTCATGGCAAACATCGAGGGGACTCGTCGTGAGCTATGCGAACAGAATTCGCAACATGCTTCTGTGGGCAACCCTCGGCCTGTTCGTCCTCTTGATGTTTTTACCCGCAGTCGCAATTGGTGGTCAGTGTGTCAAACCTGATTGGGGAGCAGGATATGTCTATTTCTTTATAGGACCACTCGGCCCCTTCGAAGGACAATTCGGTTGGTTTGCTAACCCCCTGATGCTCTTTGCAGCGCTGAAAGCCAATCGCATCTCCGCGATAGTCTCTGTTGGTCTCGTTGTGCTCACTGCCTTTACATTGCGCTCCATGCCCACGATCGAACCAGGAAACCTCCCAGTGTGCGGATTCGGTATCGCGTACTTTGCCTGGCTCACTTGCGCCATTCTCATATTGATTTCGACATTTATGACGGTCGGCCGAAAGGGCTAAGCAAATCGATAGAGATCAACGTCGGCAATGGGTCA
>Ga0209677_100401_pt1 | contig 26106 bp, 22 predicted proteins | sample AraplaCvi_mCL_r2_2_FD_184285 | JGI IMG/M metagenome (GOLD analysis project Ga0209677, IMG submission 184285) | Arabidopsis root microbial communities from North Carolina, USA - plate scrape CL_Cvi_mCL_r2 (SPAdes) (version 2) | ecosystem: Host-associated > Plants > Roots > Endosphere | place: USA... | reverse complement strand
TCGACCCCACCCGGCCCGTTATCGACGCGTCCGGATACTCGCACCGGGTGCCCGGCGCCGACATCTACGACTCGCACCTCTACGAACAGGACCCCGACGTCTTCGCTGCGCGGATGGGGGGCCTCGCAGACGGCCGGCCCTACGTCAACACGGCGCCCGACGGCACCGAGTGGTCGGTGCCGTACGCCGGGCAGCCCTACTTCTGCAGCGAGTTCGGCGGCATCTGGTGGTCGGACAGCGACCGCGCCGGCGACGACTCGTGGGGGTACGGCGAGGCGCCGCGCACCCGCGAGGAGTGGCTGGACCGGTTCCGCCGGCTGGTGGAAACGCTGCTCGACGACGCCGGCATGTTCGGCTACTGCTTCACCCAGCTCACGGACGTCTTCCAGGAGAAGAACGGTGTTCTCGACTTCCGGCGCGTGCCGAAGTTCGACCTCCGACTCCTGCGGGACATCCAGTCGCGGCCCGCGGCGTACGAGCTCGACGACGTCCCGCCCCTCGATCCCTGATCCGGGCGCGGGGTCCCGCAACACGAAAACCCCACCACCGACCCGTACCACCGACCTGCACCACCAGCACCTGACAACACAAGGCACCTCACAAAGGAGTGGACACCCATGCGCAACAAACTGATCCTCGCCGCAGCAGCCGTCTCGGCGGTCGCGCTGGCGCTCGCCGGCTGCTCGTCGGGAGGCGGCTCCAGCGACGGCAAGGTCACGCTGACCGTCGTCGGCTTCGAGGGCGGCGGCACCGAGCTCGCCGACATCCCGCAGATCAACGCCGACTTCCACAAGAAGTACCCGAACATCACGGTCGACTACAAGTACGTCGCCAACGGCGAATACGACCAGTACAACAACACCCGCCTCGCCGCCGGCACCGCCGCCGACGTCCTCATGACGAACGCGACCCGCGTGCAGCAGTGGCAGAAGCAGGGCTACCTCGCCGACCTGAGCGACCAGTCCTGGGTGAAGCAGCTCATCCCGAACGTCGCCCCGTTCGGCGCGATCGGCGGCAAGACCTACGCGTTCACGCAGCAGAACATCCCGATCGGCCTGTACGCCAACCTCGACATCCTGAAGAAGGCCGGAATCGCCCAGGTTCCGCAGACGTGGCCGGACTTCCTCGACGCCCTGCAGAAGCTGAAGGCCGCCGGGCAGCCGGGCCTCCTGCTCGCCGACCAGGGCGGCTGGACCAGCGAGCAGCTCTCGCTGGCGCTCGCCGCGAACCTGGTCGACGACAAGTGGGGCCAGGGCTACGACGAGGGCAAGACCAACTGGAACCCGTCGTTCGCACCGGTGTTCGACCACATCAAGCAGCTGCTCACCTCGGGCGACGTCGACGGCAAGCTGATGAACGGCATCGAGCCGTTCAACACCGGCAACGCGGACTTCGCCGCCGGAAAGTGGGCCTTCACCATCATGGGCGCGTGGGAGCTGCAGAACTTCCAGCAGAACGCGAAGTTCGACTTCTCGCTCAACCCGTTCCCGGGCGGCGATGCGGGCAGCAGCCCCTACGGCGTGACCTTCGTCGGATCCGGCTGGGGCGTCAACGCCGCCGGCCAGCACACCGATGCGGCTAAGAAGTACGTCGCGTTCATGGCCGATCCGGCCAACGACAGCCGCTACCTGGCCGCCGAGAACTCGTTCACCACGCTGAAGAACGTGCCGAGCCCGACCATGTCGAAGGCGAGCGCCTACGTGGATGCCTTCAACGCCGGCCACTCGCAGGTGTCGCCGATCGAGTACCTGCACTTCCCGACCTACGAGCAGGAGTTCTGGAAGGTGGGCACCTCGCTCTTCAACGACCCGTCGCAGTCGACGAGCACGCTCCTGAAGCAGCTCGACCAGACGATCCCGAAGACGAAGTAGGCGGTCCCGGCCGGGGAGCCCCGCACGCTTCCCGGCCGGCTGCCCGCACCACCGCACCCGCACCATCCAGCCCGAAAGGCGATCCCATGCAAATCCGTGGCCGTTCCGCGATGGTGCTGATCGCGCCGGCAGCCCTCATCTTCGCCGTGTTCGTGATCTACCCGCTGATCCGTGGCGTGCAACTCAGCTTCACCGACGCGATCGGGCCGAGCGGTGGAAACTTCGTCGGGCTGAAAAACTACCTCCACGCGCTGTCCGACCCGACCGTGCTGCACGCGCTCGGCAACACCATCGTCTACACGATCGTCGTGGTCGTCGTGCAGAACGGACTCGCCCTGCTCGTCGCGTTCTGGCTGTTCAAGCTGGAGCGCGTGCGCAACTTCGTGCGCGCCGGGCTGCTGCTGCCCGCGATGATGGCATTCGTCGCGGTCGGCTACCTGTGGTCGTACATGTACTCGCCACTGGGAGGACCGATCGACGAAGTCATGGACGCCCTCGGCCTCCACGCGCTCGAGCCAATCTGGCTGGGCGACCCGCACACCGCACTGATGTCGATCGCGGCCATCTACATCTGGATGTTCCTCGGCTACACCGCCACGATCTACCTCGCCAACTACATGGCCATCGACCCCGCGCTCATCGAGGCGGCGAACCTCGACGGAGCCGCCGGCTGGCGCCGGTTCTGGAGCATCGACTGGCGGCTGCTCGCACCGTCGTTCACGATCAACATCACGCTCAGCGTCATCGGTTCGCTGCGCGTGTTCGACCTGCCGTTCATCATGACCCAGGGCGCCCCCGAGGACGCGACGCAGACGCTGAGCCTCGTCATCTACAACAACAGCTTCGCGAACTACCAGTTCGCCTACGGCACCACGCTCGCCGTCCTGCTGCTGATCCTCACGATCGTCGTGGGCGTCACGCAGGCGACGCTGCTGCGCCGACGGGAGGCCGACCTCGCATGACCGCACTCATCAGCCGGGAGACCGCGTCCGACGCCGAGGGGCGGGTCCCGTCCAACCGCCCCACCGCCCGCGCTCCGCGCTTCCGGGGCCGCCGCCTCCGCTCGCGCGCGTCGACGGTGATCGCCTCGGTCATCCTGCTCGCCTTCACGGCTGTCGTGCTCACGCCCATCTGGGTGCTTGTCATGGTGTCGCTGCATCACGGCAACAGCTCACCGTCGAACGCGTTCGCCCTCCCGGCGCCGATCGACTTCCAGAACTACGTCAACGCGTTCCAGAACATGCACTACCTGCGCAGCGTCGGCAACACGCTCATCATCACGCTCGCCACCGCCGTGATCACGGTCTTCGCGGCCTCCCTCGCGGCGTGGGCGATCGTGCGGCACACCCGGCGCTGGACGCGCACGCTGTACCAGATCTTCGTCTCGGGCCTCACCATCCCGATCTTCGTCGTGCTCACCCCGCTGTACGAGGTGATGCAGAAGCTGCACCTGCTGGACAGCTACATCGGCATCGTGCTCGCGTACACCGCGACGATCATGCCGTTCGCGGTGTTCTTCTTCGCCGGCTTCCTGCGCACCGTGCCGCCGGAGCTGGAGGAGGCTGCGGCCGTCGACGGCGCCGGGCTCATCCGCACGTATTGGAGGATCGTCTTCCCGCTGCTGCGCCCGGCCACGGCGACCCTGGCGATCTTCGTCATCCTGCAGGTCTGGAACGACCTCATCCTGCCGCTCGTGCTGCTCTCGTCGGACGACAAGCAGACCGTCACGCTCGCCGTCTACGCCACCATCGGCACACACACGATGAGCCCGGAGCAGCTGCTCCCGACGCTGGTGCTCGGTGTGCTGCCGCTGTTCATCGTGTTCCTCGCGCTGCAGCGCTACGTCGTCGCCGGCATCGCGGTGGGGGCGGGGAAGTAGGGGCACGCCCGGCTGAGGTCTGATCTCCCGGCTTATTGCCGCTGAGCGCTGGCGGTTGCCGCCTCCCCGGGGCTCTGGGCGGTCGGCGCATGGAGGGTGCCGTAGCGTTCCATGCTCTGCCAGCGGAGGCGGATCCCGGCGAGTGCGGTGAACACGGATTGCAGCACGACGAGGTACATCAGCTGGCGGTAGACCACTTGCTGGAGGGGGAGCGTCCAGAGGGCGCCCATCTTCTCCTTGTCGAGGCGGAAGGCGTACGCGGCCATCAGCAGCTGTACGAGCAGGAAGGCGCACCACAGCCCGATGATGCGGACGGGGTCGAGGAAGATGATGCCGTAGACCGCGAAGATGTCCACGACCGGGGCGAACAGCGGCAGGAGCACCTGGAGGACGAGGAGGTAACCGAGCCCGCGGCGGCCGAGCTTGCCCGCCGGCCCGCGCTGGACGATCGCGCCGCGGTGCTTCCACATCGCCTGCATGGTGCCGTAGCACCACCGGTAGCGCTGACGCCAGAGCGCGGCGAGCGAAGCGGGCGCTTCCGTCCACGCCAGGGCATCGTCGCGGTACACGACGCGCCAGCCGTCGCGGCAGAGCGACATGGTGAGGTCCGTGTCCTCCGCCAGGGTGTCGAGGCTGACGCCGCCGACGCAGGCGAGAGCGTCCTTCCGGAACCCGCCGATCGCGCCGGGGACCGTGGGCATGCATTCGGCGATGTCGAAGAGCCGCCGGTCCAAATTAAATCCGACCACGTATTCGATGTGCTGCCAGGCGCCGAGGATTCCGCCACGGTTGTTGATCTTGGTGTTACCCGAGACCGCGCCGACACGCGGGTCGGCGAACGGCTGGACGAGGGCTCGGACCGTGTCCGGCTCGAACACGGTGTCGCCGTCGACCATGACGATGAGGTCATGCGAGGCGGCCTGGATGCCGGTGTTCAGCGCGGTCGGCTTCCCGCCGTTCGGCTGGCGGATGACCCGCACCGAGGGAAGGCCGAGCGCCTCGACGATGTCCGCTGTGTCGTCGGCCGAGCCGTCATCCACGACGATGATCTCCACGGGATGTGTCGACGCCGCGATCGATCGGACCGCGGCCTCGATCCCGGCCGCTTCGTTGTAGGCGGGCACGATCACCGTGACCGGCTCCGTCACCGGAGGGAGGGTCGGACTGTTCGGTCGGTGCCGTCCGCGGTGGGCGAGCCGGTGGTGGCGGGCGGCGATGGAGACGACGAGCACGGCGCGGATGAGCATGACGACCCCGCTGAGCACGAGGGCCCAGGTGATGAGGGTCACGGCCAGATCGCTGAGCCGGATGCCCCACACGGTTGCTGCTGCGCCGATGCGCTCGATCCGGGTCGCTGGACGCATGGTCTGCCCGAGTCCGACGGCGTCCCCGACGGTCGTGACCCTGAAGCCGTCCGCCGAGAGCCGCCCCAGCGTCCGGTCGAGCGCGGCGACCGTCTGGCTGCGGTCTCCTCCGCCGTCGTGCATCAGCAGCACCTGTCCGGCGCTCCCGGTCGGGGTGAGGTTCCGGGCGATGGCAGGGACGCCGGGACGCCTCCAGTCCTCGGAGTCCGTTGTGGTGAGGACGGTGAGATACCCGTCGTTCGCGGCATCCCGGATGGCCGTCCACTCGTTGTCGGTGATCGCGTCGTTCTCGGAGCTGTACGGGGGTCGCAGCAGCGCAGTAGCGTGCCCGGTCGCGTCGATGATGGCCTGTTGGCCCGCTTGGACCTCCAGCTGACGGCGCCAGGCAGGCGCGGCGCCGAGGTCGACGTGAGTGAGCGTGTGCACGCCGACTTCGTTCCCGTCGTCGACGATCTGTCTGACGAGGTCCGGATGGGCGATCGCAGCGGTCCCGACGACGAAGAAGGTCGCGTGGACGTGGTGCTTGCGGAGCACGGCGAGGATCTGAGGCGTCCACGCGGGATCGGGCCCGTCGTCGAACGTCAACGCCAGAGTGCGGTCGCGGGGGCTCGCCGTGCGCGGGTGATCCGTTCGCGCGTCGATCACCGGGCCGCCGTGGGAGACCGCGGGAGGGACATCGGCTGCGCTCCCGGATGCGGGCACCGAGTCGTCTCCGATCCCCGCCAGGTGCTGCGTGTATCCCTGAACGAGCAAGGCGACGGCGAGTGCGAGCACGACCCCGGCGAGCACCACCCAGTGCGCCCGGACCGGGCGGCCCTGCCGCGAGCCACGCGGTTGCGCTGTCACGGCTTCTGCGGCGCCGGGGGCCGATTGGCTTGCCCCGGGGCGGTCGCGCTTCGACCGGAAGTCGACCCCGGGCCCGGCGTCTGCGTCGAAGAGGGAGAGCCGTGTGTTGCGGGGGCCGGGGTGGAGGCCGCCGCCGTCGTGCCGCCCGGGACGGGGGAAGCCGGGGCGACGCGTGAGACCGGGGACGGGTCAGCGGGAGGCGCATCCGGGACGGGCGACGGGGGCTTCGGGCTCGACGGCAGGGGCGACCGTGTCACGGCGGGCTGCTGGCCGCTCGAGTGCACCTGCGGAGCGAATGCTTCCGGCAGGAGCGGAGCGATGATGTTCGGCCCTCCGAGGAAAGCGCTTCCGACCAGGCCCACATAGGCCGTGACACCGGCAAGCGCCGCCAGTCCGCCGATCCGCGCCCGGCGGAGTCTGCGGCCGGAGGCGTCGACGAACACCGGACCACCGGCGGCAGGCCGGCGATGTCGGGGCTTCGCATTCCGGAAGGGCATCAATCAAGAACCATAAGAGTCGCAGGCTTCATGTCACCTGAACGGAGCCCCCCGCATCCGCACATCACTGTAGTGCGTCGTCCCCGTCCGATCATAGAAACTTCCGGCGAAACTGCTGGCGGACACGGTCATCCAGGACTTTCGAACCGCTTCGATTCCGGCTCGATGGGAACACCAGCGGCTCTTCTCGTGCCATCTGAATGCTTCCGATTCCCTGGCGAAAACACCGCACCGTGTGAACCTCCGTGCGCTCAGCGAAGACCCGCGAGCTGTCTTCCCTTGATAAGGCGCGAACTCCTGGCTAGATTCGTCGAACCGGTTCGATTGCCTACGGCAATGCCGAACCCCGCCAACAGAAGAGGAAGATGAATGCGCAAGAATCGAACGATGGTGTTCGGCGCAACGGCTGCCATAGCGGTGGTCGCGCTCGGAATAAGCGCCGTTCCCGCTGCTCAGGCAGCGGCCCCAGCCGGTAACACCCTCACCGTCACCGCCAACCAGGTCATCAAGCCGGTGACTCATGTCGCATCAGGCGCCCTCTACGGACTGTCGGCGAACGGCACGCCGAACCAGCGTTACGTCGCTCCGCTGAAGCCGCCGCAGTTCGTGCAGATGGCACCGGGCGGGCACCAGCTGCCCAACGGGGAGCCTGTTCCCGGAGGCGATGCGCTCGTCGTCGCACCCGAAGCCGCGGCCGTCGGGGCGAAGGTGATCGTCCGCATGCCCGACTGGTACCCGGACTTCCCCTACAAGTGGGTGAGCTGGAGCGACTGGCTGAACGCGGTCGACACGCAGATCGCATCCGTCAAGGCTGCGAACCCGTCGAACATCGAGGCGTACGCACTCTGGAACGAGCCGGACTGGACCTGGGACACCACGAATGCCGGCAGCTTCGACGCGGGCTGGGTTCGCACCTACAGCGAGGTCCGCTCCAAAGACGCGACCACGCCGATCGATGGACCCAGCTTCTCCGCGTGGAAGTCGAGCTGGTTCCAGGACTTCATGAGCTACGCGAAGGCCAACAACGCCCTCCCGGACATCGTCAGCTGGCACGAGCTCCAAGGATCGGCCAACATCGCGGCCGACGTCGCGGCGTACCGCTCGATCGAGTCGGGCCTGGGGATCTCCCCGCGGCCCATCGTCATCGAAGAATACGGAACACCCGCTCAGCTGGGCATACCCGGACCTCTCGCCGGGTACATCGGGCAGTTCGAACGCTCCGGCGTGCAGAGCGCGGATCTGGCGTTCTGGAACCAGTACGGCACCATGGGAGACACTCTGGTGGGCACCGGTGGCCTGCCGAATGCGTCCTGGTGGCTGTACCGCTGGTACGGCGACATGACCGGAAACATGGTCTCGACCGCACGAGCCAGCAGTGGATTGGATGGCGCGGCCGCCGTGAACGCCGCCGGCAATCAGGTGAGTGTCCTCTTCGGTGGGGGCACCGGAGCTGCGGCGGTGGCGGTGAACGGGCTCTCCTCGCTCAGCAGCTTCGGCACGAGCGCGCACGTCGTTCTGCAGCAGGTGATCTCGCGAGGTCGCACCACCGCGGTCTCCGCTCCGTCGACGATCACCGTCGGGGACTTCCCCATCAGCAACGGCTCCATCACGGTCCCGGTGAACGCGATGAACGCGAACAACGGGTACCACCTCGTCGTCACCCCGACGGGATCCGCCGCCAGCAGCCTCGAGGGCGACTACAAGCTGCAGAACGTGAACAGCAGCCTTGTGCTGGGCGTTCAGGGCGCATCCACCGTCTCCGGCGCGACCGCGCTGCAGTGGACCGACAATGGCACGCGCGACCACCAGTGGAACCTCGTCGCGGACGGCAACGGCGCGTACAAGATCGTGAACGAGAACAGCGGGCTCGTTCTCGACGTGCAGAACTCGTCGACGTCTGCGGGGGCTGCGGTCGTACAGGCCACGGACGCCGGGACGACCAGTCAATTGTGGTCGGCCGTCAGTGCGGGCAGCGGTGAATTCAAGCTCGTCAACGAGAACAGCGGGCTGCTCCTCGGCATCGCGAACGCGAGTACGAGCGCCGGTGCCACAGCACTCCAGTGGACGGACAACGGCACGAGCGACCACCTGTGGAAGCTGATCTCGACCAAGCCTGTGACGGCAGGAGCGAACTACGCGATCACCAACGTAAACAGTGGATTGAACCTCGACACCACGAACGGCGGTACGACGGCGGGAACCCTGGTGGATCAGGCGACGGCCAGCGGCGCGGCCGATCAGAAGTGGCAGTTCGTCGATGCCGGAAACGGTGAGTACACGATCAAGAACACCGCGAGCGGCCTCTTCCTCGGGATCCAGAGTGCCAGTACGGCGGATGGAGCGGACGCCCTGATCTGGGGCGACAACGGAACGGCCGACCACCTGTGGCAGCTCGAAGCCAACGGCGACGGCTCGTACCTGATCGCCAACGCCAACAGCGGAAAGGTTCTCGGTGTCGATCAGATGAGCACGGCGTCGGGCGCGCAGGTATTGCAGTGGGATGACAGCGGGACAGCCGACCACCTGTGGAGGATCGTCCAGCAGTAGCCTCCCAAGCCCGCCAGACCGGGGTCGGACTCATTCACCCCGGCCTGGCGCCCATCCGCTTTCCGGCCTACCGGGAAGTTCGCGGCTGTTTCGGGCGGTTCTCTCCGAGCCGGCTTTGTGCCGGGTGTTCACTGACAGATCATGGTCAGAGAAGGTGGAGGAGCGGAGGCGCAGGGCGTGGGAGCCGATCGAACGCGGGAGCCGGCGGATCCTGCCGCCGAGACCGGCCCCGAGACCGGCCCCGAGACCGCCGCGGAGACGGCCGCCGAGACGAAGCCCGATGGGCTCTCGCGCCGAGGATGGCTCGTTCTCGTCGCCGCCACCGCGGTCGTGGGAGCCGTGCTCCTGACGGTCGGCGTCCTCGCAGCCGGCCTTCCCGCCGGAGACGCCCGAGCGGCCTCGTCCTCGGCGCCTCGGCAGGCGTCGCCGCAGCCACGCGACACGGAACCGGCGCCGACTCCGCTCGGCCTGCCCCCGCGGCCGACGCCGACCCACGTCCTCACCGGCCCGGCGGTGCCGGTCGACTCGCTCACGTCCGGCGACTGCCTTCAGACCTACGACTCGAAATGGGCGGACGGCTACCCGGTGGTCGACTGCTCCGCGCCGCACATCGCGCAGCTCCTGACGAAAGGAGTGCTCCCCGAGCCGGCCACCGCATCCTTCCCCGGCACGGCCGCACTGGACAGCCAGGTCAGCGATCTGTGCGAACCCTCCCTGGACTGGCACTGGGTCGCGATCTGGAACGAGGACGTCCAGCTGGATCTGCGCTACCCGGACACCAGCGAGAAGTGGGCGACCGGAGCGCGCTCCTACTACTGCTTCGTCTACACGTTCTCGAGGCACGAACTCACCGGCAGCGCGGTGGCGTCTCAGTGATGCGGCGCGGGAGACACCTGCGGGATCGAATTCGGAGAGAATGGCCACTCGGGATTCATAGCTCGGCAGTGCAAGGCCGGCCGAGCACGGAAGGGGAACGGTGAGGCGCCGCAACACGGTCATCTCGATCTCGATGCCTCTGGCCGTCCTGATCATCGTTGTCGCCACCTACGCTGCAACGACGGCTCCGAAGCCTCCCGCCGCCGGCGCGACTGCAACAGCGCCGATCGCCACGGGCGACACCCTCCGGCAGGTGCACTCACCGGGACACGTCGCGGTCGACGAGCAGCTGCACGCCGGGCAATGCCATGTGCGGATCCGCGACGCGGGCAACGGCCTCGTCCTCCCGGACGCTGCCTGTACTCCAGGCGCCGTGGATCCGGGCGTGACGCAAGCGAACATCCATCAGACGATCTGTGTTCACGGCTACACCGCCACGGTGCGCCCGCCCCAGTCCGACACCGGCCCGGCGAAACACGAATCCCTCGGGGACTACGGACTCAGCTACCAGCCCACCACCGAGTACGACCACCTGGTGCCGCTGGAACTGGGAGGCACCAACGCCGTGTCGAACCTCTGGCCGGAGCCCAACGCCAGCGCCGCGCGCGGGTTCAACAACCCGAAGGACCAGGTCGAGAACACCCTGGCAGCTGCGGTGTGCGACGGCAGAGTGCCGCTGGCGGCCGCGCAGCACGCGATCGCCGCGGACTGGACCACGGCGACCGCGGGCCTCGGCCTCTGACCGATCAGTTCACGACGCGACGGGCGACTCCATCAGGGCCACCGCATCTATCGGGGTCAGGGGGTCACTGGTAGCCGCGTTCTTGCGTGGCCTCGTCGGCCACTCGGACGCCGTAGCGGTACACCAGTTCTCCGCCCAGGAACCCGGAGAAACCGATGATGAGGATGCCGATGATGGTGGTCACGAATCCGCCGACGCTGAAATGGTCGCCCTCGACGAGCCGGAAGATGAAGCTCACGACGAAGACCACGACGGCGAGGAGGTTGGCGATCATGTGGCGAAGGGCGATCGCCCGCGTGCGCGTCCCGGCCTGGATGCCGCTGAAGTCGATGAAGCCGAAGATCGCGGCGATCAGTGCGCCGATGACGCCGATCGCGACCAGCGTTCGCGCTCCGGCGGCGAACGGTGCCTGATCGCCGGAGATCAAGGCGATGATGTCGAAGACGAGGGCGGCGATCCAGGTTCCGACGGGAATGGTGATCAGGATGCCGTGCAGGGGATGGCCGTATGGACCCGCGAGAACGGTGCGGGGGTGCTTGGCCCGCTGCAGTGCTGTCTGTTCGTGGTCCATGGGAGGCTCCCTTCCCTGTGCGACAGGCGGCCACGGTGCCACCGATCACGGCACGGACGGTAGGCCTCCACCCTTCTATTGTCAAGATCGGCTGCATTAGAAAGGAGGCGCGCTTCCTCCTGGCTCGCAGGGCGGGCCGGGGCTCTATCTGCGAGGTCGGGACGGTGTGTGCTGTGGTTCGTAACGTCTGCGGGTGCTCGCCCCACCGCATACGTTCCGCAGACCCGCACAAGCCGCTCGCGCGCTGACCGCCGGCAGACCGCCGGCTGCGGCCGCTGCGGCGGCCAGTGGAGGAGATGCGAACGAAAACCGTTCGAATCTCCTTCACTACTGCCATCTGAAGGAGATTCGACACCCGAACTCCTTCGATACCCCACCCCGAGAGGCCACCGACCAGGCGGTAGGGTGAGCCCGTGAAGACGACGATGGTGCGGATCGGATGGATCTGTCTCGCGATCGTCAGCGCCGGGATCCTGGTGTTCGGTCTCGTCATCGCGGTGGTGCCGATGGGCGGGGACGAGCTGCTGTATCGCGCCGACGGTCTGGCCTCGATCGGGTTCGGCCTGTTCGGCGGCCTGATCGTCCTCCTGCCCTACCGACGCGCCGAACGATGGGCGTGGGGCGCGCTCTGGTTCTACCCGGTGTTCTGGGCGGCTCACCTGTTCGGGAACCTCCCGCCCGGCACGGACCACATCCATCAGATCGTCTTCATCGCCCTCTCGCTGATCGGACTGCTGCTGCCGGTGAGGGTGTTCTTCCCGTCGGGGCAGGACCGGCGCGCGGTTGGGTCGGCGCCGCCGACGGGGAACGCCGACCTCTAGCGAGCCGGCGCCGGCGCACGCAGGGTTGCGGCGCTGACGCCGCTGATCGCCACCGTGACGATGGCGAGCGCGCCGAGACCGGCCGGCAGCGTGGCGCTCGCCGCGATCGCGCCGACGAGGAGGGGGCCGCCCGCGTCGCCGACCTCCCTGCCGAGCTCGGCATTGCCCATGGTCCGTCCCATCCGTTCCGGCGGAGTGGTGGCTGCCAGGTGGGCGAAGGCGAGGGGGGTCGCGATTCCGATCCCGGCGCCGATCAGCACGGCCGACACGTAGAGGGTGACCGGGAAGGGTGCAAGCGCGACGAGGGCGATTCCGAGGCTGGTCAGCAGCAGCCCCGCGGTCGTGCCGCTGCGCGTATGGAGGCTGCCGGCGTCCCGGAGGCGACCGACGATGGGCTGGCTGATGGTCGAGGTGAGGGCGAGGACCGTGACGGCGGCCATGCTGCCGAAGACGCCGAGTCCGAGCGAGGCTCCCAGGAGCGGCAGGAAGCCCACCGCGACGCCGAGCGCTGCCGTACTGGCGGCGAGGACCAGGGTCGGGATCAGGAAGCCAGGGTCGATGCTCTGCTTGGCGACGTCGAGGAGGGTGTAGCGCGGGCGGGGCAGGACAGGCAGCGCTGGAACCGCGACCGCGACCAGGACCGCGGTGGCCGCGGCCAGGACGGTGAGGGCGATGAACAGCCCGCGGAATCCGTCGAGCGAGATCAGTGCCGCGCCGAGGAGGGGGCCGAGCGCGTAGCCGAGGCTCTTCCACGAACCGTATCGACCGAAGTAGCGGCCGGCCCCGTTCGGGCCGGCGAACCGGGCGACGGCCGCGGAGGATGCGGGCGAGAACGCCGACGCGGCCGCACCCTGACCCAGCCTCGCCACCGCGAGCCAGACCGGTGTGGCGGCGAAGATGCCGCAGAACGAGGCGAGCGCGAACACCGCGAGCCCACCGAGGATCACGGGCTTGACTCCGATGCGGTCGCTGAGCGAGCCGAAGACGGGTTTCAGGATGACTTCCGCGATGTCGTAGAGGGCGAGGATCACGCCGAAGCTCAGGATGCTCAATCCGATGCCCTCGGATTCGGCGCCGAGAGCTGCGGCGATCCCGTGCGCTCCGAACGCGGTCGTGAATCCGGCCAGGTAGAGCGGCCCGACCGCTCGACGCGTCGGTGCCGGCTCGTATCCCGTCGTCATTCGCCCCGGACCGGTCGCCCGATGCTGCGACGTCCACTCAACGCTGTTCCACGCATCGGTCGACCTCCGTCTCGCTGCAACGATTCTCGCGCATTCGCAAGCGCCGGGTCCGGCGGTCCGGCGGTTCGGCGCGTCTGGCGGTCCGACGGGTCTGGCGGTCCGACGGGTCTGGCGGTCCGACGGGTCTGGCGGTCCGATCGGGTCTGGCGGTCCGCCGGGCAGGACGTCGACGGGGAGCATGGCGGCGCGTAGAGTCGCCGCATGTCACGGGACATCATCCGGACGCACGGGGAGCACGCCCAGCGATTGCGGGACGCGGTGACCGGGAGCGGCATCCTCGACGAGCGGTTGCGGCGCGGAGCCCTGGAGGCCGGGCCGGACGGCGATCCGCTCGCCGAGCCGTATGGGGCGCTGGTCCGGCAGATCCGCGAGGATTCGTCCCGCGTCACGGACGCGCAGGTGAGAGCCGTGCGCGAGGCCGCAGGGTCGGAGAAGGCGGCCTTCGAGCTCGTGTTCGCCGCCGCAGCGGAGGCGGGGTTGCGACGATGGGATGCCGCCGTGCGAGCGATGACGGAGGCCGGCGATGCGACTGACTGACGTCGAGCGCGGCGACTCGCCGTGGCATCGGGCGCTGATCCGCATGATCTCGCGGGTCTCGGGGATGCGTCTGCCGGATGCCGCTCGGGTCGCCTTCTACGATCGGGGCTTCGCCGGGCCGAGCCTGGGGGAGTGGACGCAGAAGACGATGCGGGGGCCGAGCGCCTGGTCGGTCTCGGAGCGGGAGCTGATGGCAGCGTGCGTTGCCGCGTGGAACTCGTGTCCGTTCTGCGTGGGCGCTCACGGCGCCATCGCCGTCCGCGGCCTCGACCGGGAGGTCCTGGAGCGGACGCTCGCCGACCACACGACGGCGCCGATCCCGGCGCGGCTCCGAGCTGCGCTGACCTTCATCGAGAAGATGACCCGCGAGCCGGAGGCGCTCGCCGCCCCCGATGTGGAGGCGGCTCGCCGAGCGGGCGTCGACGGCGACGCTCTGCGAGACGCCGCCGCGGTGGCCGCCGTGTTCAACGTGATCACGAGATACGCCAACGCGCTCGACTTCGCGATTCCGACGGAAGCGGAGTTCGAGAAGTCCGCAGGGATGCTGCTGCGCCGCGGGTACTCCTGATGCTCCGGACGGGCCCGGATACGCTGGCCGAGTGGCCGACGCGGTGCTGATGTCCGACCCGAGGGTTGCAGGCCTCGCGCGCAGTCCGAGACGACGGGGAGCGGGATGCCACAGCTAGCCGTCGTCCGGCACGGGTCGGTGGATGCGGGACTCGTGTCACTCCTGTCGGCGGGCGACCGCGAGCGGTTCGCGTCGTTCGGGGGCGACACGGAGCGGGAGCAACGGTTCTTAGCCGGGCGGGCGGCGTTGCGGTCGGCCGCCGCGCGGATGGGGGAACCGGCCATCGTGATCCAGGCGAGGTGCCCCGAGTGCGGCCTGTCCCACGGCCGCCCGACGGCGGGGCTGGGCGGCGCATCCAGGAGCCTGTATCTGGCGTTGACGCACTGCGACGGAGTCGCCATCGCCGTCGTGTCGCGGCGGCCGGTGGGAATCGACGCGGAGCCGGTCAGCACGTCGTCCGAGCGCCGTGCGGCGATCGACGAGCTGGCGCCCGGGCGCGGGGATTCGGTGCAGCGGTGGACGGCGATCGAGGCGGTGCTCAAGGCGGATGGACGTGGCCTCCGGTTGCCGCCCGATGCCGTCCGCCTCGGGATGCCCCGCCTCGGGATGCGCGGCCTCGGGAGGCGCAGGGCCCGCCTCGACGGGCGCCGTTACGGCCTGCGGACGATGCGGCTCGGGGGATGTGTCGTGACGGTCGCGACGGAACGCGCGAGCAGCGTCAACCGCACGATCACCGGCCCTCAGGACAGCGCGGGCAACGCGGTCTGACGCAGCCAGGCGTCGAAGAACCCCTCCAGCGGCTCAGCCGAGAACCGCCCGGCGAGCGCCTCGAAGGCGCCGCTGGTGACCGTGCCGAACCGGTGTTCGGCCGTCCACTCGCGCAGCAGAGCGAAGAACCGGTCGTCGCCCAGCTTCCGGCGGAGGGAGTGCAGCAGGCAGGCCCCGCGCTTGTACACCCGGTCGTCGAACATCGCGTCCGGGCCGGGGTCGCCGAGGAGCAGATCCTTCGCCGCCAGGCGCAGGGCGGCGTGGTGCGAACGGGCCAGGACGCCGGCGGACAGGCCGCCGGAGGCCTCCGACCACAGCCATTCGGCGTAGCAGGCGAAGCCCTCGTTGAGCCAGATGTCGTGCCAGGAGGCCAGGCCGACACTGTTGCCGAACCACTGATGGGCGAGCTCGTGCGCGATGAGTCGCTCGGAGCCGCCGCGGCCGTCGGCGTGCTCCGAGCCGAAGGCCGCCATCGCCTGCGACTCGAGGGGGATCTCCAGCGGGTCCTCGGTCACCACGACCGTGTACGAGGGGAAGGGATACGGCCCGAACAGTTCCTGGAAGCGCTCCAGCATCCGTCCGACCGGCTCGAAGTCGTGCAGCACGCGCTCGGCGAGCGGCTGCGGATAGGCGAGCAGCCACTCCACGTCGCCGGTCCGCCGCGGTTCGAGCGTGTAGCGGCCGATCTGCACAGCCGCCAGGTAGGTCGCCGTCGGCTCCAGGCGCTCGAAGCTCCAGGTGCCCCGGCCGCCGCTCACGCTGTGGCTCACCGGTTCGCCCGTGGCGAGCACGGTGTACGCCTGCTCGGTGGTGACGCGGATGCGGTACGAAGCCCTGTCCGACGGGCGGTCGTTGCACGGGAACCAGGTGGGCGCGCCCGAGGGCTGCGCCGCGACGATGACGCCGTCGGACAACTCCTCCCAGCCGAGCGTGCCCCAGCGGGTGCGGCGCGGCGCGGGCGAGCCGTCGTACGCCACCTCGACGGTGAACTCGGCGCCGGCCGGGATGCGTCCGGCCGGAGTGATCCGGAGGTGCGTGGGTGTCTGGCTGAAGCGGACGCGCTTCTGCCCATCCACCCGGACCCGCTTCGCCTTCAGGTGCACCAGGTCGAGCACGATGCCGGACAGGGGGACCCGGGCGATGGCACGGATGATGGCCGTCGCGTCCAGCCGGTTGGTCGCCACCCGGTAGGTCAGGTCGAGGTCGTAGCTCTGGACGGCGTAGTCGTCGGTGCCCGACCGGGGCAGGTAGGCGTGCGGTCCGCCATCGGTCATCCGCGGACCCGAGCGCGGTAGTCCCGGACGACGACCTCGCGCCACGGACCGATCGGGTTGCCGCTCCAGCGGCTGCCGGCCGGCACGGTCTCCCCGCGCATCACCAGCGAGGCGGGGCCGACGGTCGCCTCGGCGCCGATGTCGGCCGCGGGGAGGATGACGCTGTGCGGGCCGAGGGTTCCGCCGCGCTCGATGGTGACCTGGTCCATGCTCATGATTCGATCATGGAACAGGTGCGTCTGCACGACGCAGCCCCGGTTGACAGTGGATGCGTCGCCCAGCGTGACCAGGTCGGCCTCCGGGAGCCAGTAGCTGTCGATCCACACACCGCTCCCGATCCGGGCGCCGAGGCTCCGCAGCCACCACACCAGCGCGGGTGTTCCCGCCGCGGCCCACGCGAACCAGGGCGCGGCCACCATCTCCGTGAACGTGTCCGAGACCTCGCTGCGCCAGATGAACGACGACCAGAGGGGATGCTCGCCCGGCCTCAGCCTCCCGAGCAGGGCCCACTTGGCGATGGTGCTGACCGCGGCGGCCGCTGCCCCGGCGACGAGGAGCACCGGACCGCTGAGCACGACCGCCCAGACCGGACCCCATGCGGAGTCGATCGCACCCAGGGCGATGACGACGGCGAGGCCGACGGCGCACGACACGATGACGGGCACGATGCGCAGCAGTTCCCACGCCGTGCGCGCGACCCGGAGGGCGGCCGGCGGCTGGAAGGTGCGGCTCAGGTCGCCCTCCTGTGCGCGCCGGCGCAACCGCACCGGCGGGGAGCCGAGCCACGACGACCCGGGCTTCGCCTTGCGGGGCGCGAAGGAGAGCACCGCCACGAGGCCGTCGCGCGGTACGCGGTTGCCGGCGCCGGCCATCCCGGAGTTGCCGAGGAAGGCCCGGGCGCCGATGTCGACGTTGGCGATGCGGACGTAGCCGCCGCCGAGCTCGTAGGAGGCCACGAGCGTGTCGTCGGCGAGGAACGCGCCATCGCGGATGCGCGTCATGCGCGGAAGGAGCAGCACGGTCGAGGCCTCGACGTCCGATCCGACGCGGGCGCCGAGCATCCGCAGCCACACCGGTGTGAACAGGCTCGCGTACACGGGGAACAGGATGGTGCGGGCGAGGTCGAGCAGGCGTTCGGTGGACCACGCCTGCCAGCCCACGCGGCTGCGCACCGGGTAGACGCCCTCGCGCATCCCGATGCCGAGGAGGCGGACGAAGACCACGACGAGTGCGGCCAGGACGACTCCGGCGGCGAGCGTCCCCGGGACGAGCCCGGCGAGGGCGCGGGCGGCGACCTCCCCCCAGCCCACCGCTCCCCGGACGAAGGCCGCCACGACGGCCGCGCCGACGGACAGCGCGAACACCGGCACGACCGAGACCACCGTGGAGGCGACCGCGTACGCCGCCACCCAGCGGGTCCGCCGCTCCGGCCGGACCTCCGGCCACCAGTCGCCGGCGCGACCGACCCGCACCGCCGGCGAACCCGACCAGTGCTGACCCGACGGGACCCGGCCGAAGACCGCCGACCCGGGAGCGACCGTGGCGTTGCGCCCGATCTTGGTGCCCGGCATCAGCGAGCTGCGGGCGCCGACCGAGCTGCCCGCGCCGATCCGGATCTCGCCGATGCGGACGACGTCGCCGTCGATCCAGTAGCCCGCCAAGTCCACCTCCGGTTCGATGGATGCGCCGGCGCCGATGCGCAGCATCCCGGTCACCGGCGGCAGGGTGTGGAGGTCGACGCCGCGGTCGATCGTCGCGCCGAGCGCGCGAGCGTAGTAGAGGATCCACGGAGCGCCCGCCAAGCTCGCCGCGCCGACCTGGTGGGCCACCTGCTCGGCCAGCCACAACCGCAGATGCACGCCGCCGCCACGGGGATGGTCGCCCGCCTTCACCCCGGCCAGCAGCAGCCGGGCGGCGGCGACGGCGATCGCCATCCGTCCCCACGGCGTCACGAAGACCAGCAGACCGGCCACCAGCCAGACCGGGTTCGTGTCGGGCAGCACATCGAAGCCGCCGAGCGGTCGGAGCAGCGCCGCAGCCGTCAGCAGATACAGGAGCCAGCGGATGCCCGCCAGGATGAACAGCGGCACGCCGAGCGCGGTCTGCAGGGCGCGCATCCTCAGCGGTGTCGGCGGGACGACGTGAGTGGATGCGGCCGACGGCGACGGCGAGCTCTCGGCCAGCGCCTGCACCATGGCGCCGAAGCGCGGCGTCGCATAGATGTCGGCGACCGTGATGTCGGGATGCCGCCGGCGGATCAGCGAGACGAGCTGCGCGGCCGCGAGCGAGCCGCCGCCGAGGTCGAAGAAGTTGTCGTCGGGGCTCGACGCGGCGAGACCCAGCACGCTGCGCCAGTCGGCCGCCAGAGCGTCGGCGATCGGGTCGTCGGTGGCCGCGCCGTCGCTCTCCGAGTCCTCGAGCGGCCAGGGCAGCGCTGCCCGGTCGACCTTGCCCGAGGTGCGGACCGGCAGCTCGTCGACCACCGCGAGCAGGGGGACGAGTGCCGCCGGCAGCGTCTCCCGGAGGTGGTCGAGCGAAGCCCGGCGGTCGAATGAGTCCGGGTCCGGCACCGCGAGGTAGCCGACCAGGACGTCGTTCCCGGCGGCCGATCGGCGGACCGCTGCGGCGGCGCCCGAGACTCCCGGGAGCTGCTGCAGCGCACTCTCCACCTCGCCGAGCTCGATGCGGCGGCCCCCCACCTTGACCTGATCGTCGGCGCGGCCCAGATAGAAGAGGCCTGCCGGGTCGAAGCGGACGAGGTCGCCGCTGCGGTAGGCGCGCTCCCAGCCGAGGGTCGGCATCGGCGCGTACTTCTCCGCATCCTTCGCCGGGTCGAGGTATCGTGCCAGCCCGACGCCGCCGATCACGAGTTCGCCGATCTCGCCCTCTGCGACGGGACGGCTGTCCGCATCCACGATCGCCAGGTCCCAGCCGTCGAGGGGCAGGCCGATCCGCACGGGTTCGCCGGCCACGAGAGGGGCCGCGCACGCGACCACCGTGGCCTCCGTCGGGCCGTACGTGTTCCACACCTCGCGGCCGGGCACCGCCAGGCGGGTCACCAGTTCGGGCGGGCAGGCCTCGCCGCCGAAGACCAGCAGGCGGACGTTGTCCAGCGCATCCACCGGCCAGAGCGCGGCGAGGGTGGGGACGGTCGAGACGACGGTGATCCGCCGGGCGGAGAGCCACGGGCCGAGGTCCATGCCCGTCCGCACCAGCGACCGCGGCGCAGGGACGAGACAGGCGCCGTGGCCCCACGCCAGCCACATCTCCTCGCACGAGGCGTCGAAGGCGACGGAGAGCCCGGCGAGGACGCGGTCGTGCGGGGCGATCGGCTCCTCCTGCAGGAACAGGCGCGCCTCGGCGTCGACGAAGGCGGCCGCGGAACGGTGCCGCACGGCCACGCCCTTCGGCGTGCCGGTCGAGCCGGAGGTGAAGATGATCCAGGCGTCGTCCTCCGGCCGCGGCGGCTCCATCACGGGCAGGGCGGCGGTGCTGGGATGCGGCGCCACCGGGGCGAAGAGTGGATGCGGAACCGCCTCGCCGCGCAGGATGAGCCCCGCGTCCGTCAGCACGCCACGGACGGCCGCCTCAGCGAAGACCAGCTCGGCGCGCTCCTCCGGGTCGTCGGCGTCCACGGGCACGTACGCGGCACCGGCCGCGAGCACGCTCAGGATGGCGAGGTACAGGTCGCGGGAGCCGGAGCTCATCCGCACGCCCACGCGGTCGCCGCGCCGGACGCCGCTCTCGCGCAGCCGCGCCGCGCCGGCGCCGGCCCGGGCCAGGAGCTCCCGGTAGCTGAGGGCGCCGGCGGCATCCTCCAGTGCCGAGGCGTCCGGAAAGCGTCGCGCGGTCTCGCTCAGGATGTCGAGCAGCGTGCGCGCGGCCGGTGCGTCATCGCCGCGGCGGAGCACGCCGGTCGGCAGGGTCTCGGGAGCATCGGCCACGAGCGCATGCTACGGACACCGGGTAAAGTTCCGGTGAATACGGCGGGCTGCAGAGTGGATGCGCTCTCGTCACGCGCGGCCGGGCCACTGCCTCCCGGCCCACGGGTCGTAGTCGGCCAGCAGCGCGCCCTGCTCCGGGCGGTCTGCCTCCGGAACGTGCTGGAGGTTGATCCGGACGCGGTACCAGAGCGAGCTGGAGCCGCGCATCCCGTCGACCAGCTCGTCGGCGGGATGAAGCTGGGCTGCGGCCGCCGGGTTGTCGGCCTTCCAGCGCTCCAGCGCATCCATCGCCTCGGGTTTCGTCTTGGTGCGCGCGACCTCGATGAGCGGCATCTGCGAGACGCGCCGGCCGGCCGCATCGCCGGAGCGCGGCGGCTTCTCGGCGGGTCCGAGCTCGGCGGCGAGGGCGAGCAGTGCGTCGAGCGAGCCGACCGCGTCGTCGATGCCCTCGTGCGGGTCGCCGCGCTCGGCGAAGCGGCGGAGAACCGTCGGCACGGTGAACTCCTCGGGGCGGCGCGAGCGGACCTCGTCCCAGTCGAGAGGCGTGGAGACTCGCGCGTCGGGCAGCGGGCGGATGGAGTAGGCGGATGCGACGGTGCGGTCCTTCGCGTTCTGGTTGAAGTCGACGAAGACGCTCTCGCCGCGCTCCTCCTTCCACCAGCGGGCGGTCGCGAGGCCGGGCGCCCGGTTCTCCACTTCGCGGGCGAGCGTCTCTGCGGCGAGCCGCACATCGGCGAAACCCCACCGCGGAGCGATGCGGACCAGGATGTGGAGGCCGCGCGAGCCGCTCGTCTTCGGCCAGCCGACCAGGCCGTGATCGTCGAGCACCTCCCGGGCGACGAAGGCGACGTCCACGATCTGCTGCCAGTCGACGCCCGGCATGGGGTCGAGGTCGACGCGAAGCTCATCGGGATGGTCGAGGTCCTCGGCTCGGACGGGATGCGGGTTGAGGTCGAGGCAGCCGAGGTTCGACACCCAGGCGAGGCCCGCCGCATCCCGCACGACCGCCTCCTCGGCCGATGTACCGCTCGCGTAGTGGAGGGTCGCGGTGTCGATGTAGGGCGGGTGGTTCTCGGGGACTCGCTTCTGGAAGAACGGCTCCTGGGAGAGTCCCTTCGCGAACCGCTTGAGGACCATCGGCCGGCCGCCCGCGCCGCGCAAGGCGCCGTCGGCCACCGCGACGTAGTAGCGCGCGAGGTCGAGTTTCGTCAGTCCCGGCTCCGGGAAGACGACTTTGCCGGGGTTCGAGATGCGCACCTCGTTCCCCTCCACCTCGAGGAAGGTCTCGGACTTCGACGACGGACTCATGCCGCCACCGTAACCGCCGCGGCCCCGCGCCGACCAGGCCCGGCCACCTCCCCTGCCGGCCGTTCGCTCGAAACGGAGGACTTTGCGCGTATTGATGCCGCAACCTTCCTCCGTTTCCCTACCGACAGCGGCGTGTCGAGCCGCGCATCCTCCGTTTCCGACGCTGGCGTCGGCGGACTGGCGCCCGCAGAAAAGGGAGGAATGGAGCGGGATGATGCGGCGCGTAGGCGGGAAACGGAGGGAGTTCAGTCCGAGTTGGGCCGATGACTCCTCCGTTTCCGCGGGTCGCCCGCTATCGTCAGGCGTCGGTGCCGATGTCGCTCGCTCGCCGCGAGTTGATGAGCGACAAGGCCGCGTCGAAGGAGTCGGCGAAAGCGGTTCCGGTGAAGCCGGGACGCAGCATGATGACGTCGAAACCGCCGCTGTCCTGTTCGATGTAGGCGAGCAGTCCGCCGGGATCGGTGGGTGAGACGCGGGTGTCGCAGATCCGCCACGAGGTTTCGGTGAGCGGGATGATCTCGAGAGCGGGGTCGAGCGGGACCCCTTCGAAGCTGGCCAGCATCGGCGTGCCTCCTGTTCGTGCATCCCTCACACAACCACTGCTTCGCTCCGCGGGTCAGGGCTTGACACGCACGCGAAATCCCGGGGCCGGGGCCAGAATGAGGCCATGGGAGCGATCGACCGCACACCCGCCGAGGACGCCGGCGTCCGCATCCATCGCCGGCTCTGGCGCCACTGGGGCACCCCGGCCGGGATCTACGGCACGATCGTCTACGCCAGCGTCATCGCCGCGTCCTCCGTCAGCAACGACGATGCCGGCTCGGCGGTGGAGATCCTCGTCTTCAGCCTGGTCAGCATCGTGGTGTTCTGGCTGGCCCACGTCTACGCCGACGCCCTGGGCTTCCACGGGGATGCGGACCGGCTCGGCGACCGCATGCGCGACTCGCTGCGCTACGCGGTGGGCGAATCGAGCGGGATGCTGGAGGCCGCCGCCATCCCGAGCGTGCCCCTGTTCCTCGGATCCCTCGGCATCGTCCCCTCCGAGGTGGGCGTCGGCCTGGCACTCTGGCTGTGCGTGCTGATGCTCGCGCTCCTCGGCTTCCTCGTCTTCCTCGTGCGCGGCCGCTCCCTCTGGGTGTGCCTGACGGGAGCCGTCGTGACGGGACTGTTCGGGGTCGTCGTGATCATCCTGAAGACGACCCTGTCGCACTGATCCGGCGCCGGCGCGGGAGGGTCGCCACATACCGACGAGACCGTTCTGTGTACCCAGTGGTGGGGGTTTAAGCCCCTGATCAGGGTGATTGCAGGGTTAAAACGCTGTCGCGGCGCCTCGGCCGAGGGGTAGCGTGCAGCCAACCTGACGAAAGGTTGGACCCCGATGGATGACCACGCAGCGACTCCCGAACCCGTCACGCGGGCACGACACGCCGACCAGTCCGAACCACGGAAGCGCCGGCGCGTCTCCGGTCGGGTACGGGCACTGCTCGCGGGCGGCCTCGTCCTCGGCGTCGGTGCGACCGTCACCCTCGCCGCCTGGAACGACTCCGAGTTCGCGACGGGCACCTTCCAGGCCGGCACGTTCAACCTTCAGGGTTCCGTCGACGGGACCGCGTTCAGCGACCATGCCACCACTCCCGGTGCCGCGCTCGGCTTCAGCGTGAACGCTGCGTCGCTCTCCCCGGGCGACGTCGTCTACGCGCCCTACGCCGTCCGGCTCGCGGCCAACACCACGAGCCCGGCGACCGTGACGGTGACCGCGCCCTCCACGACGGGCACGGTCACGAACCTGACGTACACGCTCATCCAGCCCTCCAGCTTCGGGTGCACGTCCTCGACGACCGGCACCGTGCTCGTGCCGGCGGCGACTGCGGTGGGGAGCGTCCCGGGGACCGTGACGTTCGAGCTGGCGCCGGGCGCTCCGGTGACCAGCGCCGGCGCCGCCGTCGACCTGTGCTTCGCCGTGACCGCGGGAGCCGGGCTCACCCAGTCGCAGGCCGGGACCGCGACATGGCAGTTCCAAGCGTCCTCGCACTGAGCGCGGACGGAGTCGCCCCACCGAGCCGTCGGCGACGCAGCGCGGGCCGGTGGCTCCGCAGCGCCCTGCTGAACGTGGCCGCCGTCGGAGGAGTGCTGTGCCTGCTGTGGGTCGCGGCCGCGCTGGTGTTCCATCTGAGTCTCATCATGTTCAAGACCGGGTCCATGTCCCCGACCATCCCGACCGGGTCGCTTGCCCTGGTGCACCAGGTTCCGGCCGCCGAGGCGCGGGTGGGGGATGTGGTGACCGTCGACCGGCCGGGCCAGCTGCCGGTGACGCACCGCGTGGTGTCCGTCGAGCCCGCTCAGGATGGGCGTGCCCGCCTGGTCCTCAAGGGTGACGCGAACCCGACGGTCGACCCGGCTCCCTATGACGTCGCGACGGTCCGGGAGGTGTTGTGGTCTGCGCCGGGTCTCGCCCGGGTGGTGGTGTGGCTGGGCAGCCCGTGGCTGATCGGCGTGCTCACTCTCGGTGTCGCGGCCTTGGTCACGTGGGTGTTCTGGCCGCGCGAGCGAGCGGAGCAACGGGAGGGACGCGAGCGGGCGGAGCAACGGGAGGGACGCGGGCGGCGAGGGGGCCGCGGCCGCCGCCGAGTGGATGTCGCGGAGTTCCGCACATGAGCCGCCGCCATGCGATGCGGTTCGCGGCTGCATCCTGCACCGCTGCATCTATGATCCTTGTCGGCCTTCTCGGTTCGGGAACTCCCGCCGCGGCCGCCGCACCCGCTCCCACGCCCCCGCCGCTGACGCTCACCTCCGATGCCGGCCCGCGGCCCTTCCTGCTGGTCCCGGGCCGGAGCACCCCGTGGCTCGTGGATGTGGTGGCCGACGTGGGTGAGCTCGACAGCCTCCTCGGGCAGCTCTCCGCGACGGGCCCGCTCGCCCGCTCCGACGCCATCACCGCAGAGGTGGAGAGCTGCGTACGCCCGTGGAGCGGCGGGACCTGTTCCTCGGGCGCCCGTACCGTCCTGCCGCCCACCGCGCTGAGCGCGCTGCCCACCGCCCGCGCGGCCCTCGAGGCGAGCGCGAAGCCGACGCCCGGCACGGTCCACCTGCAGATCCGCCTCGCGCTCGCCTCCGACGCCTCCATCGATACCGCGAGCAACACCGTCACCGCTGTGCTGCGCGTGGATGCGTCCGGGACGATCACGGAGGCGGGCGGCCCGGCGACCCTCCCGGACACCGGAACCCGCATCGGCGACTACGGGGCGCTGGCGGCTGCGGCCGTCCTGGGAGGCATCCTGCTCGCGCGGGCCGGCGCCAGGCTGAGGCGGCGACGTCGTGCCTAGGAGGGTCACCCGGCTGTTGGTCGCCGTCACGCTCACCTCCCTCGTCGCGGTCGGCGGCCTGATCGCCGTGCCGCAGCCGGTCGACGCGCAGTGGCGCGATCAGGAGGTGGCGACCGCGACCCTCCAGGCCAAGACCATCCCCCCGGTGACGCTCGCCGGAACGGCGCCGTTCTGCTCCTGGGCGGGCTTGGTGACGACGACGAGCATCAGCCTCCAGTGGTCGCCACCGGCGGGCTACGCCTCGACGACCGTCCAGTTCGTCGCCCAGAAGGGCACGAACAGTCAGCTCGTCACCGGCGCGACGACGACCGTCGCCGGCGGCGTCTACACGACGACCATCCCGATCAGCATCCTGAACGCCATCGGCAGCCTGCTGGGCGGCAGCTTCGTCATCCACGTCACCGTCGTCGACCCGCAGACCGGATGGAGCTCGAAGGTCGTCGACTACACGTACGTCATGACGCTCGCGGGCATCGTGACCTCCTGCTCCGCCACTCCCGCCGGCTGAGCCTGCTCCTGGCTGAGCCCGCTGCCGGCTGAGCCGGCGCGCCCGGTGCCGTAGCGTGGAGGCGGCCGGGCGAGAGGAGGGCATCCGTGGATGGTCCGCCCGCGCTCGCTCCTGCGGCCGTCGCCCGCTCGGTGCGTATCCGCTATCCCGGTGCGACCGCTTGGACGCCCGACGAGGTGGAGGTGGAGGTCGCGCCGGGCGAGGTGCTCCTCATCCTCGGCCCGAGTGGATGCGGCAAGTCGACGTTCGCGCTGAGCTTCAATGGGCTCGTGCCGCACGCGGTTCCCGCCGAGTTCGCGGGCACGATGACCGTCGGCGGGGTCTCGACGCGGGAGGCGAGCGTGGCGGAGCTCAGCGAGCGCGTGGCGATGGTGTTCCAGGACCCGGAGGCGCAGTTGGTGACCCGCACGGTCCTCGACGAAGTGTGCTTCGGCCCGGAGAACCGGCTGGTCCCGGCGGCCGAGGTCGAGGCGCGCGCGGAGGCCGCCCTGCGCGCCGTCGGACTGTGGGACCGCCGCGACGAGAACCCGGACATCCTGTCCGGCGGCGGCAAGCAGCGGCTCGCGATCGCGTGCGCCCTGGCGCTCGGGTCGCCGCTGCTGGTGCTCGACGAGCCGACCT
>Ga0209677_100400_pt1 | contig 26165 bp, 26 predicted proteins | sample AraplaCvi_mCL_r2_2_FD_184285 | JGI IMG/M metagenome (GOLD analysis project Ga0209677, IMG submission 184285) | Arabidopsis root microbial communities from North Carolina, USA - plate scrape CL_Cvi_mCL_r2 (SPAdes) (version 2) | ecosystem: Host-associated > Plants > Roots > Endosphere | place: USA... | reverse complement strand
CGGCGATCAGCGATACCTGCACCAGGCCCGAGCAATCGATGCCCAGACTGCTTTTGCCGCCCCAGAGATAGGGCGTGCCGACGAAGCGCTCGGCGACGGCGACGAAGTCCGGCTCGCGATGATCGAGCGGTGCAAGATGCGTTCTCGGCAGAAAGGCCCCGTTGGGCGTCACGGCGAAAATGCGGTCCTCGCGCGCCACCGCGATCCTGGAGCCAAGCACCAGCGCATCGGCCGGCGGCAGCTTGATCGAAGGTCCGGGGAAGGCAAACGTCCGTAGCGCACTGACGACGTGGGTCGGGGCGGCCGTTGGCTTCATGAGCGCCGCATCCGGCAGCCAGCCGACATAGCCATCGCCGTCGAGCTGGCCCCAGGCCCAGCCCTCGCCGTTGCGATCATAGACTGTGACGCGCTCGCCCCGCAGCGCTTGCGTCATCAGCATGGCGCTCGAGGACGGCTGCTCGCGCACCGGCGCGATCGGATCGACCACCTCAAACTCCTCGCCGGTGACGAAGCGGTCCGCTTTCACCTTGCCTTCGAGGTATTTCGCGGCGAGGTCGCCGCGCGCCGGCGTCAGCCTTGCATCAATTCCTGGATCACGCATAGCGCTCACTCAGCAATGCGTAGATGGCGCGCGCGGCCTGGCATTCGCCGCCTTCGGGCCGCGCCGGCTTCGCCGACGGCGTCCAGCCGTAGATGTCGACATGCAACCAGCTTTTGGCCTGCTCGACGAAGCGTCGCAGGAACAGCGCGCAAATGATCGAGCCGGCGAAGCCGCCGGACGGCGCGTTGGTGATGGTGGCGGTCTTGGAATCCAGCCACGCATCGTAAGGCGGCCACAGCGGCATGCGCCACAACGGATCGTTCTCCTTCACCGCGCAGCGCGCGACGTCGGCGGCCAGCGTCTCATCATTGGTGTAAAACGGCGGTAAATCCGGCCCCAGCGCGACGCGTGCGGCGCCGGTCAATGTGCCGAGATCGATCAGGAGGTCCGGCTTGTCCTCGTCGGCCAGTGCCAGCGCGTCGGCGAGCACGAGGCGGCCTTCCGCGTCGGTGTTGCCGATCTCCACCGTGATGCCCTTGCGCGAGGTGAAGACGTCGAGCGGGCGGAAGGCGTTGCCCGCGACCGCGTTCTCGACCGCCGGAATCAGCACGCGCAGCCGAACCTTCAGCTTGGCGTCCATCACCATGCGCGCCAGCGCCAGCACGTTGGCGGCGCCGCCCATGTCCTTCTTCATGATCAGCATGCCGCTCGACGGCTTCAGGTCGAGTCCGCCGGTATCGAAGCAGACGCCCTTGCCGACCAGTGTCACCTTGGGGTGAGCCGGATCGCCCCAACCGATGTCGATCAGCCGCGGCGCGCGGTCGGAGGCCATGCCGACGGCGTGGATCAGCGGAAAGTGCTTCGCCAAATCCTCGCCGATGGTACAGGCGAAGCTTGCGCCGAATTCGGCCGCGAGGTCCTGCGCGGCTACGGCCAGCTCCGCAGGCCCCATGTCGTTGGACGGCGTGTTGATGAGATCACGCGCCAGCATCGCGGCTTCCGCGATGCGATCGATCTCGGCCACGTCGACGCCGTCTGGCGGCACCAGCCGGACGTCGGGCCTGTCAGCCTTGCGGTAGCGCGCGAAGCGGTAGCAGCCCAGTGCAAAAGCGAGCGCCGCCAGCCGTGCATCGTGCGGTGCATTGGCAAAGCGGTAAATGCCCGGCGGCAGCAGGCCGGGCAGCGCGCCCGGCCGGAACAGGTCACGCGATCTGGCCTCGACGTCCTCGAGGCCGAACAGGATCTGCGCAATCGCGCCGTCGGGCGCTGGCAGCGCGAGATAGCCGCCCGGCGTGGCGGTGAAGGCGCTGGCAGTGGCGAACTGGCACTGCGCCGGCGTCAGTGTCTCGCGCACCGCATCCCAACTCGACCTGGTGACGAAGGTGATCGGGATGGCAGCGGATGATGTCTCGAAGACGGAAGGCATTGGCGGGTCCAAACACAGGTCATACGAACGGACGAGACTTCGCAGAGTTTTGCCGCGCCCGCAATCGGCATTGCTGTCACCATGCGGCGAGCCGCTACTCGCGGCAAGGCGGCCATGCTAGGTTCCGGCAACGATTGCCGGATCTATCGAAAATTGTGCAGGAGACCGCCGGCGACCGAAGACGGAGCCTGCCGGGAGGAAATACGATGGAATTTTTGTGGAGCGTGTTCACATTCATCGGCCAAGCCGTCGAGGCGATTTTCGGCTATGTCGAGCATCACCATTGGATATTCGCATTCCTTGCCGGCGGTTACGTCTTCTATCTCCACGACCGCTCCGTCCACGCGCGGTTCGACGCGCTCGACAGGCGCGTCGACGAAATCCGCAAGCGGCTTGCCATCGAATATTGATCGAGCGAGACGAAACCATCGCCGGGCGATCTCGTATTCCTTGCTTGAGAACCGCCGTTCACGAGAGCGCGGCCGCAGGGCTTTACTAGCGCTACGGTTGTGGCATTATCGGCGAATATTATAGATTGTGCCGCGCGGTTCTGCACGTCGAGCGCAAGGACGCTGCGGCAAATGGTCGATACCCACCTCAGTCGATAGCAGCCTGATCTCGTTCATCTATGGCATTTCTCTCAATCGTTTGGGCGACGCAGCATTCGCGATGAGCGGCGCAGAATGGATAGATCGTTCGTCATTGCGCAGATCTCCGACCTGCATCTGGACGGGTCAGGCCGGCTGCTTGCGGCGATCGAGGCGCTCAGCGCCGAGATCGGCCAGAGGATGGCGGCCTTTGCCGATGCTCCCGACCGCATTCTGCTGATCACGGGCGATCTCGTGGACGACCCGACGCCCCGCGCGCTCGACGAAGCGCTCGCCGTCATCGCATCCTTCCGGCAGACCGGCCTGTTCACCGACATCCAGGCGATCGCCGGCAATCATGACATCAAGCGCCCCAACCAGCGCGCAGGCCTCCACGATGCCTATGACTACCTGCATCTGCCGCGGACCTCGAAGAGTATCTACTACCGCAAGGCCGGCCTCGATCTGGTGCTGCTGGATTCCAACCGGGCGAGCTTGACGACGCTCGCGAGCGGCAATGTCGACGAGAACATCTATCAGGCGATGGTTGCGGATTCCGCGCGGCTGAGCGTCGAGCTCGCAGGCAGCATGGGTTCGGCCGGACGCGCCGATTTTGCCGAGCCGGCGGAAAACCTGGTGCGCGTGCTCGCGATGCACCATCATCCGTTGCCGCAGGCGACCGGAGAAGGAAAACGGTTTCTCGGTGTGCCCGATGAGCCGCTGATGTATCTGGCATCGCCCGCGACCTTCCTCGAAGCGGCAACCTCGCTCAACGTCAATCTGGTCCTGCACGGACACCGGCATGTCGAGGGATTGACCCGCTATTCGATCCCCGATCCGCGCGCGACATGGAGCAAGAGCAGTGAAGTATTCTGGCGCACGATCTACGTGCTGTCCTGCCCGTCCTCGACCGGGCAGGCCGGTGACGATGCCGGCTTCAACATCATCCATTTTGGCCCATGGTCTCATGCCGGCCGCACCGAGCATCGGTTCGCGATCACCCGCTACTCGCGGTCGCGCAACGATGGCGCCTTCAGGCCGCTCGACTCGAACCTGCCGGACGGCGTCATCAGGCTACCGGCAGGACGGGATTTTTCCCGTGATCCGGCCGTCCAGTCGGCGATCGAGATCGGCTCATGCACAACGCTGAAGCGGGATCAGGTCGCAACATTCGCCCGCCGGCTCTTGAGCCGCCGCGCCTTCTATGCCGACGGTGAGGTGGACTGGGCGAGCGCGCTCCACGTCTATCTCGTCACCTCACAGGCCTGGGGTGATCTCGAGGGCAAGGCCGCGACGTCCGCACGCAAGCACGACGTCGCGGCGCTTGCCACGGCGAAATTGCTGCTGCGCCGATTGATCCAGCTCTCCGCTGACGTGCTCGGCATCGATCGTGTTCAGCTCGACGAGCTTCGCACGAAGCGTCTGCTTAATCGCGACGATCTCCGGCGAGAATGGTCGGGCGCGACGCGCGCGGGAATCGACGTCGCAGAACAAGTGCGGCGAAGGCTGCAATTGCTGCGGGATCTGGACGGGCATGTGAGGGCGATCGGCCCGGACCTCGGCCTTGGCAGCGACCCGCCGCCGCAGACACCGCCGTGAAAGAGCGAAAGGTACTGCGTTAACCGGCCGTTAGGGTTAACAGTCTATTGCTGGCGCGTTCGGCTCGATCAATCGGCTCGAGAGTCAAAGCGTCATGCGTCAACGGTTCAGTCTTGCCCGGCTTCTCGCGTCCACCTCGTTGGTTGCGGTAGTAGCCATGGGCCTCGGCGGCTGCACGGCCATGTCGAAACTCTCCGATGTCACGGGCTCCGTCGGCCCGCGGGCGGAGGCCGCTCCGACCGATCCCGCGCGCGCCGTCGAAACTTATGGCGAGCGCTATCGTGCCAACCCCAAGGACGCCGACGCGGCGCTCGGCTACGGCCAGGCCTTGCGTGCCAACGGCCAGCGCGCCCAGGCAGCCGCCGTGCTCGAGCAGGCGACCATCGCCAATCCCGGCAACAAGGCGCTGCTCGCCCAATACGGCCGCGCGCTCGCTGACAACGGTAATTTCCAGCAGGCTTTCGACGTGCTGTCGAAAGCGCACTCGCCCGACAATCCGGACTGGCGCCTGCTCTCGGTGCAAGGCACCGCGCTCGATCAGATGGGGCGTCACGAGGAGGCGCGTTCCTATTATGCGAGCGCGCTGAGAATCGCACCGGGTGATCCCGGCGTGCTCTCCAATGTCGGCCTGTCCTACATGCTGTCGAAGGATCTACCGAAAGCCGAGGAGGCGCTACGGCAGGCCTACGCGTCGCCGCGCGCCAGCAGTCGGGTGCGGCAGAATCTCGGTCTCGTCGTCGGCCTCCAGGGCCGCTTCGCCGAAGCCGAGACCATCGTGAAGGCCGACCTGCCGCCCGACCAGGCCGCGGCCAATGTCGCCTACCTCAAGGACATGCTGAGCCGCAACGACGCCCCGCGCGGTGCGCCGAAGCGGACTCCGGTCGCCTCGCTCAGCCAGCCCGACTGATCATCCGATCTTCCACACTGGAAGCCATCTGTGGATCGCGCGCGGTCCGCGACTGCTTCAGTGCAACTCGGAGATCTTGATACCGGTCGGTCCGAGAATGACGACGAACAGCACCGGGAGGAAGAACAGGATCATCGGCACGGTCAGCTTCGGCGGCAGCGCGGCGGCCTTCTTCTCGGCCTCGTTCATCCGCATGTCGCGGTTTTCCTGCGCCATGACGCGCAGGGAATGGCCGAGCGGGGTGCCGTAACGTTCCGCCTGCTGGAGCGCCAGGCAAACCGACTTGACGCCCTCGAGCCCGGTTCGCCGCGCCAGGTTCTCATAGGCGACCTTGCGATCCTGCAGATAGGACAGCTCGGCGGTGGTCAGGGTGAACTCCTCCGACAGCGCGATCGACTGGCCGACGATTTCGGTGGCGACTTTCCGGAACGCCATTTCGACCGACATGCCGGATTCGATACAGATCAGCAGCAGATCGAGCGCGTCGGGGAAGGCGCGCTTGATCGAGAGCTGGCGTTTGGAGATCGCATTCCTGAGGAACAGCATCGGCGCCTGGAGGCCGAGATAGGCCGCGCCGACGCAGATGCCGATTTTGACCGGCATCGGCTTGTCCATGTGTGCGATCAGGAACACGTAGACCACCGAGCCGACGAACAGCACGATCGGGGCCACCATGCGGGCAAACAGGAAGGTGACATAGGGCGCATGGCCTCGATAGCCCGCCATGATGAGCTTGTCCCGCGCAGCCTCCTGCGCGAGCCATTTGGTGAGGTTGAAGTCCTCGACCACCCTCGAGACGAGCTGCTTCGGCGTCTGGCGCAGCGTGACCTTCTCGTTCTTGTTGAGACGTTCGCGCTCGCGCTGCCGGATTCGCTCACGCTCGCTCGCCACCGCCTTCATCCGCTTCGAAAGACCTTCGCCGGCGAACAGCGGCATAACCAGTGTATAGACGGTCGCGCTGGCGGCGATGGCCGCCAGCAGCATGGTCATGAAGTGGACGTCGTGCAGCTTCGTGACGAGTAGATCGACCATACGGCACCATCAGAAATCGAAATTGATCATCTTCTTCATCACCAGGATGCCGATCGACATCCAGACGACGCAGGCGACCAGCATCAGCTGGCCGGTGGGATGAGTCCACAGCAGCGAGATGTATTGCGGCGTCGAGAGATAGACGAGGAACATGACGATCGGCGGCAGCGAGCCGATGATGCCGGCCGAGGCCTTGGCCTCCATCGACATCGCCTGAATCTTCTCTTTCATCTTCTTGCGGTCGCGCAGCACCTTGGAGAGGTTGCCGAGCGCTTCGGAGAGGTTGCCGCCCGACTTCTGCTGAATCGACACCACGATACCGAAGAAATTGGCTTCCGGCAGCGGCATGCGATCATAGAGCCGCGTGCAGGCCTCGCCCAGCGGCATACCGATCGCCTGCGTCTCGATAATCTGGAGGAACTCGCTGCGCAGCGGTTCGGGCGAGTCGGCCGCGACGACTTTGATCGATTCGAACAGCGGCAGGCCGGCCTTGATGCCGCGGACGATGACATCGACCGCATCTGGCAGTGCCTTCAGGAACTTCGCTTCGCGTCGATTCTTCAGATAACCCAGTGCCCAGCGCGGCAAGCCGAAGCCGCCGGCGAAGGCGAGGCCGGCGGCACCGAGCAGGCCGCCTCCGCCCAGTAGAACGCCTGCGAAAAACGCACCCGCCACGACAGCGGACACGATCCAGAATTTCTGTGGTGTCCAGTCGAGGCCTGCCTGTGACAGGCGGACGCTGAGTGGCACGCTCTTTTCCTGCTGGCGCCGCGCCTCGAGATCCTTGAGCGAGGTCTCGACCTGCTCGCGGCGCGATCGCTGGCTCTTTTCGGCCTGCTTGGCCGCAGGCGCGTCGGCGCGCGCGATCGATGCACGGCGGCCTTCCGCCTTCCGCTCACCGGACAGGAGCGGATAGAGGAATACCCAGGCGATGCCGCCGACGGCGGCGGTGGCGAGGAAGGCGAGGGCGAGGACCTGGATGTTCATGACTGCGCCGATCTCATCATGTCTTCGGCGCGACTTCCGCCGCGTCGAGCGCAGCGGCAAGGCGTTTCTCGTCGCCGTAATAGCGCGCGCGCTCCCAGAACTTCGGGCGGCCGATGCCGGTCGAGCGATGCCGGCCGATGATCTTGCCGTTGGCGTCCTCGCCGACCATGTCGTAGAGGAAGATGTCCTGGGTGATGATGGTGTCGCCCTCCATGCCCATCACCTCGGTGATGTGGGTGATGCGGCGCGAGCCGTCGCGCAGGCGCGCCGCCTGCACGATGACGTCGATAGAGGCGCAGATCATCTCGCGAATGGTGCGTGACGGCAGCGAGAAGCCGCCCATCGTGATCATGGATTCGCAGCGCGAGAGGGCTTCGCGCGGATTATTGGCGTGCAGCGTGCCCATCGAGCCGTCATGGCCGGTGTTCATGGCCTGGAGCAGGTCGAACGCCTCGGGTCCGCGGACCTCGCCGACGATGATGCGTTCGGGGCGCATACGCAGGCAGTTGCGCACCAGCTCGCGCATGGTGACCTGTCCCTCACCCTCGATGTTGGGCGGTCGGGTTTCCAGCCGCACCACGTGGGGCTGCTGGAGCTGGAGCTCGGCGGCGTCCTCGCAGGTGATGACGCGTTCGTCGTGCTCGATATAATTAGTCAGGCAGTTGAGCAGTGTGGTCTTGCCCGAGCCGGTACCGCCGGAGATCAACACGTTGCAGCGGACGCGGCCGATGATCTGGAGGATCTCAGCGCCCTCCGGCGAGATCGCGCCGAACTTGACCAGCTGATCGAGCGTCAGCTTGTCCTTCTTGAATTTTCGAATGGTGAGCGTGGGCCCGTCAATCGACAGCGGCGGCACGATGGCGTTGACGCGGGAGCCGTCTGCGAGGCGCGCGTCGCAGATCGGCGAGGATTCGTCGACGCGCCGGCCGACCTGGCTGACGATGCGCTGGCAGATGTTGAGGAGCTGCTGGTTGTCGCGGAAGCGGATGCCGGTGCGCTGGATCTTGCCGGCGACTTCGATGTAGACGGTGTTGGCGCCGTTGACCATGATGTCGGCGATGTCGTCGCGCGACAGCAGGGGTTCGAGGGGACCGTAGCCGAGAACGTCGTTGCAGATGTCATCGAGCAGCTCTTCCTGCTCGGCGATCGACATCACGATGTTCTTGATCGCGATGATCTCGTTGACGATATCGCGGATTTCCTCGCGCGCGGATTCGGAGTCGAGCTTGGCGAGCTGGGCGAGGTCGATGGCCTCGATCAGCGCGCCGAAGATGGTTGCCTTGACCTCGTAGTAGTTGTCCGAGCGGCGGGATTCCATGGACGGCGCAGGCTTCGCCGGGGCGAGCGGCGGCGAGGCGATGGCCGGCGGGGGCGGCGCGCGCGAGACCGCGGGCGCCGGAGCCTGGACAGGCTCTGGCGACACGGCGCCGGGCTTGGGAGCCCGAGTATCGGTGTCTGTTCCGCTACGCTTACCGAACACTTAACAACTCCATGCGGCGGCTTATTTTCCCCGCAACTTGTCAATCAGGGGTGAAAACAGGGACGACTTTTGCTTCTTCGTCTCGCTGCGCCCGGTCAGGCGCTGGGCGATCTGAAGGAACATCTCGATCGATTTGTGGTTGGCCGAGATCTCCGCGATCATCTGGCCGTTGTTCGCCGCGGAGCCGAATATCTGCGGCTCGAACGGGATCGAGACGACCGGCTGGCTCTCGATCGCCTTGGCGAACTCCGCCGCGGCGATTTCGGGCCGTTTCGGGACGCCGACCTGGTTCAGGCAGTAGAGTGGCGGCCGGTCGTTGGGCCGCGAGGCCTTCAAGAGGTCGAACAGGTTCTTCGTGTTGCGCAAATTGGCCAGGTCCGGCGCCGCCACGATCAGGATGTCGTCCGCCCCGATCAGGGCGCGCTTGGTCCAGCCCGTCCATTGGTGCGGAACATCGAGCACGATGCAGGGCATGGTGGAGCGCAACGTGTCGAACACGGCGTCGAAGGCGTCCGTGCCGAAATCATACACCCGGTCGAGCGTCGCGGGCGCCGCCAACAGGCTGAGATGATCGGTGCATTTCGACAGCAGGCGGTCAATGAAGGCGGTATCGACCCGATCCGGCGAGAACACGGCGTCCGCAATACCTTGTGGCGGGTCCTGGTTGTAGTCGAGCCCAGCGGTACCGAAGGCAAGGTCGAGATCGGCAACGACCGCGTCCATCGCGAGATCGCGCGCGATCGCCCAGGCGACGTTGTGGGAGATGGTGGACGCGCCGACGCCGCCCTTGGCGCCGACCACTGCGATGATACGGCCGACTGCCTTGGCTTCCGGCGCCGAGAACAGGTTGCAGATCGAGCGTACGACGTCGATCGCGCCGACTGGCGCGAGCACATAGTCGCTGACGCCGCGGCGCACCAGCTCGCGATAGAGCGTGACGTCGTTGATGCGGCCGATCACGACCACGCGGGTGCCGGCGTCGCAGACTGTGGCGAGATGGTCGAGCCCGCCCAAAAGGTCGTTGCGGCCATCGCTCTCGAGTACGATCACATTCGGCGTGGGAGCCGAGCGGTAGGCTTCGATCGCGGCCGCCATGCCGCCCATCTGGATCTTCAGATGGGCCTTGCCGAGGCGGCGGTCCTCGCCGGCCGACTGCACTGCGGCTGCTGTCTCCACGGTCTCGCAGAACGCCTGGACCGACACGCGCGGCGCGGGCGCAATATGCTCCTCGACCGGGGGAGGCGCATCCGGCTGCTCTTCTTGAGTCTGGCGAGCGTAGCTGATCATTTGCCGGTATCGCTGAGTTTGGCCTTGTCGGCTTCAGGATAGGTGGTCGCCGTCGTCATTCCCTTGCGATACTTCTCGAAGGCCGTGGTGCGACGCGCCGTGTAGGACGGCGTTTCTGGCCGCGGCTGCTCGAGGTCCGACGGATTGTCGACCATCGCAGCGAGGTTGCGCTGCGAGGCGCAGCCGTAATTGTAGTAGTCCTTGTTTTCGAACCAGCTCTTGTTCTTCATCGAGGGGCCGATGTCCTCCGGCCAAAGTCCACAGGGACCGGCGACCGCGGCGATCTTGGAATAGGTGAGCCGGATCGGTGGCAGGAAACGCTTGTCTTCCGGCTGGTAGGGTCGAACGCTGATGCCGCGCGGTGGAACACCTGCCGCCGCCAGCATCGCCTGGATTTCGCGCATCGTGTCTGCGACCGGACGCGCGTTGGGCGTGCCCGATGGCGCGTCGATACGGATGGCGCCGGTACCCTCGTGCAACCAGGCCGATGCGACGCCCATCACGTCGGCGCGCTGGGCCGCGGTCAGTCCGCCGCGGGCGTGGCCGACGAAGACGACGATCGAGCGGTTCTGCTCCTCGATCGCGATCGGGTGACGCTGCTTGTAGTCGTCGGGAATCGAGGCGGTGGTCACCTCGTTGTGCTGGCAGCCGCCGAGTGCAAGCGCGATACCGACAAGCACGCCACCGAAGGCGATGGCGCGTTTGCGAATCTGGGGTGGTCTTGTGATCATAACTTGGTCCCCGTTCCGCATCAGTCGGTGATGAAGCCGTATGTGCCGCGGTAGTTCCTGGCTGGCTCGGTTTTGCCGGGCACACCGTAGATGCGGTTGATGTTGCCGATCAGCTCGGCCTGCGGATCTGCGGGTGCGGCGAAGCCGTCATCCGGCCGCGACAGGTCCTTCGGTGCCACCGCGCGAACGACATAGGGCGTCACGATCACGACCAGCTCGGTGGTGTTGTTGACGAAGTCGCGGCTGCGGAAAAGCGTGCCGAGGATCGGAAGCTGCATCAGTCCCGGCAGTCCGCTGACCGCCTGCTTGGTCTGCTGCTGGATCAGGCCGGCCATTGCCATCGCGCCGCCGGAGGGAATCTCCAGCGAGGTCTCCGCGCGGCGGGTCTTGATCGAGGGCACCGTCAGCGAGTTCACCGACGTCGAGGTCACGGCCTGAGACAGCGTGATCGCATTCTCGTTCGACAGCTCCGAGACCTCGGTCATCACGCGCAGGCTGATCTTGCCCTCGCTCAGCACCACGGGGGTGAAGTTGAGCGAGATACCGAACTTCTTGAAGCTGATCTGGGTGGTACAGACATGCGTGGTGGGATCGCACGAATAGCCCGCCGGGACCGGGAATTCACCGCCGGCGAGGAATGTCGCCGACTCGCCCGAGATCGCGGTCAGGTTCGGCTCGGCCAGCGTCCGGATCACGCCTGCGGTTTCCATCGCGCGCAGGGTCGCCTGCACCGACGGCGTCGCGCCGAACTTCGTCGTCAGCGAGTTACCATCCACCAGGTTCTTGCCGAGAGCCGTGAAGGGGTTCGAGTTGGTGAAGCTCACCACCGAGGTGCCGTAGTTCAGGTTCGCCGTGAGGTCGATGCCGAGCTGCTTGACCACGGTGCGCGCAACCTCGGCGACCGTCACCTTCAGCATGACCTGGTCGCGGCCGCGGACCACGATCGAATTCACCACCTTGTCGATGCCGCCGGCGAGGCGCACGGCGAGATCGTTGGCCTGCTGTGCTTCCAGTGGATTCGCCGCCGTGCCGGTCAGGACGACGCCGTCGCCGAGCCCGTCGATCTGGATGTCGGAATTGGGCAGGATCTGCTTCAGTGCGGCCCGGAGGCCGTTGAGGTCGCGCTTGACCGCGATGTCATAGGCCGCGATCTGCTGGCCGGCGGAGTCGAAGAACACGATGTTGGTCTGACCGACCGCGGCGCCGATGATGTAGGCGCGCTGCGATGACCGGACCACCGCATTGGCGATCTTGGGATCGGCGACAAGCACGTCCTTGATGTCGCGCGGCAGGTCGATCACGATCGACTTGCCGACACCGAGCGAGAGGAAGCGCGCGTTCATCTGGCCGTCGGCGGCCGCGATCTGCGCTACGGGGCGGTAGTCGGCGGCGACCACCGGGCTGAGCGTCAGCGCGAAGACGGCCGAAAACGACAGGGCGCGGACCACGGAGGTCCGCATCGTTGCCAAATCTGCCCCGCATTTCATATCGACAGTCCTCATTGTGCCTTCGCCGTCGAGCTTGGGATTCCGTAGCGAATGATCGAAACGCTATCGCGCTTCCGCGCGGAGTCATCGAGCGTGATCTCGCTCATCTTGACGTCGACGATGCTGCGCAGCGCGAGCGACAGCGTGCCGCTCTGCCGGGCCGCGGACAGCGTCGCGGTCTGGGCGGGATTGAGCTCGAGGGTGACGGTCTTGCCGATCACCGCGTTCTGGCCGTCCTTCTCCTTCGGCGCCTGGTCGATCGCCAGCACGCGGACATTGGCCAGGATGATCTCGGACGTCACGATGTCCTGGGCGGCGGCGCTCTGGTCGGGATTCTTGAGGCGGCGCGTCAGAAGCACGTCGACCCGATCGTTCGGCAGGATGAAGCCGCCGGCGCCGGTCTCCGGCGAGATTTCGGTCGAGATCGCGCGCATGCCGGTCGGCAGGATCGCGGCCATGAAGCCGGAGCCCTCGGCCTTGACCAGCTTCTGGTCGCGGATCGGTTCACCCTGGATGAAGGGGGCGCGCGCAATCGAGCCGGTGACCTGGGTCACGCCCTCGGGACGCTCGTTGCGGCGGATGAAGGTGGCGCTGGCGGTCGCGGCCGGCCAAGTCTGCCATTGCACGTCTTCCGGCTTCACGGTCTGGCCGAGGCCGATGTCGTTCTTGGCCACCAGGACGTCGACGGTCGGAAGCTGCGCGACCGGGGCCGCCGGTGGCGGCGCAGTGTCCGAGCCGCTCGCCAGGTACGCGGCGACACCGCCGGCGCAGATGGCGACCGTCAGGACGACAATGCGTGCCCTATTCATACGCTTCACTTTCCAACAAAACGCCGCGACGCTGCCGCCGCCGTAATCGGCAGTTGACCAGCTATTCGTCAAAGCATGGTTAATGAGGCGTATCTAAATCGGCTTAACGCCGGGTTTACCCGGTGTGTTTAGCGCAGTGCGAGATGGGCGAGGTCGATCGCCTTCACCCATTCGGTCTCCGGGTAGACCGTCAGCGCGCCAAGCGTGAGCGCGATGCCATACGGAATCCCGCTCTCCTTGGCGTGCAGCCGTGCGAGCCAGGCCTGGCCCGCCAGTCCGTAAGGCAGCGGCCATTGCCGGAACTGGAGCAGGAGCAGCGTCAGCGCTCCGCCGAACAGCGAAGCGTACAGCAGGAAATCCATCAACTGTGCGAAGCCGAACCAGAGCGCAACGGAAGCTGCGATCTTGGCGTCCCCGCCGCCCATCCAGCCCATCGCAAAGCAGGTGAAGGCCACGGCCAGGAGCAAGGCGCCGGCGCCGACATGGGTCAGCATCTCGTAAGGTGCCATGCCCCCAGCAAGAGCGAGCACGAAGAAGCCGGCAACCAGCGCCAGCGACACGCGGTTCGAGATGGTCATCGTGAAGAGATCGCTGGCGGCGGCGAATGCCATCAAGGCCGGAAAGAGCAGAAGGCGCGCAAGGTCGAGGATCATGGGCTGCGTCTTGAGCCTGGGTTCGTCACGGGATCGAAGCGTCGCCGCATGCTAGCCGGCAGTGTTAAACAAACCGAAAACGGAGGCAGCGGCTTTGAGCCCGGGAAGCCGCAGATGGCCCGCTCACCACATGCTGGCAATACGCAACGCGATGGCGGCCATCGCAACCAGCAGCGCGAGGCAAACCCAATAGGCCGGCGTCTCGGTCGACGCCGTTTCGCTGGCCGCAACCGCGGCATCGGTTCTGTACTTGCGCAACGCCACTGGAACTCGCCGTACTCAAAAAAACAAAGGCCCCGGAGATCCGGGGCTTTTGCCATTGTCGGTCGGTCGCTTACTTCAGCGAGGAGCTGATCGAGCCGAACTTGGTATTCAGCGAGGTGCCGAGACTGTTGACGACCGTGATGATGGCCAGCGCGATGCCGGCGGCGATCAGGCCGTATTCGATGGCGGTGGCGCCGGATTCATCCTTCACGAAACGTGCAATCAGGTTCTGCATGAACTTAACTCCATCGGGGGTTGGATCGCCTCGTTCGGCGCTGTGATTGACGCGATGACCATGTGAGCCGAGCTCTTTCGGTAGAGTTAATTCGATCGCGCAAACCCGTTTCCTGCCCGATGCTTTTGCCCAGAGTGAATTTCGCCTTAAGGCGGTTGTTGAATTTCACCGGCACCAAATGCAGCGCAATCGCGGCCGACTTCACCCTCCCTTAAATTTCGGGGAGTAGGCCTAGGCAGGCAGGATCCGGAAGAGAGGCGACGATGTCGAGCTTACCCATGCAGGTCGCCCTGATGCTCGGCGAGACGATCGAAAAGGTGATCCCGGTCACCTTCGTGCTTGCGGCGGTCTTCACCGTGCTCGAGCATTTCTGGGCGTGCAATCCCGGCGCGCCGTGGTGGCGCAAGCGCGAGATCATCACCGATATCTGCTACTGGTTCTTCGTTCCGGTGTTCGCCCGCACCATGCGGATCGGCCTCCTGATCGTCGGTGCCGGCGCCGTCTTCAACATCCACGATGCCGACGAACTCATCGCCTTCTACGACAATGGCCATGGCCCGCTGGCGCAATTGCCACTGTGGCTGCAGGCCATCCTGTTCGTGGTGCTGTCTGATTTCATGCTGTACTGGCTGCATCGGCTGTTCCACGGCGGCGGGTTCTGGAAGTACCACGCCATCCATCATTCGTCGGAAGAGATCGGATGGATCTCCGCGGCCCGTTTCCATCCCGTCAATCTCATGCTCGGGACGATCAGCGTCGACGTCGTGTTGCTGATGGCCGGCGTTTCCCCCAACGTCATGATCTGGGTCGGGCCGTTCACCACCTTCCATTCGGCCTTCGTGCACGCCAACCTGAACTGGACCTTCGGGCCGTTCAAATATGTGCTGGCGACGCCGGTGTTCCACCGCTGGCACCACACTGGGCTCGAAGTGGGCGGCGACACCAATTTCGCCGGGACGTTCCCGATCTGGGATGTGCTGTTCGGCACCTTCCGGATGCCGGTGGGCGAACTGCCGAAAGATTACGGCAAGGACGAAGCGACCATGCCGAAGGAGATCGCCGGCCAGCTCGCCTATCCGTTCCGCCAGTAGCCGGCCTCATGAGGCGGCAAAACGCCAGTCCGTTCAAACAATGGTCGGCGAATTTGCGGAACGTTCACGAATTAAGGGCAGGTTAGCCGGGTCGGGCACCGGCTCCGCCGTATCTGGTCGCTTCTGCCGGTTTGTGACGTCCCGGGGGTAAGAGTATGCGTAAAGAGTTGCTGCGCCGCCATGCGCGCGTTTGTCTTCTGGTTGCGGCCGCGGTGCTGGCATCGCCGGCTGTCGGCCTTGCCGAGCCCACTGCTGACACCATCGCCGTCAATGTCGACCAGGCCAAGCTGGTCCGGCTCCCCGGCAAGGTGGCGACCATCGTGGTCGGCAATCCCCTCATCGCTGACGTCACGCTTCAGCCTGGCGGCATGATCGTCGTGACCGGGAAGGGCTATGGTGCCACCAACTTCATCGCGCTCGATCGGGGCGGCGAGATTCTGGTCGACCGCCAGATCCAGGTCGAAGGTCCGAGCGATCGCCTTGTCACGGTCTATCGCGGGATCGAGCGCGAGTCCTATAGCTGCATGCCGGTCTGCCAGCGCCGTGTGACGCTGGGTGACAGCGACACCTACTTCAACAACACGATGAGCCAGGCCGGTTCGCTAAGCAGCAGTGCCAGCGGCGGTGCCAGCGCGGGTGCCAAACCCAACTAGCAGGATCGGTTGGAGGATCGTCTGATCCTGCAAGCGCGCCAGCTTCCTTCGGACATGAAAAAAGGCCGTGCATTTTGCACGGCCTTTTCCTTTGGCTCGTTCGCCAGAACCGATACGCGCCGAAGGCCCGCAGGCTCAACCTGCGGCGCGGAGGTTGTCCGCTGCCGACTTGCCGGAACGGCGGTCGGCCACGATCTCGTAGGAGATCTTCTGGCCTTCGCGCAGCGAGCCGAGGCCGGCGCGCTCGACGGCACTGATGTGTACGAAAACGTCCTGGCCGCCGTCGTCGGGCTGGATGAAGCCGAAGCCCTTGGTCGCGTTAAACCACTTCACGGTTCCCATGCTCATGGGGTAGTCCCTTCTCAGATCACACAATGTCAAAGCCCGCTCGCGCGGGCAGGTTAGATCGAATTTTTGGAAGGGTCGTCAGCGTGTCTGAACCGGCTGTACCGGTGGATGCTAATGTCGTCCGGCCGAAAATCGATTAGCTCATTTTATTGGATTTAGAGCCCCAAAACAATCCTGACGTGCACGATTTTTTGATCCGCCGTGTGCGCACGGCGGATCAGAATACAGGTCGGAATTTTAGTTCCGTGCTCGCGCGCGGATGGGCCGTTTTAGCGACGACGGAACTGGCCACCGCGCTGCCCGGGACGGGGAGGTCCACCCACTCCACTGGGACGCTCGTCCTTGTGACGGAAAATCAGTCGGCCCTTCTCGAGGTCATAGGGCGACATCTCCACCGTCACGCGGTCACCCGCGAGCGTCTTGATGCGGTTCTTCTTCATCTTGCCGGCGGTGTAGGCAACGATCTCGTGTCCGGCGTCGAGCTGCACGCGGTAGCGCGCGTCGGGGAGGATTTCGGTGACCAGTCCTTCGAACTGGATCAGCTCTTCCTTAGCCATGAATATCTCCAGGTCGTGGACGGCTAGTGCGAATGGGGCTTGCGGTTCGGTTGGCCAGTCGGCCGACTCTCACGGCGCAAAAAGGCCACGCCTTGTATCCCATCAGACGCCCCAGCGCTATGCGCTGAACGCTGTTCGGAACGGTCGGTTTGCGAGGAATGCATCTTGCCAGCGGGGCGGCGGCGAGATCCCTTCGAGGCCTTCGGAGCACTGCCGGGCCGTCCATCAGCATGCCGAGCTTCACCGGGCCGTCCGTCGCCCTGCTTGCCGGCGCCATGGCGGCGTCCGTCGGCATGCCGTTCGTCGGTGCGACGTCCGTCACCATGACGTCCTTCACCATGCCTTGCGCCTTGCGGACGCTGGCCCGGGCGGCCGCTTGGCCGGCCCTGTCGTTGCTGCGCCGGGGGAGGACCCGCGTCGCGGCGGCCGGCGTCGGTGCGGAGATCCTCACGCGGCAGTGCGACCTTGATCAGCCGCTCGATGTCGCGGAGATAGGCAAGCTCCTCGCCACCTGCGACCAGAGAGATCGCGGTGCCCTCGGCGCCGGCGCGTGCGGTGCGGCCGATGCGGTGCACATAGGTCTCGGGCACGTTGGGCAGGTCGAAATTGATGACGTGGGTGATGCCGTCGACATCGATGCCGCGGGCGGCAATGTCGGTGGCGACCAGGGTGCGGATATCGCCGGAGCGGAATTGGGCGAGCGTGCGTTCGCGATGGTTCTGCGACTTGTTGCCGTGGATGGCGCTGGCGGGAATGCCGGCCTTCTCGAGCGTCTTCACGACCTTATCGGCGCCGTGCTTGGTGCGGGTAAAGACCAGCGCGCGGTTCACCGGCTCCTGCTTCAACAGCTGGGCGAGGAACGCGGGCTTGGCGGAGAAGTCGACCTGAATAATGCGCTGCTGGATCCGCTCCACGGTCGATGAGACCGGAGTCACCGCGACGCGGGCGGGGTCACGCAGCATGGCGTCGGCGAGCTCGGCGATGTCCTTCGGCATGGTGGCCGAGAAGAACAGCGTCTGCCGCTTGATCGGCAGCTTGGCGACGATTTTGCGGATGTCGTTGATGAAGCCCATGTCGAGCATACGGTCAGCTTCGTCGAGCACCAGGAATTCGACGCTTGAAAGCTTCAGCCCGTTGCTCTGCACGAGGTCGAGCAGGCGACCGGGGGTGGCGACCAGCACGTCGACGCCCTGCATCAGGGAACGGACCTGGCGGCCCATCGGCACGCCGCCGATGGCGAGCGTCGAGGACAGGCGGATGTGACGGCCATAGGCGTTGAAGCTGTCGAGGATCTGGCCGGACAGCTCGCGGGTCGGCGAGAGCACCAGGACGCGGCAGGTCTTGGGCTGGGGCTTGATGCGGTTCTCGAGCAGGCGGTGCAGGATCGGCAGCGCGAAGGACGCGGTCTTGCCGGTTCCGGTCTGGGCGATGCCGACGACGTCCCGGCCTGTCAATGCCGTGGGAATGGTCTGGGCCTGGATGGGGGTGGGGGTGACGTATTTCTCTTCGGCGAGAGCACGGGCGAGGGGTTCGGCGAGGCCGAAGTCCTGAAACGAATTCAAAAGATGGGTTCTTTCCATGTCAAAAGCGGGCAGCCGGCGCATTCAGCACGGCGCGCGCAGAAGGGTGTCGAGAAGACACCTGCGTGTTTGGGGTGTCGGATGGCTTGGGAGATATGGGGCAAGCCAGACGCCCGGAGGGGCTTAAGAACACGCGGCTCGCAACGACCCCCTGATTCGAAAGAGGTCTCGTGAACTTATATGGAACATCGAGGAGGCGCTTTCAAGGCGCATCTACGCCAAATAGCTATTGCAGTGCAAAAATAGTTATGCCGGAAAATTAGACATTGTAAGCATTCTGCTCAAAAAACGAGCCGACTGCCGCATTGGCATACATTCTATTAGTCTAGTTTTTAGGCAATCGGTTCGTGGCGAAACTTGGATGGCGGTAAAATTGTCTATTCTGACCAATAGGTTGGCATGTGCTCAGACCATGGCATGGTTCTTGCGATTCCGTTAATCGCAGGCGGCCTTGGGGCCGTTTCGCAGCGTCTTTTTCACGTCTGCGTCAGGGAGATGATACAATCATGCTTACCAAATCCACTCACGATATAGCGGCTTCATTTAGCCGCCGCGGTCTTCTCGCCGCGACAGCCGGACTAATGCTTGGTCTGGCTTCCATTTCCGGTGCAAAAGCCGCGGACGACACCATCAAGGTCGGTGTCCTTCACTCTCTCTCCGGCACCATGGCCATCAGCGAAACCACGCTGAAGGACACCATCCTCTTCCTGATCGACGAGCAGAACAAGAAGGGCGGCGTGCTCGGCAAGAAGCTCGAAGCCGTTGTCGTCGACCCCGCTTCGAACTGGCCGCTGTTCGCCGAAAAGGCCCGCGAGCTGATCACCAAGGACAAGGTCGCGGTCGTGTTCGGCTGCTGGACCTCGGTGTCGCGCAAGTCGGTGCTCCCGGTATTCAAGGAGCTGAACAACATCCTGTTCTACCCCGTGCAGTACGAGGGCGAAGAGTCCGAGCGTAACGTGTTCTACACGGGTGCTGCGCCGAACCAGCAGGCGATCCCCGCCGTCGACTATCTGATGAAGGACGAGAAGGTGAAGCGCTGGGTGCTCGCGGGCACCGACTACGTCTATCCGCGCACCACCAATAAGATCCTGGAAGCCTATCTGAAGTCGAAGGGTGTCGCCCAGGAAGACATCATGATCAACTACACGCCGTTCGGTCATTCCGACTGGCAGACGATCGTGGCCGACATCAAGAAGTTCGGCTCGGCCGGCAAGAAGACCGCGGTCGTTTCGACCATCAACGGCGACGCCAACGTTCCCTTCTACAAGGAGCTCGGCAACCAGGGCATCAAGGCGAAGGACATCCCGGTCGTGGCGTTCTCGGTGGGTGAGGAAGAGCTCGCCGGCATCGACACCAAGCCGCTGCTCGGCCATCTGGCCGCCTGGAACTACTTCCAGTCGATCAAGTCGCCGGAGAACGAGAAGTTCATCAAGGCGTGGCAGGCCTACACCAAGAATCCGAAGCGCGTGACCAACGATCCGATGGAAGCGCACGTGATCGGCTTCGACATGTGGGTCAAGGCGGTCGAGAAGGTGAAGTCCACCGATCCCGACAAGGTCATCGACGCTCTCCCGGGCATCGAAGCCAAGAACCTGACCGGCGGCACCTCCAAGATGCTTCCGAACCACCACATCACCAAGCCGGTGTTCATCGGCGAGATCAAGGCGAACGGTCAGTTCGACGTGGTCTGGAAGACCCCGGGCCTCGTGGCCGGCGACGCCTGGTCGAAGGAGCTCGATGGCTCCAAGGACCTGATCGGCGACTGGGTCGGCAAGAAGTGCGGCAACTTCAACACCAAGACCAACAAGTGCCTCGGCTCGGGTTCCTGATCCGGATCTGACATTCGACTGCAAGACCGGAGAAGGCGGCTATCCCGCCGCCTTCTCCACCATTTTCTGCCGGGGTCATTCACAGTGCCAGCCAATTTGCCCGCCCGTCTTGGTTCGCTCCTGCTCTCGTTATTTTTGATTGCGTTCGCACTGCCGGCCTTCGCCGGTCCATTCGAGGATGCGGTCGCCAAATTTGCCAATGATGATTATTCCGACACGGAAGAGGCGATCGGCGTGGTCGCGAGCAGCGGCAATCCGCTGGCCTTCCCCATCATCAGCGCGCTCCAGGACGGCCGGCTCATGGCCGATCCCGACAGCAAGAAGGTTTACGTCACCGGCGCCGACGGCAAGTCGATTGACGCCGCGACCGGCCAGCCGGTTGCCAGCGTTCCCGACAGCGCGAGCGCGGTGCGCCTCAACAATCGCCTGCGCCGCAGCGTCGATGCTGCGATCGGCGCCCTGACGCTCCAGTCTCCGGACATCGGGACGCGTCTGCAGGCCGCGCAATCCGTCTTCAAGTCGCATGAGGAGACTGCTCTCGATGCGGTCGATGGCGCGCTCGCCAAGGAGACCAACAAATCCGTCAAGGCCGCGCTCGGCGACGCCCGTGCGGCGATCCTGCTGTTCAAGTCGGACGCCACCGAGGTCGAGAAGCTCGAAGCGGTCGCAACGCTCAAGGCGCGCGGCGACCAGGAGGCGATGGCCCTGCTCACCGGCATGGGCGACCAGCCGGCCTCGGTGACGAAGGCCGCCGCAAGCGCGATCGGCTCGATCCAGAGCTCGCTCGCGGTCTGGTCCACGGTTCAAAACGCCTGGTACGGCCTCTCGCTCGGCTCGGTGCTGTTGCTCGCCGCGATCGGTCTCGCCATCACTTTCGGCGTCATGGGCGTCATCAACATGGCTCATGGCGAGATGGTGATGATCGGCGCCTACACCACCTTCGTGGTGCAGGAGGTGATTCGCACCCGCTATCCCGGCCTGTTCGACTATTCGCTGCTGATCGCCGTGCCGCTCGCCTTTCTCGTCGCCGGTGCGCTCGGTGTCGTGATCGAGCGCAGCATCATCCGCTTCCTCTACGGCCGTCCGCTGGAAACGCTGCTCGCGACCTGGGGCCTGTCGCTGGTGCTGCAGCAGGCGGTGCGCACCATGTTCGGCCCGACCAATCGCGAGGTCGGCAATCCCTCCTGGATGAGCGGCGCGTTCGAGCTCGGCCAGATCACCATCACCTATAATAGGCTCTGGATCCTCGTCTTCACGCTCGCGGTGTTCGCGATCCTGCTCGCGATGCTGCGCTACACCGCGCTTGGCCTCGAGATGCGCGCGGTGACGCAGAACCGCCGCATGGCCGCCTCGATGGGCATCGCCACCTCGCGCGTCGACGCGCTGACCTTTGGCCTCGGCTCGGGCATTGCCGGCATCGCCGGCGTCGCGCTGTCGCAGATCGACAATGTCAGCCCCAATCTCGGCCAGAGCTACATCATCGACAGCTTCATGGTCGTGGTGTTCGGCGGCGTCGGCAATCTCTGGGGCACGCTGGTCGGCGCCTTCACGCTCGGTATCGCCAACAAGTTCCTGGAACCGGTTGCCGGCGCCGTGCTCGGCAAGATTGCGATCCTGGTTCTCATCATCCTGTTCATTCAAAAGCGCCCGCGCGGGCTGTTCGCGCTCAAGGGCCGTGCGGTGGAAGCATGACCCCTCACATGCTGACGCGATCGCTGGACCGCGGCGCGACGATCTTCCTTGCTGTCGTCGCGGCCTGCGGAATTCTCATCCCCCTGTCCAACCTGCTGCTGCCCGCAGGCTCGTTCCTGCAGGTGCCGACCTATCTGGTCGCGCTCTGGGGCAAATATGTCTGCTACGCGATCCTTGCGCTCGCGATCGACCTGATCTGGGGCTATTGCGGCATCCTCTCGCTCGGCCACGGCGCCTTCTTCGCGCTCGGCGGTTACGCGATGGGCATGTACCTGATGCGGCAGATCGGAACCCGCGGCGTCTACGGCAATCCGATCCTGCCCGACTTCATGGTGTTCCTGAACTATTCGAAGCTGCCCTGGTACTGGTACGGCTTCGACATGTTCTGGTTTGCCGCGCTGATGGTGCTGGTCGTGCCCGGCCTGCTTGCCTTCTGCTTCGGCTGGCTCGCCTTCCGCTCTCGCGTCACCGGCGTCTATCTGTCGATCATCACGCAGGCGATGACCTATGCGCTGCTGCTCGCCTTCTTCCGCAACGATTTCGGCTTCGGCGGCAACAACGGCCTGACCGATTTCAAGGACATTCTGGGCTTCAACGTGCAGGCCGAGGGCACCCGCGCCGCGCTGTTCGCGCTGAGCTGTTTGGCGCTGATTGTCGCGTTCCTGATCTGCCGCTCCGTCGTGTCCTCAAAGCTCGGCAAGGTGCTGATCGCAATCCGGGACGCGGAATCGCGCAGCCGGTTTCTTGGTTATCGCGTCGAATCCTACAAGCTGTTCGTGTTCACGCTGTCGGCCTGCATGGCCGGTGTCGCCGGCGCGCTCTATGTGCCGCAGGTCGGCATCATCAATCCATCCGAATTCGCACCGGGCAATTCGATCGAGGCGGTGATCTGGGTGGCGGTCGGCGGTCGCGGCACGCTGATCGGCGCGGCGCTCGGTGCCGTCGTCGTCAACTACGCCAAGACGTTCTTCACCTCGGGTATGCTGGCGCCCTACTGGTTGTTCATGCTGGGTGCGCTGTTCATCCTGGTGACGCTGCTGCTGCCGAAGGGCATCGTCGGCACCTTCAACGCCTGGTGGGACCAGTCGAAAGAAAAGCGCGCCGCGACCGCGGCGAGCGCCGCGGCCGAAGACGGCGTCACCGAACCGAAGATGGCGGAGTAGGCGGCAATGAACGTCATGGACACCCGCGCAACGTCCGCGATGCTCTATCTCGACGGCGTGCACGTCTCGTTCGACGGCTTCCACGCCATCAACAATCTGTCGCTGACGCTCGAGCCCGGCGAGATGCGCGCCATCATCGGCCCCAACGGCGCCGGCAAGACCACGATGATGGACATCATCACCGGCAAGACCAAGCCGGACGAGGGCACGGTGCTGTTCGACGGCGTCACCGACCTGACGCGGCTCGACGAGACCCGCATCGCCGAGCTCGGCATCGGCCGCAAGTTCCAGAAGCCGACGGTGTTTGAGAGCCAGACCGTGCAGGACAACCTCCTGCTCGCGCTCAACGTCGATCACAGCGTCAAGGGCACGCTATTTTGGCGCGGCAGCAAGGCCGAGTCCGAGAGTATCGACAAGGTGCTGGAGACGATCCGCCTCACCGAGGCGCGCAGCCGCCTCGCCGGCAGCCTCAGCCACGGCCAGAAGCAGTGGCTCGAGATCGGCATGCTGCTCGCGCAGGATCCGAAGCTCCTGCTGGTCGACGAGCCTGTCGCCGGCATGACCGACGTCGAGACGCATCTCACCGCCGAGTTGCTGAAGGAGATCAACAAGACTCACACCGTGATGGTGGTCGAGCACGACATGACGTTCGTGCGCGAGCTCGGAGTCAAGGTGACCTGCCTGCATGAAGGCACGGTGCTCGCGGAAGGTACCATCGACCAGGTCTCGTCCAACGAGCGGGTCATCGAAGTGTATTTGGGACGCTGAGCAATGCTTGAGGTCAAGGACATCAACCTGTTCTACGGCGCGGCGCAGGCGCTGCGCGGCGTCTCGATCGCGGCCGAGCCCGGCAAGGTCACCTGCGTGCTCGGGCGCAACGGGGTCGGCAAGACCTCGCTGCTCCGCGCCATGGTCGGGCAGTATCCGATTTCCTCGGGTGCGATCGTTCTCGACGGCAACGACATCACCGGGCTCAAGCCCTATGAGCGGGCGCGCAAGGGCATCGGCTTCGTGCCGCAGGGCCGCGAGATCTTCCCGCTCCTGACGGTCGAGGAGAACCTCAAGACCGGCTTCGGTCCGCTCAAGCGCGAGGACAGGCACATTCCGGACGACGTGTTCTCGCTGTTTCCGGTGCTGCAATCCATGCTCGGCCGTCGCGGCGGCGACCTCTCCGGCGGCCAGCAGCAGCAGCTCGCGATCGGGCGCGCGCTGGTGATGCGGCCAAAGCTTCTGCTGCTCGACGAGCCCACCGAAGGCATCCAGCCCTCGATCATCAAGGACATCGGCCGCGCCATTTCGTATCTGCGCAACCTCGGCAGCATCGCCATCGTGCTGGTCGAACAATATCTCGACTTTGCCTGCGAACTCGGCGACAGTTTCGCGGTGATGGATCGCGGCGCGGTAAAATTCACCTGCGACCGATCCAATCTCGACCCGGCCGAAATCAGCCGCCAGATGGCGCTGTAAGTCATTCCGACGCGGCCGGCTGGGGAGGCGGATGCGGAGCGACCTATCAGTCACATCAGGAGTTTTCGAAGCCAACCGCGCCCGTGGCGCTGTGCGCTTCGACGTCCACGCGCGCGATGGCGTGACGCGGCGCGGCGTCCTGCATGAATCCGGCTCCCTGCGCGTGCGTTTTCCGTCGCCGGAAGGAGAGGGGCTTTCCGGCGTGTTCGTCAACACGGCCGGCGGCGTTGCCGGCGGCGATCGCTTCGACATCGAAATCACCGCCGCTGACGCCGCGCGGCTGACGCTGACGACGGCAGCGGCCGAGAAGATCTACCGCGCGCCGGGACAGGCGGCAGAGCTCAATATCGCGCTCAAGGTCGGCGCGGGCGCGCATCTCGGCTGGCTACCGCAGGAGACGATTCTGTTCGATCGCGCCCGGGTTCATCGCCGGTTCGACATCGCGCTCGATGACGCCGCTTCGCTCCTGCTTTGCGAGATCGTCGTGTTCGGCCGTACCGCCATGGGCGAGCGGATGGAGCAGGGCGAGTTCGTCGACCGCTGGCGGCTCTCCCGCGGCGGCAAGCTGGTGTTCGCCGAGACTGTCAGGCTCGATGGCAATATCGGCGCGAAACTTGGACGATCGGCGGTGGCCGATGGCGGTGCCGCGATCGGTACGGCGCTGATCGTTCCCGGCGACGAGGCGCTGGTTGAGCGCATCCGCGAGGCGTCGGAATCCTTGTCCGGCGAAGTCGGGATATCCGCCTGGAATGGATTTGCAATGGCGCGGTTCTGTGCCCAAGATGCGGCGCGCCTGCGCGCCGACATGATGGCCGTGCTGGCGCGCACCGGTGCGGCTCTGCCGCGGCTCTGGTTGAATTGAAGTGTTGAACGGAAGAGATTTCGCATGAATCTGTCTCCCCGCGAAAAGGACAAGCTTCTGATTTCGATGGCGGCGATCGTGGCCCGCCGCCGGTTGGACCGCGGCGTCAAGCTCAATCATCCCGAGGCGATCGCGATCATCTCCGATTTCATCCTCGAAGGCGCACGCGACGGCCGCACCGTTGCCGAGTTGATGCAATCCGGCGGGCAGGTCCTGACCCGCGACCAGGTGATGCCGGGCATTCCGGAGATGATTCACGACATCCAGGTCGAGGCGACCTTTCCGGACGGCACCAAGCTCGTCACCGTGCACGAGCCGATCAGGTAGGAGCAAAGCATGATCCCCGGCGAACTCTTCATCCAGGACGGCGAAATCGAGCTCAATGCCGGCCGTAAGACGGTGACTCTGACGGTCGCCAACACCGGCGACCGCCCGATCCAGGTGGGCTCGCACTACCATTTCTTCGAGACCAACCCGGCGCTGAAATTCGACCGCAAGAAAGCCCGCGGCATGCGCCTCGACATCGCCGCCGGCACCGCCGTCCGCTTCGAGCCCGGCCAGACCCGCGACGTCCAGCTCGTCGCCGTGGCGGGGAAGAAGACCATCTATGGTTTTCGCGGCGACGTGATGGGGAAGCTGTGAGCTTCCAGCGCCCGCTCGCTCAAGAACTCAAAATCAAACGGGGCTTGTGATGTCCGTCAAGATCAAACGTTCCGTCTATGCCGACATGTTCGGCCCGACCACCGGCGACAGGGTGCGGCTGGCCGACACCGATCTCATCATCGAGGTCGAGAAGGATTTCACCACCTATGGCGAAGAGGTGAAGTTCGGCGGCGGCAAGGTGATCCGCGACGGCATGGGGCAGTCGCAGGTCACCAACAAGCAGGGCGCGGCCGAC
>Ga0209677_100397_pt1 | contig 26352 bp, 17 predicted proteins | sample AraplaCvi_mCL_r2_2_FD_184285 | JGI IMG/M metagenome (GOLD analysis project Ga0209677, IMG submission 184285) | Arabidopsis root microbial communities from North Carolina, USA - plate scrape CL_Cvi_mCL_r2 (SPAdes) (version 2) | ecosystem: Host-associated > Plants > Roots > Endosphere | place: USA... | reverse complement strand
CGAGACCTGGAAGCGGCTCGGCTTCACGCTGTCCCCGCGCGGCACCCACAGCGCCAAGATGGGCTCGGGCAACTACACCATCATGCTCGATCCCGACTATATCGAGCTGCTTGGCATTCTCGCCGAGACCGACCACAATGCGCCGACCCGCGCGTTCCTGGCCGGGCGCGGCGAAGGCATCGAGCGCATCGCCTTTACGGCGATCGACTCGGCCGCCGGCGCCGAGGAGATCCGCGCCCGCGGCTTTGAGCCGATCGGGCCGATCGATTTCGAGCGTCCGGTGCCGATGCCCGACGGCAGCCTGTCGGCGGCGAAATTCCGCGTGTTCCAATGGCCGGTCGCGGAAGCACCAGGGGGCTTGCGCATTTTCGCGTGCCAGCACAAGACCCGCGAGACGGTCTGGATCCCCGAACTGATGCGGCACGCTAATGCGGCCAGATGCCTGAAGCAGGCGCTGATCGTGACGCCGGAGCCGGACCAGGACGCCGCTCATCTGTCACGCCTGATTGATCGTGAGGGACGGCGCGAGGCCGACGGCGCCGTCACGGTGGCCTCCGGCGGCGACCGCGCCGATTTCGTGTTCCTGACCAGGGACCAGCTCGCCGGCCGCTATCCCGGCGTTGCGCTTGATGGCCTGCCGGAGCGCGGCGGCGCCGGACTCGTCATCTCTTCGCACGATCTCGCCGCGACCGAGAAAGCCCTGGGCGTTGCAGGCGCACACAGCGGTGAAAGTCTCGTCGTGCCGCCGGCGTCCGCCACCGGCACCCTGCTCGCCTTCGTCGCATCCTGAGGACCCAAAACGGCCGCGTAAGGTGCGGCCGCAGGTTACGCGGACATCCGCGCGTCGGCCGGCTGCAGCATGGCAGGCCGGCCGCGCTGGCTATCGAGCCAGCCGGCAAGACGACCCATCAGATTGCCGCCCTGCTCCGACGGCTGCGCCGACGACACGAACGGATCGCAATAGCAGCGCGCCCCCGCGGCGCGCGCGATCTTCGCCACCGCATCGGTCATCGCAGGTCCGCCGCAGGTATAGACCACGTCATCCGGCGTCAGGTCCGGCATGTGCTCGGTCGGCCGCCCGCTGCGAATCGCCGGCGAGACGTTCTGTGGCTCGGAGACGATCGGAATGATCCTGACGTTCGGGAAGCGCGCCAGCCGGCACAGCGCCTGATGCATGTAGAACGACTGCAGGCTCCGCGCCGTGACGATGAACACCATCTCGCGCTTCGGGTTCTCCGTGATTGCAGCGACCGCAATCGACCACATCGGAGCAAAACCGGTGCCGCTCGCGACCAGCACGGTGCGTCCGCGATGCTTGGGCCGGAAGAAAGCGGTGCCGAGCGGCGCGATCACCTTCACCTTGTGTCCGGGCTTGATGTCGCGCCCGAGCGCCGATGACACCAGCCCGTCCTTGACCTTGCGGATATGCAGATAAAGCAGGTGATCGTCGGGAGCGCCGGCCATCGGATAGGACGGGCTGTAGCAGCGCACCGGGAACCCGCGAAACTGCACCTTGGCGTACTGGCCGGGGAAATATTTCAGCGGCTTCGGCAGATCGAGCGTGACGCCGAAGACGTCCGGCGCCAGACGCACGAGATCCCCAAGCTCCGCCGACATCGTCACCGTCTCGGGCGTCGGCTCGATCACGATCTTCAGGTCCGAGACGACGCGCGCCTGGCAAGCATGCGCCATATCGCCTTCGGTACCGCCGAACAGCTTGCCGTCGACGACACGCACCTTGCAGGAACCGCAGATGCCGCTGCGGCAATCATGGGGTAGTTCGACGCCGTTGGTGATCGCGCTGTCGAGCAGGAGATCGCCGCAGTTGGCGTAAAAGGTTTCCTTGTTCAAGGTGACCTTGCAAATCTTCCCCATCATTCCACCTCAAGTCGGATTGGCCGGACGTGCCGGGTATGCCGGATCTGGCTGTGATCAAAAGCTGAAACACGCATGTAGACCCCGCTCTTCAGCGGGATGTCGTATTTGCTGCCGGTATCGAGCTTGCGCGCAACCTCGAGTGCCCAATGTCCCGAGGCCCAGCGTGCTGCGCAGCGCACGTCCGCGCGGTCGCCTGAATAGTCGCCGGAGAGCACAACGCCCGGCAACACCGTGCCGACCGGAATGTGGCTGTCCGCCTCCGCCGAGTACGGCACTGAGTCCGCCTCAGTCAGGAACCAGCGCGCATTCTCGCTCTCGCCCATGTTGGGATCGAGACTGATCTCGCCCATCGCCGCCGTCATTGCCGCGACATCCTTTGGCAGCCGGAGCGGACGGACGCCGCGATTGCCGAGCCTCATGGCCTCGGTGTCCAGCACGAAATTGTCCTTGTAGTTGCCGTTGCCCGGATCTGGCGCAAAGCCGCCCTTGTAAGGCACGGTGTTGCTCACCTGCTCCGGAGTCGGCTCGGCCGGCGGACCGAAATGATCGTCGTCGAGCCAGCCCGTCGGACCACCGCTGGTCGCCTTCCACTGCCAGACATCGGCATAGATACCGGGCCCTGGCGTGTAGTGGATGCCGCGGCCGGACATCGTCGCCGGCTTGTCCGACATCGGCTGCGGGCTCGCATGGAAGGTGCGGTCGCCGGCGAGCGTGACGCTGAGCGTCGTGAACAGCACCGAGAACTTGTCCTCGTTGTAGTCGTGCTCGTCTCCGACCTCGTAGCCATTGTGCAGCAGGTACCAGCCATCGGCCTTCTTGACCATCGGCAGCTGCTTGAGCGAACGGGTCGGATCATCCCAGGTGAATAGGAAATATGCCCAGCTGCCGTCGTGCACAGCGCGTATCTGGACACGCGATTCGCCGGTGCCGTCGAAGTTGCCGCCCTGATTGGTGATGACCTCGTGCGGCGCGACCGTGCGCCAGATATGATCAGACGTATCGCCATCGAGCGTCGGTGTGTCAGCGGTCGAGATCCGATGGATCGTCAGCGTATCTTCCGCGAAGTAGTCCGCCGCGACCATCGCCGATCCTGCGGTCATCGCCACCGCAATTGCGACGGCGAACGGGTTGGACTGGAAGGTCGCATTGCGGCGCCGCGCATTGGGTTTGCCCGCTCCGGCGCCGCGCCGAGCGCCGCCGGGCGCCTGCGGCTCGCCGCGCGAGCGGATGCCATCGGCTCGCTTCGTGGCCGAGGCTGCCACGGGCGCGGATGGCGGCGCCGCCCTGACCGGAACCTCGCTCTCCTCCAATCGCTCGGTCTGCTCGACCAGCATGGTGAGCAGTTCGACGGCATCGAGTCGCGGCGGCGGCGGCGGCAGCGCCGACGGCCTGACGACGCGGAGCAGCTGCGATTTGCCGCCGATGCTGTAGTGAGTCAGCACATGCATGACGATGAACACCGGCACGATCCAGGTCGCATACCAGTGGATCTGCATCGTGAGATGGCCCGACTCGACGCCGAAGAACAGCAGCCCGCCGCTCACGATCAATATGAGCATGGTGAGGAACAGCAACCAGTGCAGCACGATGCTGATCGAACCCTTGCGCGCCTGCGGCCGCCCAAACAGCCCGCGCAGCCTGATCTTGTCCATGGCCACGCGCCGGCTCAATCCGGAGCGTAGCACGTAAATCATGTAAGCGACTGCGACGCCGACGAGCACCACCGCGGCCGGCATGTGCCACGTCCATACGTGGGCGCGCGGCAACATCCAGTCGATCTTGTTGAGCCAGGCGTGATCCGGCGCTTCCGTTGCGATCCGCAGGCCGGTAATGAGCGCCACGATTGTGGCGCCCGCCAACAGCCAATGCAGAATGATCGTTCCGTAGTCGGTCCGACGAATTCTCACGCACGCACCCCCACCCCGGAGAGCACGCGATCAACGGCGCCGAACCGGCGCGCGATGATGATGAAATGATCGGTTGATTTGCATGGGCGCGCGCCGCAGCGATTCGACTCTCCACACGCATCGGGCCGCGCGATCATCCGCCAGATGTTGGTCTCAGTACGCAACTTATCGTTCCCCCAGATGCCTTGACGGCAATCGAGAATACTTCGACGTCGCGACCGATGTTGTCGCGACGCCTTGGACGGCTCATCACCCCACCGTCTTTTACCGGTACGCCGGACCGGCACTGAGCTCCGCGATCGGTTCCGCCGGTCATCACGACGGAGCAGACACCGAAAAGCTCGATCACCCACCTTGATCGGCGTCAGCGAGAAGCAGCTCCACACGTCCCCGATAGTTTCCCGATCATGATGTCGAGACCTATGCGTGCGGGGGCAGTTCCTGTCGCCATTGATCGTCCCTGCTACTGTCCTCTGTCATCGAGAACTTGAGTTGAGCGGCGCAGCCGTTGCGCTGCAGAGAGATTTATTTGGCTTCATGGCGTCATTCGGCCGGCATGGGGGCCAATGCGCTCCGAAGCAAGGTGATAGCCGGACTAATCTGTGACATTTGTAATACTGCCGCCCGCATCGAGGCGACTAAGTCTCAGCGTGATCATCGGAATTCCAAACGGCCGCAATCTTGCACGAGGGCCGGAATAATTTTCTGCAGGGCGTGTCCGCGCGCGAGGGGCAATGATCATGTCATGGTGCGCAGGTTTCATATGATGTGTAGGTTTCATACGGATTTTGTCTGTCGTCCCATTGTTGCCGGAAATTCGTCCGCATCGACTGCCAATAGCGAACGATGGATCATGACAACCGGCCACTGAGGAGGCGCAACTAGAATGGCTGCCGCCCAAGACCGCCCTCAAGACCGTCCACGGATGACAGGTGCCGCTGGCCTTGCTGATTTTCTCGGAACTGGAGACGATCCGGTCACGCGCGGATTGCGGCAGGCTGCGCGCCGGATCGCCGGTATCGGAGTCTTCAGCGGCGTCATCAACATCCTAATGCTCTCGGGCTCGGTCTACATGATGCAGGTCTATGACCGCGTCATTCCGAGCCGCAATCTGGCGACGCTGGCCGGCCTGTCGTTGATGATTCTGCTTGCCTACATCATGCAGGGTTATTTCGACGCATTGCGCGCGCGCATGCTGTGCCGGGTCGCGACCGTGTTCGATGCGGGGCTGCAGGAGCCGATCCACCACGCGCTGGCGACGCTGCCGCTGCGCGGCACCAAGCCGATGCTGATGCAGCAGCCGCTGCGCGACCTCGACCAGCTGCGCGCCTTCATGTCGAGCATGGGCCCGACCGCCTTCCTCGACATGCCCTGGATCCCGATCTTCCTGATCGGCCTGTTTCTGTTTCATCCGTTGATCGGCCTCACCGCGGTGGTCGGCACGGCGGCCATCATCTCGATGACGCTGATGACCGAGCGGCTGTCGCGTCGCGCCGCCAAATCGGCGATGGACACCAGTGCGGCGCGCCAGGTGCTGGCCGATGCCACCCAGCGCAACGCCGAGGTGCTTCGCGCGCTCGGCATGACCGAGCGATTCGCCGCACGCTGGACCGACGTCAACGAGCGCTATCTGAAGGACAACATCCGCGCCAGCGACGTCTACTCCAATCTTGGCTCGGCCGCGAAGGTGCTGCGCTTCATCCTGCAGTCGGGGATGCTCGGCATCGGCGCCGCGCTCGTGGTGTCGGAGCAGGCCTCGGGCGGCGTCATGATGGCCTCGTCGATTCTGATGGGTCGCGCGCTTGCGCCGGTCGAGGTCGCGCTCGGCACCTGGAAACAGCTCGTCGGGGCGCGCCAAGGCATCGTCCGCCTGCGCGAAATCTGTAAATCGACGGCCAAGCCGCCTGTGCCTGCCGTGTCGCTGCCGCGCCCCTTCCGCGAATTGACGGTACAGGAGCTGGCCGTCGCCGCGCCCGGACACGAGCGGTCAATCGTGTCCAATGTCTCGTTCACGATCAAGGCCGGCACTGGACTTGCCCTGCTCGGCGCCAGCGCCTCGGGCAAGACGTCGCTGTCGAAAGCCCTGGTCGGGATCTGGCCGGCGCAACGCGGCGTGGTGCGGCTTGACGGCGCGGCTCTCGACCAATGGAGCAACGCTGACCTCGGCCGTCACATCGGCTACCTGCCTCAGGACGTGGCGTTGTTCGACGGTACCGTGGCCGACAACATCTGCCGCTTCGACGACAACGCGAATTCAGATGCGATCCTGAAAGCGGCGCGGATCGCCGGCGTCCACGAGATCATCCTGCGGCTCCCGGAAGGCTATGCGACCAAGATCGGCCAAGGCGGCATGTCGCTCTCTGCCGGCCAAAGGCAGCGCATCGGCCTCGCCCGTGCAGTGTTCGGCGATCCCTTCCTGATCGTGCTCGACGAGCCGAATGCCAATCTGGATGCCGACGGCGAGAACGCGCTGGGCCGCGCCATCCAGATCATGCGGCAGATGAAGAGCATTGTGATCGTGATCTCGCACCGGCCGAGCGCACTCGCCGCGCTCGACATGGCGATGGTGCTCTACGAGGGCAAGGCGATCGCGTTCGGCTCCTGCCAGGAGATCTTCGCGCGGGTGTCCGGCGGCCAGGCCGCGCCAGCCATCACGAAGGCAGCGGCCGCCGCTAAGGCACCAGCCATCGCAAAGGCTGCGCCAGCCGTCGCCAAGGCCGCACCGGCTGTCGCGAATGCCGCGCCACCGCTCCAGCAGGTTCGGGCGGCGCCAGCCCCAACGACGCGATCGATTCGCCACGCCGCTCCCGCCGCGGAGAACGTCTGATCATGAAGCACGTCAACGACCTCAGGCCGTTCGATGACGACGATTTCACGCCGCCTCCGAGCCGTCATGTCGGTCCGCAGGGCGATGCGCTGATCCTCGAATTGCAGCGACTGCAGCGCGCCTTCGAAGACGAGAACGACTCTGACTGGCGCGACGGCGCGAGGCAGGGCCGGCGTTCGCCCGCTGGCCGTTCCAAGGGCGCGAAGAAGAACAAGAAAGGCAAGATGGGCCGAGCGTTCGACGGCTGGCTCAAGCAGTTCGGCTTTCGCTCTGCCCCTGCCCCACAGCCGCAGCAGCGTCGTCCGCAGCGCCCGCGGGTGCAAGAGCCGCGCGTGCAAGAGCCGAGGGTACGCGAGCCGCGAGTCCGCGAGCCGGCACGGGCGCCGCGCGAACCGGTGATATCGCCGCCGCCGCGACAGCCACGCCAGCGTCCGGTCGCACCGCGAGCGTCGGCCGAGATGATGGATCTGAGGCCGGTCGAGGCCAGCCGCCCGATGCCGCCGAGAGCAGCGGCGCCGCAGATCAGGCCTCCTGCGGCGCAGTCTCTGCCGGCCGCGCCTGCGGAAGCTCCGCAGATCCGGCTGCCCGTTCCGGCGCAGCCACAGACCCGCATGGGGCAGCTGGCCGGCGTCGCCGGCACGGCGCTGACCACGGGACTGACCCTGATCGCAAGCCAGGGCACCGCGGCGCATCTCGATGATACCTCGGACGAGGCGCTGATACCGCGCGTCGGCCGCATGTATGAGAACGAGCTGCGCACGGGCCTGCGCATCCTGCTCCTGGCTCTGGTGCTCGGCGGCGGCTGGCTGACGCTGGTGCCGCTCGCGGGCGCCGTCGTCGTGCCCGGGAATCTCGTCGTGCAATCCGACGTGAAGGCAATCCAGCATCCGACCGGCGGCATCGTCGCCGAGATCAAGGTCGATAACGGCAAGCATGTCGCTGCCGGCGATCTGCTGGTGCGTCTCGACGCCACCCAGGTGAAGGCCGCGATGCAGGCGATCGGCAAGCAGCTCAATGAGCAGCGGGCCAAGATCGCCCGCCTCAGCGCCGAGCGGGACGGTCTCGAGCAGCCGGACTATCCGTCCGAGCTGACTTCCCGCTCCGACGACGACAGTGTCGCCGCCGTGATCGCCTCGGAGAATTCGCTGTTCAAGGCCCGGCTGAATACGCGACAGAGCCAGAAGGACCTGCTGCAAGGGCGCGTCTCGCAGCTCAACGACGAGATCGGCGGCATGCAGGCGCAGTCCGACTCGAAGAGCAAGCAGATCGACCTGATCAATGGCGAGCTCGCGGGCGTTCAGGATCTCTACGACAAGCACCTGGTCCCGCTCACGCGATTGACGACCCTGCAGCGCGAGGCCGCGCGCATCGATGGCGAGCGCGGACAGCTTGTATCGAGCATCGCCGAGACCAAGTCGAAAATCGGCGAGGCGCAGCTCCAGATCGTCAAGACCGACCAGGATTTCCGCACCGAGGTCGTGAAGGATCTCGGCGAGGCGCAAGCCAAGGAAGGCGAGCTGATCGAGAAATTCGTCGCCGCGCGCGATCAGCTCAATCGCATCGAGGTCCGCGCGCCGAACTCCGGCACCATCCACCAGCTCGCGGTGCACACGATCGGGGGCGTCATCAAGTCCGGCGAGACGATCATGGAGGTCGTGCCCGATTCGGACGAGCTCCAGGTCGAGGCCCATGTGCAGCCCAAGGACATCGACCACGTCCACATGGGACAAGCCGCCTTCGTCCGCTTCTCGGCCTTCAACCAGCGCACGACACCGCAGCTCAGCGGCCAGGTCTCGTTCGTGTCGCCCGACATCACGACCGACCCGAAGTCGAACTCGACCTTCTACACCGTCAGGATCGTCATGTCCGAGGACGAGCGGCACCGACTCGGCAGCTCGCAGCTCATTCCTGGCATGCAAGCGGAAGTGTTCGTGCAAACCGGCAAGCGCACGATGCTGAGTTACCTCATGAAGCCGATCACCGAGCAGCTGCATCGCGCCTTCGTCGAGGAATAGAAGCGGAAGCCAGCCGAGTCCGCGGCCTTGAGTAGAGGCACGCGGACTCGGGCACGCACGACCGCGCACCGCTCTCCACGCAGACACCATGCTTCGCGCGCGATCTTCGAACTAATGAGCACGGCGAATGCGGTCCATCGTACCGCGCGCTTTCGTCGCATCGGCACCAGCGCATCATCGGCGCTATGATACCCTCATGAGCTCTTTCCGCGTGGACAGCGATTCACGCTGAATTCCGGGCGGTCTTGCGTGTTCCACAGGCCCCTCCTCCAGGAGCATTTGTTGTTCGAGATGTTCGATCGTCTCTGACACGCCGCAAGATGCGGGCGACTTCTTGGCCATATGATGCAAATGTTGCCGCGAAAGATGGCCGCGTACTTATCTCCCCTATGAATTCAAGCACTTCGCGCACGGCGTGACGCGCGTGCGAACGGCTCTAAATGCCTGAACAACAACATACTTGCGAACGGCGCTGCGCTTTATTCGGCCCCTTTTGCGCAATTAATTGCAGCCGTCCTTGGGGGAGCACAACTGTCACTCCTGACTGCCGGCGCTGGCCGGTCGGAAAGGGCTTGCCGTTCTTTGCGTCCCGCATGCTGCCATATGCACGACGTCGGGATGAATTGGGGAGAAATGATCAATGGCGACGAACACCTTCAATGCGACTGCGCTGGCAAATGGCACGTCGAATTTGCTGGTGCGCGAGTCCGCGCTTAATCAGTCGACCGACCTCGTCCAGGCCGGCGTCGTCTTCAACGATGCAGTTCGCGCCTCACTCGGCCTGTTCAGTCTCGCAGGCAGCGGGAACTCGAACCCCTTCCTCGGCAGCTACACGACCGACATTCACGCGGTGCAGAACGACATCGCGGCGATGCTGGCCGCTCCTGGTGATGTGACGCTTGGTGGTCAGACCTTCGCGCTGAACGCCACCGATACTGCCGTACTCACCAACGTCCAAGCGCAGTTGGGCACGCTGATCACCGCCGCCGGACAGGTCACCAATGCTGCGACACTGGCGGCAGCCGACCAGACGATCCATGCGGTGCAGCAGGAGATCCTCGGCGAAATCAACAACGACGCCCATCTGTCCGGCGCGCTGAACAACGTGCCGTTCCTGGCAAACACCGGCGCCAATGACGTCGCGTTCCAGAACTCGCCTGCGGGCGCTGATGACCCGGCCTCGTTGGCCGCGGCGACCGCCGGCAACAGCCTCAAGGACGTCGGCATCGTCTTCAACAAGGTCGTCGACCTGGCTTCGGGCGGTATCCATACTGGCAACGCGCAGGAGATCACGACCGATCTCACCGCGGTCCAGAGTGGCCTCACCGCCATTCTCAACAACAAGACCCAGCTCGCCCAGATCGAGGCCGGCGAGACTGCCAATGCCGCGGCTCTGACCACGATCCATTTGCAGACCGCACTCGGCCAGATCAACCTCGAGCTCAACAAATATGTGAATGCGGAGACGACGGGCAATCAGGCGGCGCTGCGCGGCACCGCCGACAACCTGCTCGACATTATCGACATCGTTCAGGGCGACACCAATTTGAACATCGCGGCCGGCGGCAACGGCAATGCTGGTCACGCCGGCGGCTTCGCCGAGGACCCAGGCGGCCTCACTGGCACTGTCACCAAGTTCCAGGACAACCAGGCGCAGACGAACTTCTGGGCGGCATTCCTGGCCGAGGCCAACACCATCAATGCGCATCTGGCAAAGATCTCGACCGGTGCCGAGCAGGCGAGCCAGACCCTGATCACACAAATCCAGAACTACCAGCAGTTCGGCGCCAATTTCGACGCGGCGCAGGGTGCGGTGTTCCAGGGCCGCTTCGACAACGAACTGAACAACGGCACGCTCGAGGCCGACACGGCCGCCGCTGTGAAGGGCCTGCAGGGCATTCTCAACGGCGATACCGGTGATGCGCTCGCCGCCGACAAGGCCGCGATCGCAGCCGCCGGCCAAGGGTTTGCCGCCGACGCAATGGACGTCTCCGGCAACAACATCGCCATTGGCGGCGCGACCTATGTAGGCTCAGCAACCACGGTCTCCACCGCGACTTCAGTGCATGGCCTCGCCCACGGCACCATCCCGGTGACGGCAAATCCGAACATTGCCGAGGGCACCGGCGGCACCGCGACGACTCCTCCTACGGGCGGCGGCGGCGGTGGTGGCACGGGCGGTGGTGGCACCGGCGGCGGTGGCACGCCGACCCCCATCAACTTCAGCCCGACTGCGCTTGCCAACGGCACGTCGAACCTGCTGACGCGCGCGTCTGCGCTGCAGCATTCGACCGATCTGGTTCAGGCCGGTGTCGTCTTCAATGACGCGGCGCGCGCCTCGCTCGGCCTGTTCAGTCTCGCAGGCAGCGGCAACTCGCCGACCTTCCTCAGCAGCTATCAAGCCGACATTACAGCAGTGCAGACCGATATCGCGGCGATGCTGGCCGATCCTGCCCATGTCACGCTCGGCGGCCAGACCTTCGCGCTGAATGCGACGGATACTGCGGTTCTCACCAACGTCGAGGGTCAACTGGGCACGTTGCTCAATGCGGCGGCACAAGTCACCAACGCCGCCACCATGGCGGCTGCCAATCAGACAATTCATTCGGTCCAGCAGGAGATCCTGCAGGAGATCCACAACGACGCACACCTCACGACTGCCCTCAACGGCGTCACCTACCTGGCCAATACCGGCGCCACTGACGTTGGCTTCCAGGCCACGCCGGCAGGCGCGGACGATCCGGCATCCCTGGCAGCGGCAACCGCCGGCAACAGCCTCAAGGACGTCGGCACGGTGTTCAACAAGGTCGTCGACCTGGCCTCGGGCGGCATCCACACGGGCAATGTCCAGGAGATCACGACCGATCTCACCGCGATCCAGAGTGGCCTCACCGCCATCCTCAACAACAAGACCCAGCTCGCCCAGATCGAGGCCGGTGAAACCGCCAATGCGGCAGCGCTGACCACGATCCATCTGCAGACCGCGCTCGGCCAGATCAACCTCGAGCTTAACAAATACGTCAACGCGGAGACGACGGGCAATCAGGCCGCGCTGCGCGGTACCGCGGACAATCTGCTCGACATTATCGACATCGTTCAGGGTGACACCAACCTGAACATCGCTGCGGGCGGCAACGGCAATGCAGGCCACGCCGGCGGCTTCGCCGAGGATCCGGGCGGGCTCACCGGCACGGTCACCAAGTTCCAGGACAACCAGGCGCAGACCAATTTCTGGGCGGCGTTCCTGGCCGAGGCCAACACGATCAACGCTCATCTGGCAAAGATCTCGACCGGCGCCGAGCAGGCGAGCCAGACCCTGATCACGCAAATCCAGAACTACCAGCAGTTCGGCGCCAATTTCGACGCGGCGCAGGGTGCGGTGTTCCAGGGCCGCTTCGATAACGAGCTGCTCAACGGCACGCTCGAGGCGGATACCGCCGCTGCGGTACACGGACTCCAGGGCATTCTCAATGGCGACACCGGCGCTGCACTCGCCGCCGACAAGGCCGAGATCGCGGCGGCCGGTCAGGGCTTCGCCGCCGACGCAATGGATGTCTCCGGCAACAATGTCCCGGTCAACGGCGGCACCTATGTCGGCACTGCGACCACGGTTGCGACCGCAACCTCGGTCAACGGCACCGCCCACGGCACCATCCCGGTCACCGCTACTCCGAACATCGCCGAGGGCACCGGAGGCACGGCGACCAGCGGGACGACCACTACGGGCGGCGGCACCACGACGGCCGGTGGCACCACCACGGCTGGCGGCACGAGTTCCGGCGGCGACCACAGCACGGGCGGCACCACGGCTGCGGGCGGCGACCACAGCACCGGCGGCGGTGCGACGACCGCCGGAGGTGGCACGACGGCAGGCACGAGCACGGGGACCAATGGCGCAGGCGGCAGCACCACCACGGCCAATAACGGCCACTGCGGCGGCTGCGGTCAAGAACAAGGCCATCAGGACTTTCACGGCCATGCACCGGCGGCCGCGAACGGTTTGGACCTGGGCTCGCATCTCGACTTCTCGCATCATGGGCACATGTGGGGCTGACGCTGACCGGCGGATCAACGACATCGGGCGGGCGCAGCATGCTGCGCCCGCTTGCTGGTGAGCGACGCCTAGGCTTCGTCGTTCGGGATCACCTCCCACCGCGAAGTGAACGTCCAGACGGACGGCCTCCATTTCGCGTGCTTCCGTCCGGACAACATCATTGCAGCAAAAGACGGTCATGAACGAACCTGCCATTGCCTTCCGTCCGCGTCTCGTCTCCGCGTCGACCGCGCCCCTCTCCCCACCCATGCCGCCCGTCGACGCATCGACCCTTCACGCTGCAGAGCAGGCCCATCGGCGCATGCTCACGACACAGCCGCATCATTTCCGCACCCTGTGCGGGCTTGCCATGGTCCGCCTGCAACTCGGCGATATCGGCGAGGCCGAGATGCTGCTCGGCCAGGCCGCCAGTGCCGCCGAGCAAACAGCCGACGCGCCTCTGCTGCTCGGCCAGGCGTTCGCGAACCTCGGCGACGGCTGCCGGCGGCTCGGCCGCCACCGCGACGCAATCACCCATTACATGCGGGCGCTTTCGATCCATCCGGAAACATCAGGCGTGCTGCTCAATCTCGGCGGCTGCCATCAGGCGGCCGGGCAGCTCGAGCCTGCCATCCAGGCCTTCCATCAGGCCCTCGCGCAAAACCCGCATCAGGCCGAAGCGCACTATAATCTCGGCAACATCTATCTGGAGATGAACAATTGGGCCGCGGCCGTGTCGCATTACGAGCGCGCCATCGCCGACCGTCCCGGCTTTCCCCAGGCGCACAACAATCTCGCCAATGCGCTGCAGAAGCGCGGACGCCATCAGGACGCGATCGCACACTATGACGAGGCCATCCGGATCGACCCGCATTATGCGGTCGCCTTTCGCAATCGCGGCGATGCGCTGAGCGCGGTGAAGCGCTTCGATGACGCCATCGCCAGCTATCGGTCGGCACTCGCGGTCGCTCCGGCCGATGCGGCGACGTTGAACCATCTCGCCACCACGCTCTCGATCGTCGGACGGCTCGACGAGGCGAGCCGTGCCTATGAGGCGGCGCTCGCGCTCGAGCCCGACAATATCGGCCTCCAGCTCAACTACGCCGCTGTCAGGCGGTTTGTCGCGCACGATCCGCGCCTGCCACGTCTGCAGGCGCTCGCGGCCCGCGAGAGCAGCCTCTCCGAGCGCGAAAGGATCACGCTGCACTTCACGCTCGGCCGTGCCTATGCCGACATCGGCGACGGCGAGCGATCGCTGCAGCATCTTCACGCCGGCAATGCGCTGGAGCGCCGCCGCTTCAACTATGACGAGACGCTCGCGCTGCAGCAGTTCGAGCGGATCGGCCGCATCTTCACCAAGGAGCTGATCGAGGCCCGCTCCGGCCGCGGCACGCAGTCCGATGCGCCCGTCTTCGTCGTCGGCATGCCGCGCTCAGGCACCAGCCTGATCGAGCAGATCCTCGCCAGCCACGCCAGGGTGCATGGCGCCGGCGAGGTCAGTCACCTTGCGGCTGCCGTTGCGTCGCTCACGGAGCATGGGCGCGGCGACTATCCGGAGATGCTTGCTGATCTCACCGACGATGAGTTACACGAGCTTGGCGAGACTTACCTTCGGCACTTCAGCGGCGTGACCGCCGACCGGATCGTGGACAAGATGCCGGCGAACTTCCTGTTCGCGGGCCTCATTCATCTGCTGTTTCCGAACGCCAAGATCATCCACGTCAAGCGCAACCCGATCGACACCTGCCTCTCCTGCTATTCGCTGCTGTTCGCCGAGCCCCAGCCCTTCGCCTACGATCTGGCCGAGCTCGGGCGCTACTACAATGCCTATGACGCAATGATGCGGCACTGGCGTTCCGTCCTCCCAGAAGGCGTCATGCTGGAGGTTGCTTACGAGGACGTCGTGCGCGATTTCGAGCCGCAGGCGCGTCGGATGATTGCCCATTGCGGCCTGGATTGGGATCCGCGGTGCCTGTCGTTCCACGAGACCAAGCGGCCGGTGAACACGGCGAGCCTGGTCCAGGTCCGGCAGCCGCTCTTCACCGACTCCGTGGGGCGCTGGCGCAGCTATGGCGAGCGGCTGAAGCCGCTCCTGGAAGCACTTGGCACCGATACCGTGCTCAGCGCCGTCGCCACGATCATGGCGCCGGCCACGTCGCGGGCTGCACCGGCGAATGTCGCTCCTCCCGTCGTCACGTCGCCTGCCCCATCGCTGCTGATCGATCCGCCGGCAGACCAAAGCACGCTGGGGGCCGAGGCCGAGCGCGCTTTCGCCGTCGCCAAGAAGCTGCAGGACCGCGGCGATCGCGAGGACGCCGCGACGCTGTTCAACTTCATCCTGGCGGCCCAGCCCAATCACTTCGGTGCGCTGGTCGGACTTGGCGTGATCAGCACACACGCCAACCGCCTGGACGAGGCCCGCAACTATTTCATGCGGGCCGTGGCCATCAATGGCAAATCTGCGGAAGCTCATGGCAGCCTCGGCGCAGTCGAAGCGACGGCCGGCCGGCTCGACGCCGCAGTCGGCCATTATTTGACGGCGCTTGGGCTGGCTCCCGATCATGCGGGCATCCTCTACGCGTACGCCATGGTGCTGCAGAGCCAGGGCAAGCGCGACGAAGCGATGGCGACACTGCACCGCGCGATCGCCAACAAGCCGCAGCATCTCGATGCTCATTTCGCGCTCGGCAATCTGCTGTATGCCACCGGCAAGGACATCGAGGCGGCCAAGTGCTACCTCAAGGTCCTGGACTACAGCCCAAATCACGCCGAGACCCACAACAATCTCGCCAACGTCCTGTTGCGACAGGGTCATCCCGAGCGAGGCATCGAATATTACAAGAAGGCGATTGCGAGCCGGCCGAATTATGCCGACGCCTATGGCAACCTCGGCAATGCGCTGCTCGAGCTCAATCGCCTCGAGGAGTCGATCGAACAGAACCTCAAGGCCCTTCAGATCAAGCCAGACCGTTTCGGGTCCTACAACAATCTCGGCGTGGCCTATCAGGCGCTCGGCCGGTTCGAGGAGGCCACGGCGGCATTCGAACGCGCCATCGAGCTGTCGCCCGACGAGGCGCCGGTCCACCTCAATCTGGCGAACATGAGCAAGTTCAAGCCGGAGGATCGCCGCCTGCCCAGATTGCGGCGACTGCTCGATCGGGTCGATCAGCTCGACGAGGAAAAGCAGATCGCAGCCCATTTCGCGATGGGCAAGGCGCTCGCCGATCTCGGTGATCATGACGCCGCATTTCAGCATCTCAAGGCCGGTAATGCGTTGAAGCGCGCCACCTTCACCTATGACGAGCCGCAGCGGCTGGCGACGATGAAGAACATCGCCACCAAGTTCACGCCGGAGTTCCTCCGGGCCGTTAGCGGGCACGGCGATACCTCCTGGTCGCCGATCTTCGTCGTCGGCATGCCGCGCTCCGGGACCACGTTGATGGAGCAGGTGCTGGCCAGCCATTCGCAGGTGTTCGGCGCCGGCGAGCTCGAGACCTTCAAGGAGCTGATCGCGGAATGCGCCAAGCGGCGCCATACCGTCCCCCACTATCCCGAACTCATCAGCTCGCTACCGCCGGACGAGATCACCGAGCTGGGGCGGATGTACACGGCGCGGGTCCGCGCGCTGGCACCAGAGGCGCAGCGGATCGTCGACAAGATGCCGCTGAACTTCATGTTCGTCGGCCTGATCCATCTCGCGCTGCCGAACGCCAAGATCGTCCATATCAAGCGTGACCCGCTCGACAACTGCGTCTCTTGCTACTCGCTGCTGTTCACGGGCAGCCAGCCCTTTGCCTATGATCTCGCCGAGCTTGGTCATTACTACCGCGGCTATGAAGGCGTAATGGCGCATTGGCGCAACGTGCTGCCGCCCGATGTCATGATCGACGTGCAATATGAGGATCTGGTCGACGATCTCGAGGGCGTATCGCGCAAGGTGCTCACCCATTGCGGTCTCGACTGGGAGGACGCCTGCCGCGACTTCCAGGACACCAAGCGGGCGGTCCGCACCGCCAGCCTGATGCAGGTTCGCGAGCCGCTGTACCGCAGGGCTGTCGGAAGCTGGCGGCGTTATGAGAAACTTCTCGGGCCGTTGCATGAGGCCCTGCGCATAGCGCCGGATGCCAATCTTGTGGGCAATTGAAGCGATCGGAATTGTCAGGCGTGAGATCCCGCCAAGCAAATAGCCGGGTACGCTTGCCCCGGGGATAGGTGACGGGCGAGGCACCCGGCTATTCGGCCGCGCGGCGGTGCGGCTTTTATCAGTATGCCATCAGCGCCTTAAGGAATTGTCCTCATCATATGCTGCAATTGGTCCGTGCAGCTACGGTGGAACGCGGCGATTGCGCGGATCGGCCCGCGTCGGGCGTTGGGCTGTGGTGAAGGCGGCACGGGCGCTTGACGGGAGCGCTCAGGATTGGTTTGACCCGGACAGGATCATCATCCACCCCGCCTCCATTCCGCCCGCCCCGCAACTCACGGAAGACATCCCGCCATGCGTATCACCCTCGTCGGCTCCCGGCATTTCGGCGTGGCCACACTGAACATGCTGCGGGACAAAGACATCGAGATTGCCCGCGTGGTGGTGCACGATGGCGAGGACCGGCTGGCCGCCGCCGCCCGCGCTGCCGGCATCGAGGTCGTGGTGCAGGCCAACCCCAAGCTGGTGACGCCGGAGGAGATCGCAGAAAACACCGACCTGATCGTCACCGCCCATAGCCACGCGCGCGTCAGCCAGGTGGCGGTCGCGGCGGCGAGGCTGGGCGGCATCGGCTATCATCCGTCACTGCTGCCGCGGCACCGGGGCATTGCGGCGGTGGAATGGACCATCAAGGAAGGGGATCCGATCGCCGGCGGGACGATCTATCATCTCGCCGAGCGCATGGATGCCGGCGCGATCGCCGCGCAGGAATGGTGCTTCGTCAAGAAGGACGAAACCGCCCGTGAGTTGTGGGAGCGTGCGCTGGCTCCGCTCGGACTGAAGCTGCTTGGCGACGTCATCGACTATGGCAAGCGACATGGCACTCTGCCGGCGAAGCCGCAGGACGAGCAATTCGCCACCAAGGCCCCGAGCCTCACGCCGCATTGAGGCAACCGAACTTCATCCAGCCTACGAGCGACAGCCGATCCGTTCCCCAGGATCAGGCGGAAAGCACCACCTCTTGATGCGACGTCTCAGGTCCAAGTTCCGCCTCGGAACCGCCTCACCAGCTCTGAGAGCGCAGCGAGATTAACCTTTACACTATTGATTTTGCTTCGAAAATCTTCTTCATTGCATTGCGGCAAAATTTCGTCACATTTGACAGGGATATGACGCCCATCACCAAAGATTGAGGAATTGATTCATGCGTCTCGACCGCATCGGAGCAGCTTTTCTTGCCTCGCTTTTGGCCGGCGCCGCTCCCGCTTTCGCCCAGACCCCATACGATGGCCAGTGGCAGGTGACGATCACCACCAACAGCGGCAGCTGCGAACCGAGCGCGAGCTCGATGCTGACCGTTTCCGACGGCAAGATCTCCGCAGCGGGTGCCAACGTCTCCGGCTCGGTCGGCCGCGAGGGCCTTGTGAAAGTCTCGATCAACGGGGCATATGCCAACGGCCAAATCAGTGGCAATTCCGGTTCGGGGAAGTGGAATGGAGCTTCAGCAGGCATACCGTGCAGCGGACGCTGGCAGGCGTCGCGGCTTTGACGCGACCAGGACATTTCATTTGAGGATTGCACGGCGGCTGGCGACAGCCGCCGTTCTATTTGGGGCCATCGGCTTCAGCGCGCCCGGCCTGGCGCAATCCGGCGGCCCCTTCGCCGGCATGGCCGGCACCTGGAGCGGCAGCGGCACCGTCGGCCTTGATGACGGCTCGACCGAGCGCATCCGCTGCCGCGCGACCTATGCAGTGGCCGGCCGCAGGATGCAGCTGACACTGACCTGCGCCAGTGACGCCTACAAGTTCAACCTGCGGGGTGATGTCGAAGCCGAGGGCTCGGCGATTTCCGGCACCTGGAGCGAGTCGAGCCGCAACGTCAGCGGCGTGCTGCAAGGGCGCGGCGGCGCCGGCAACTACCAGCTCACGGCGAGTGCCGCCGGCTTCAACGCCAACATCGCGCTCGCGACCCGCGGCAACAAGCAGTCAGTCTCGATGCGGGCGGACAGTCAGTTCCGCAGCGCCAACATCACCCTGTCGCGCTGAGGGTAGCCACAGTCATCGTGGACTCCCTCTCCCCGTTCTTACGGGGCCGCGACGAGCTTCGCTCGCGCTGAGAGGGTTGGGGTGAGGGGCAGACGCTTGCTCAGTGTGAACCGTTAGACCTGTGCGCCCTCACCCGGATTACATCTTACGATGCGATCCGACCTCTCCCCGCAAGCGGGCGAGGTTGCAGCGAGGACGTGGCGCGGATTCGTTCGCCCTTTCCCAACGACGCCCGGATCACCTAACCTGCCCGCTTCGGCTCGGCGAGCTGGGCAGCGGTCCGCTTGATCGTCTTGGCGATCAAGAGCGCCTGCTCCCGGGTCATCGCAAAATCCTGGACACCCTTGTGGGTGGTCAGCGACAGCACGAGCAGATGCGGCTCGCGCTCCGGCCAGCCGGTGGCGAATGCCGTCACGAAGTCCGCGGAAGTGGGGCGATCGGTCATGGGTCGATTCCTCAATCAAGCGCTGGCTCAGAGCGTTTTCAAGCGAAGTGGATGCCGGTTCGCGCCAAGAAAACGCGTCAGAACAAAAAGCTGGAGCCTCTGTCCGATTCAATCGGAACGGAGGCTCTAGAACGAATTGCGCGCCTCCTCCAGGGCATTTGTTCGCTTCCGAAAAAAGGCCGCGCGCACTGCTCGAGTTTCGATCGCTGCATGCCCGCAATGCAACTGGCGATTTCGTTTGCAAAGCCTGAGCGCCGTTGCGATACAGCCCGCCCATTCCTTAGGCAGTTAAGTCGCAGCGCCGGATTCTATCCCCATGCAGCGTCCCGCTTCCAAGACCATGGCCGCGCTCTGGATGGCCGGCTGGCTCAGCCTGATGCTGGTGATGGCGGTCGCCGGCCGTGAGGCCACGCGCGAGCTCAACGTATTCGAGCTCATGGAGCTGCGTGCCCTGCTCGGCTTCGGGTTGCTCGCACCTCTGATCTGGCGCAGTGGCGGCATCAGCGTCCTGAAGACGGCGCGGCTGCAGCAGCACATCGCACGCAACCTCGTCCATTACGGCGCGCAGATCGGCTGGTTTTTCGCGCTGACGCTGATCCCGATTGGTCAGGTGGTGGCGATCGAATTCACGATGCCGATCTGGACCGCGCTCCTCGCCGCGAGCTTTCTCGGCGAGCGGATCACGCTGTTCAAGCTGGCGGCGATCGCGCTCGGCCTGGTCGGTGTGATCGTGATCGTGCGCCCGGACACCGGCTCGGTAAATCCCGGCCAGTTGGTCGCTCTGATCGCCGCGGTGGGCTTCGGCATCTCGATCGCGCTGGTGAAGTCCCTGACCCGCACCGAGCCGACAGTGTCGATCATCTTCTGGATGCTGGTGGTGCAGTTCTGCGCCGGGCTGTTTCCGTCGCTCTATGTCTGGACCTGGCCCTCGACCGAGGCCTGGGGCTGGATCGCGGTGATCGCCTTCTGCGGCACCTTCTCGCACTTCTGCATGGCGCGCGCGATGCTTTATGCCGACGCCACCATCGTGGTTCCGATGGACTTCCTGCGCGTGCCGCTCACCGCGACCGCCGGCTGGCTGATCTATTCCGAGCGGCTCGACATGTTCACCCTGGTTGGAGCAGCGCTGATCCTGTCCGGAAACCTATTGAACCTGCGACCGGTCTCGCCGGTCCCGGTCCGCGCGGCGCGTTGACGCGGCGGCAGACCCGGAAGGCCTTGGCCAAAATCATTTTTTTGCACCAGGACTGAGACCTTTTCGCGCCAGCGGCGACTAATGCTGCAGTGACGAACTCGCTTCAGTTGGGGGGATTTCCTGATGCGCTATCTGACCGTCGCGCTGTCGCTTGCCTGCATGCTGCTCACGGCGCAGGCCGCGAAGGCGGACCGCCGCGTCGCCTTTGTGGTCGGCAATGGCAGCTACACCAATGTGACGCAGCTTCCGAACCCACCGGTCGATGCCAAGGCGATGGCGGCAACGCTGCGCAATGTCGGCTTCGACGTGGTCGAGGGCACCAATCTCACCCGCGACAAGATGACCGAGAAGCTGCTCGACTTCGGCCGGAAGGCGCAAGGCGCCGATATTGCGGTGTTCTATTACGCCGGTCATGGCATTGCGATCTCGGGCACCAACTATCTGCTGCCGGTCGATGCCGACATCAAATCCGAGATGGATGTCAAGCTCGGCACAGCAATCAACATCGACGTGACGCTCGATCAGACCATGGGCGACGCCAAGGTGAAGCTGGTGTTCCTCGATGCCTGCCGCGACAATCCGTTCGCCGCCAGGATCAAGTCGAACTCGCCGACGCGCAGTGTCGCGGTGCAGACCGGGCTTGCGGAGATGAAATCGGGTGAAGGCACGCTGATCGCGTTCGCCACCGGTCCCGGCCAGACCGCGCTCGACGGCGAGGCCGGCGGCGACAGCCCGTTCACCCGCGCGCTGATTGCCAACATCGCCCAGCCCGGGGTGGAGATCCAGCAGGCGATGACCGCGGTGCGCGCCCAGGTCAACGAGGAGACCAACAAGAGCCAACTGCCCTGGGGCCACACCAATCTGATTGGCGCGGTTTATCTCAATCCGGCCGCAACGCCGTCGAATGCGGGCGCGGCGGCCGGCGGCAAAGCCGCTGCAGCTGCGGCATCGTCAGGAAGCACGGGCGAAGCCGAGCTGGAGTTCTGGCGCTCGGTGAAGGACTCCAACAAGCCGGAAGAGCTCAACGCCTACCTGGCCAGCTATCCGAACGGACAGTTCAAGTCGCTGGCGCTGGCGCGGATCGCCTCGCTTGACAGCGGTGTGGCCAACAACGCCACCCGCAATCTGAGCAAGGGGATCGATCCCGCCGTCTTTACCGAACAGGGCACACAGGTCAGCGAGGACCAGATTGGCCTCGATAAGACCAAGCGGCGCGACGTGCAGCGCCGTTTCACCGGGCTCGGCTTCGACACCAAGCTGACGGGCGCGTTCGACGATGAGACCCGAACCGCCATCAAGCGCTGGCAGGCCGCGCGCGGCTATCCCTCGACCGGCTATCTGACGAAGCTGCAGCACAAGGCGCTGCTGGCAGAGGCCCTCCCTGCCTCGGCCAGCGCCAGCACTGGCGACGTCGGCGCCAAGGCCATCCGACGTGCCAAGCCGGCGGGCAACGCGACCGCTGGCGACGCCCCGGTCTATCGGGGCCCACCGCCACCGGACAACGCCGGCAATGCCGCAGGCGCAGCCTTCATCGGCGGCATGATGGGCGGCGTGCTTGGCGGCGCCCTGCACCGCTGATCCACAACGGTCCCTGGATTCATGACAAGGCCCGGGGATCGCGCCCCCGGGCCTTGATCGCTTTGGTCGCGAACGTCGACGCGACCGACCTACAGCCCCGCCGCCTTGCGCAGCGCGGCGTTGATGCGGTCCTGCCAGCCGGGGCCGTCGGACCGGAAATGCTCCAGCACGTCCTGGTCGATCCGCAAGGAGACCTGCTCCTTGACGCCGGGAATGGCGACCTGCTTCGGCGGCGCCTGCGCCGGCTTGGTGGTCACTTTCTTGAAGGCGGCTTCGGCCTCGGTACGGGCATCATTGAGCGTGCGCGGGCGTCGCGGCTGATCAGCCATCGTCAGATTCCTTCAAACAGGGCCGTCGAGAGATAGCGCTCCGAGAATGACGGCACAATCGCCAGGATGGTCTTGCCTGCGCTCTCCGGCCGCTTGCCGATCTCCAGCGCAGCTGCGATCGCCGCGCCCGATGAGATGCCGCCGGGAATGCCTTCGTGGCGCGCCAGCGCGCGGGCGGTCTCGAGCGCAGTCGCGCTACCCACCTTGACGATCTCGTCGATGACAGAGCGGTCGAGAACATCGGGCACGAAGCCGGCGCCAATGCCCTGGATCTTGTGCGGGGAATGCGTGCCACCCGACAGCACCGGGCTCTCCTCCGGCTCGACCGCGACGACCTTGAGGTCCGCCTTGCGCGGCTTCAGCACCTGGCCGACGCCGGTGATGGTGCCGCCGGTGCCGACACCGGCAACGAAAATGTCGATATTGCCGGCAGTATCGTTCCAGATCTCCTCGGCGGTGGTGCGGCGATGAATCTCGGGATTGGCGAGGTTCTTGAACTGCTGCGGCATCACCGAATTCGGCGTGGTCTTGAGCAGCTCTTCGGCGGTGGCGATCGCACCCTTCATGCCCTGCGCCGCCGGCGTCAGTACGATCTCGGCGCCGAGAAAGGCCAGCATCTTGCGCCGCTCGATCGACATCGATTCCGGCATCACCAGCTTCAGCCGGTAACCGCGCGAGGCCGCAACGAAGGCAAGCGCAATGCCGGTGTTGCCCGAGGTCGGTTCGATCAGCACGGTGTCCTGATTGATCGCGCCGGACTTCTCCATCGCTGATATCATCGCCGCGCCGATGCGGTCCTTCACGCTGGCCGCGGGATTGAAGTATTCCAGCTTGGCGAGAATGGTCGCATGGACCCCGTGCTGCTGCGGCAATCTTCGCAGTCGCACAATCGGCGTGTCTCCAATTGCATCGACAATTGAATCAAATACCCGTCCACGTCCGGGACGATGCGCAGCATTGACGGCTGGTGATGCGTTCATAGGAGGCTCCGTGCGCAACGCTGCGCGATGTTGGATTAGTTCCAGCTCACATATCAGTCAGCCGCTTGCGCCGCGCAAGGCGCTGTCGTGGAGCTGTCACACGCTGCATCGCAATACATGTTTATGGTGAAATGACGTAAAACCAACGCATTTGTGTTGCGACAAAGTCAAGTTAATCGGTGTAGGTTAGATCTGCCCAACACGGGTTCATCCCGGAGCGCAAAGGAGGTCCCACGATGTCAGCGATCGCTGAACTCATGTCGACCCCGGCATCGAAGCCGGATCCGCGCGGCAGTGATCTTCCGACCTGCCCGGTTTGCGCCGATTCCATGATCGCCGCTGAAGCTTCGGCCTATCTCGCTGACAACGCCATCAGCTATCTCTGGACCTGCGACACCTGCGGCTACGGCTTCGTGACCAAGCACAAGGTGAACAAGCGCTTCGGCTGTCAGCCGCTGGCCTCCTGAGTTCCTGAGCTCATTCCGCATCGCACCTAGCGCGCGGCAATATCGCCACGCGTCCAATCCGCTCGGATCTGTGCGTAGAATTGCTCGAAAGCTCCGTTCGCGATTGCCGTGCGCATGCCCGCCATCAGATGCTGGAAATAGGCGATGTTGATCTCCGAGAGCAGCATCGCCCCGAGCGTCTCACCTGACTTCACGAGGTGATGCAGATAGGCGCGCGCATAAGTGCGCGCCGCCGGCCAGTTGCTCTCCTCATCCAACGGACGCGGATCGTCGGCATGGCGCGCATTGCGCAGATTGACGGCGCCGTAGCGCGTGTAGGCGACACCGTGGCGGCCATTGCGGGTCGGCAGCACGCAGTCGAACATGTCGACGCCGCGCTTCACCGACTCCAGGAGATCGTCCGGCGTGCCCACGCCCATCAGATAGCGCGGACGGTCGGCCGGCAGCGCCGGCGCGGTCGCCTCGATCATCTTGAGCATGACCTCCTGCGGCTCGCCGACCGCAAGGCCACCGATCGCATAGCCATGAAAGCCAATGTCGACGAGCGCACGCGCGCTCGCCTCGCGCAGCTCCGGGACATCACCGCCCTGTACGATGCCGAACAGCATGTAGCCTTCAGGCGCGCTCTCGAAGGCGCGGCGGCACCGCTCGGCCCAGCGCAGCGACAGCCGCATGGCGCGGTCGATGTCATCGCGCTCGGCCGGCAGCCGCACGCACTCGTCGAGCTGCATCGCAATGTCGGAGCCGAGCAGCCGCTGCACCTCGATGGCGCGCTCTGGCGACAGCTCGATCTTCATGCCGTCAATATGCGAGCGGAACGTCACCGCGCTCTCGGTCACCTTGCGCAGCTCGGACAGCGACATCACCTGGAAGCCGCCGGAATCCGTCAGCATCGGTCCGCCCCAGCCGGTGAAGCGCTGCAGGCCGCCGAGAGCTGCGATCCGCTCGGCGCCCGGCCGCAGCATCAGGTGATAGGTATTGCCGAGCACGATGTCGGCGCCGGCGTCGCGCACCTCGCGCCAGTGCATGCCCTTCATGGCGCCGGCAGTGCCGACCGGCATGAAGGCGGGCGTGCGCACCACGCCATGCGGCGTCGTCAGGCGGCCGGTGCGCGCGACACCGTCGGTCGCGAGCAGTTCGAAATGGTTCGGTAGGCTCGCCTCGGCGAGGTTCATGTCGGAAAGGCTCATGACAAGCTTATTGCGTCAGGGAGCTCTTGCTTTCAACCGGGTCGAGACGGAATCCGGCCACAAAGCCCGTTGACCCCGGTTCCCCCTGCCCCTATGGTCCCCCGCCATGTCGACCTCGACCAAACGCACGACGAAAACCACCAAGCCCTGCAGGGCCTCGGGAGGCGTGCGCGCGTAAAGCTGTCTGAACGCGACATCTTCGAACCGAAGCCCCGCCTGAAAAGGTCCGGGGCTTTTTTTATTGCCCAAATTCCAAAATGGAGACTGACACGTGAGCCACGATCCCGTTGTTGCCATTGCCGGCGTGACCGGCGCCGTCGGCGCCGAGTTCATCGCCACCATGAATCGCCGCGACTTCCGCGTCGGCAAGCTCAAGGCGCTGGCGAGCGCCCGCTCGGCCGGCAAGACGGTCGATTTCCGCGGCCAGCAGGTGGTCGTCGAAGAGCTCACCGAGCGCTCGTTCGAGGGTGTCGACGTCGCGCTGTTCTCGGCCGGCAGCGGCGCGTCGCGCAGGTTCGCGCCCGCTGCCGTGAAGGCCGGCGCGGTCGTGATCGACAATTCCTCGGCCTTCCGCATGGACCCGAACGTGCCGCTGGTGATCCCCGAGATCAACGGCCGCCGCATCAGGGAGCACAAGGGCATCATCGCCGTGCCGAACTGCTCGGCGATCACGGCGCTGATGGGACTGTGGCCGATCCACCAGAAGAACCGCATCACGCGCGTCATCATCTCGACCTACCAGGCCGCCAGCGGCGCCGGCGCTGCCGCCATGGATGAGTTGGTGCAGTCGACCCGGGCGAACCTCAATGGGCAGGTCTATACGCAGAAGGTGATGCCGCACCCCTACGCCTTCAACCTGTTCAGCCATAACACGGCGATCGATCCGGAGACCGGCTACAACGAGGAAGAGACCAAGGTCATCAACGAAACCCGCAAGATCTTCGAGGACGAGACCATCGCGATCGGCATCACCTGCGTGCGCGTGCCGGTGCTGCGCGCCCATTCCGAGACCATCACCTTCGAATGCGAGAAGCCGATCACCGAGGACGAGGTGCGCCGCATCCTGTCGATCGCTCCGGGCGTGAAGGTCGTCGACGACCGCGCTGGGAATTACTTCCCGATGCCGGTCGACGCCTCCGGCCAGGACGACGTGCTGGTCGGCCGCATCCGCAAGGACCTGTCAGATCCCTCCGGCCGCTCCATCGCGATGTTCGTCGCCGCCGACCAGCTGCTCAAGGGCGCCGCGCTCAATGCGGTGCAGATCGCCGAGCTCCTGCCCGAGCGCGTGATGGCGTAGGTCACGGCATCATTGCCCGCGAAGA
>Ga0209677_100395_pt1 | contig 26466 bp, 24 predicted proteins | sample AraplaCvi_mCL_r2_2_FD_184285 | JGI IMG/M metagenome (GOLD analysis project Ga0209677, IMG submission 184285) | Arabidopsis root microbial communities from North Carolina, USA - plate scrape CL_Cvi_mCL_r2 (SPAdes) (version 2) | ecosystem: Host-associated > Plants > Roots > Endosphere | place: USA... | reverse complement strand
ATTCCCGAGGCGGGCCTGCTCATGATCATGGGCATCGACACCTTCCTGGACATGGGCCGCAGCGCCACCAACGTCATCGGCAACACGCTGGCGACCTCCGTGGTCGCGAAGTGGGAAGGCGAACTCGGGCCCGAGCATGCGATGGGACCAGGCGATGCCGTGCCGGAAGACATGATCCCCGGCGAGGTGCCCGCCATGGCCGGCCATGGTTAGGGGCACATCATGGGCCAGACACTGGCAAGGTCAGTGATCGGCGGCTGCCTGTGGCTCGCGGCATCGTTGCTCGCGACCGCGGCTTCCGCCCAGACCGGCGGCGAAGGGCTCAGCCCGACGCTGTCGGCCATCAGGAAGGCGCATCTCGTGCGACTCGGCTATCGCGAGAGCTCGCCGCCGTTCTCGTTCCTCGACCAGTCGGGCCGCCCGATCGGCTACAGCCTCGAACTCTGCGAGGCGATCGTCGAGGAGATCGGCGTCGAGGTCGACGATCCCAATCTGAAGATCGACTATGTCAAGGTCACCTCGGACGACCGCATCGACGCGGTGCTCCAGAACAAGATCGACCTGGAGTGCGGCTCGACCACGGCCAATGCCGAGCGCAGCAAACGCGTCGCCTTCTCGCCGCTGATGTTCGTCGCCGGCACCAAGCTGATGGTGCCGAAGGCGTCGAGCGTCCAGTCGCTGGCCGATCTGAAGGGCAAGACCATCGTGGTGACGAAGGGCACCACCAACGAGCAGGCGATCCAGGCGGCCGACAGGAAATCCTCGCTAGGCCTCAACATTGTGGCCTCGCCCGATCACGAACAGTCGTACCAGATGCTCGTCGACGGCAAGGCGGATGCGTTCGCAACCGACGACATCCTGCTTTCCGGCCTGATCGCGCGCCACAAGGCTCAGGACAAGTTTCGCGTCACCGGCGATTATTTGTCCTACGACCCCTACGGGATCATGTTCCGCAAGGGCGAGCCGCAACTCGCGGCCGTGGTCGAGCGCAGCTTCCGCAAGCTCGGCTCGAACCGTGACCTCGTGCCCCTCTACAACAAATGGTTCACCGCACGGCTTCCGACCGGCGAACGGCTCAACGTGCCGATCTCGCTGCAACTGGAAGAAGCCTTCAAGGCGATGGACGATTCGGCGGGCGCGAGTAATTAGCGGCGCTCTTACCCTCCCCTGGAGGGGGAGGGTCGATCGCGCGCAGCGCGAGCGGGGTGGGGTGATCTCTCCAAGCGGGCACTGCTTCGGTGGAGAGACTGTCACCCCACCCCGCTGCGCATTCCGCGACGCTGCATGCACAGCGACCCTCCCCCTCCAGGGGAGGGTGCGGACCGCCGCTGCGGCTGCTACTCTCTCCCAAACACCCGGTCCAGCGCCGCATCATACGTCGCCTGCACCAGTTCCGGATGCAGTTTCCCCAGCGCCTCCATCATCACGCCGGAATTGATCTCGAGGACACGCCAATCACCGTCGACGCGCACCAGGTCGATCGACGCAAAGGCGATGCCGATGGCGCCCGCGGCATCGATCGCGAGCGTCACGCAGGCCGCGCGGATGTCGCCGTCCTCCATCAGGACCGGCTTTGCGCCGGCATCGAGATTGTGCCGCCAGTCCGCGCCACGCTGCTTGCTGTAGACGACGAGGGGCACATCATCGAGCAGGATCACGCGTACCTCTCGCTCGATCGCGACATAGGGCGAGATCACCAGCCCCGTGCTCATCGAAAAGACCTCGCCAGCCGCCTGATCGAGCTCGGCCTGCGTCGTCACCCTGAAGACGGATCGTCCCGACGTTCCCTCGTTTGGTTTGACCACCACGCCTTGCGGATTGTCGCGCAGCAGCACGAGCATGGCCTCTCGCCAGCCGGCGCCAACAATAGTTTCGCCGAGCTTCGGGTTGAGGAAGAGCTGATGGGGAATGCAGGGCACGCCTTCCAGCATCAGCGCCTCGGCGGTGGCGGATTTGTCGTTGGCGAGGCGATGCGCGATGGCGCTGTTGAGGCCGATGTCGTAGCCGAAGGCGAAATGGCGCCTTGCCCCTCGGCGCATCGCGATCAGCCAGCCACCGGCACGGACATCGACGGCGATGCCGTGGTTCGCACAATATTGCCTGATTGCCCGGACGAAGATCCGCTCGCCGCTCATTGCCTGATCATTCCTGGCGCCAAAGGCCGCAAAAATGCGGGAAACGGCGCCATGCCTGGGTGAAAACCAGAGCTATTCTTAATGAAATTCTCGCGAGCGCGACGGAAATTAAGTGCTGCGATCGAGCCCTTCAGGGAAAAGAAATTACCCTTGATGCGGGCCTGACAGCAGATCCGTTAATGATCCGGCCAATTCCGCCGCAAATGCCGGTTTGATCGGCATCAATTGCACCCGAAACGAGGTTGATTATTGGTCTCAATGGCGTAGATCACGCCTGAGAAATCCTCCGCCATGGCAAGTGGTGCCCGCCTCGCTTCAAGAGGCCGTGCAACGCTGTTGTTCTAAAACCGCAAATATTCGGAATATCGAAAATCATGAGCGCGTTTTACCGAGAGAAGGTTCTTTCCGTCCAGCACTGGACCGACACGTTGTTCAGCTTCCGCGCCACGCGCGACACCGGCTTCCGCTTCCAGAACGGCCAGTTCGCGATGATCGGTCTCGAGATCGACGGCCGTCCGCTGCTGCGCGCCTACAGCATGGCGAGCGCCAACCACGAGGAAGAGCTCGAGTTCTTCTCGATCAAGGTTCAGGACGGCCCGCTCACCTCGCGCCTGCAGAAGATCAAGGAAGGCGACACCATCCTGGTCGGCCGCAAGGCGACCGGCACGCTGATCACCGACAATCTCATTCCCGGCAAGCGGCTGATGCTGCTCTCGACCGGCACCGGCCTCGCGCCGTTCGCCAGCCTGATCAAGGACCCCGACGTCTACGATCAGTTCGAGAGCATCGTTCTGGTGCATGGCTGCCGTCAGGTCTCCGAGCTCGCCTATGGCGAGAAGCTCGTCGCCAATCTGCGCGAGGACGAGCTGTTCGGCGAGCTGCTGGCGGACAAGCTCATCTATTATCCGACCGTGACCCGCGAGCCGTTCCGCAATCGCGGCCGCATCACCGACCTCATCAACTCCGAGCAGATCTTCAACGACATCGGCCAGGGTCCGCTCGACATCGCCACCGACCGCGTGATGATGTGCGGCAGCCCGGCGATGCTCGAAGAGCTCAAGGTGATGTTCGAAGGTCGCGATTTCATCGAAGGCTCCGGCAACAAGCCCGGCCACTTCGTGATCGAGAAGGCGTTCGTCGAGCGCTGATCGGCGTTCGCCAAGCTCGCAGGGCCCCGGGTCTGCATTTTCTGGCCCGGGAATCGCTGAAGTCCCCTCCGATAACCCCATCCATCTGCTGCACTGCAAAATCCGCCCATCCGGCTGATTGATTTGCCTCGGCCGAATTCGCTAGCCTGAAACAAGGGCCGCGTCATATCCGTATGACTGGCGCAGGCGTATCGTACCGCCTCATGCTGGCGAGAGGATGGGAATCGTGCCCGAAGACAACAAACCGCAGGAAGCTCCCGAACCCCTATCTCCCAAGCGCCTGGCGCTCGCGGAAGAGGGGATCATGGAAACCCTGCTTCTGCCATTCTCGCCACGTTTCATCGTGCTGACGATCTGTGCGGTCGTCACCGCGCTCCTGATCGGCATCGGCATCGCCGACCGCAAGATCTTCGACATCCTGCTGGTTCCGATCCTGATCTTTGCCGCGCTCACCTTGCTCGGTGTGCGCGATCTCCTGCAAAAGAGCCACGCGGTGCTGCGCAACTATCCGATCTCGGCGCATATCCGCTTTCTGCTCGAAGAGATCCGGCCCGAGATGCGGCAGTATTTTTTCGAGAGCGAGAAGGACGGCATGCCGTTCTCGCGCGACACCCGCGCGGTGGTCTATCAGCGCGCCAAGATGGAGCTCGACAAGCGCCCCTTCGGCACCCAGGAGGACGTCTACCGCGAGGGTTACGAGTGGATGAATCACTCGGTGTCGCCGAAGAAACATGCCGAGGAAAAATTCCGCATCACCATCGGTGGGCCCGACTGCCAGAAGCCCTATTCGGCCTCGGTGTTCAACATTTCCGCCATGAGTTTCGGCGCGCTCAGTCCGAACGCCGTGCGTGCGCTGAATGCCGGCGCGAAGAAGGGCGGCTTCGCGCATGACACCGGGGAGGGCGGCTTCAGCCCCTATCACCGCGAGATGGGCGGCGACATCATCTGGGAGATCGGCTCTGGCTATTTCGGCTGCCGTCACCTCGACGGCACATTCGATGCGGAGGCATTCGCGCGCGTCGCTTCCCAGGACCAGATCAAGATGGTCGAGCTCAAGATCAGCCAGGGGGCCAAGCCCGGCCATGGCGGCGTGCTGCCGGCCGCGAAAGTCTCGGAGGAGATTTCGAAGATCCGCGGTGTCGCGATGGGCGAGGACTGCATCTCGCCGGCTTCGCACCGCGCTTTCTCGACGCCCGTTGGCATGATGCAGTTCGTTGCCGAGATGCGAAGGCTCTCCGGCGGCAAGCCGGCCGGCTTCAAGCTGTGCATCGGCCACCCCTGGGAATTCCTGGCCATCTGCAAGGCGATGCTGCAGACCGGCATCTATCCGGACTTCATCGTCGTCGACGGCAACGAGGGCGGCACCGGCGCCGCGCCGCTGGAGTTCATGGACCATCTGGGCATGCCGATGCGCGAGGGCGTCAGCTTCGTGCACAACGCGCTGATCGGCATCAACGCACGCGACCGCATCAAGATCGGCGCGTCCGGCAAGATCGCCACGGCCTTCGACATGGCGCGCGCGATGGCGATCGGCGCGGACTATTGCAATTCGGCGCGCGGTTTCATGTTCTCGCTCGGCTGCATCCAGTCGCTGAGCTGCCACACCGACCGCTGCCCGACCGGGGTCGCGACGCAGGACCCGACCCGCGCACGCGCGCTCTACGTGCCGCTCAAGATCGATCGCGTGCACAATTATCACCACGCCACGCTGCATTCGCTGACCGAGCTGATCGCCGCGGCCGGCCTCGAACATCCGCAGCAGCTGCGCCCGATTCACTTCAGCCAGCGGACCTCGACGACCGACGTGAAGTCCTTCGCGCAGCTCTATCCGGCGTTGCGCCCCGGAGAATTGCTGGAAGGCACCGAGGATCCCCGGTTCCGCGACGCCTGGCGGATGGCGCAGGCGGAGACGTTCCAGCCGGCGCTCTGAGGCGCCGATCCACCGCATGATACCGCCGCATTCTGCGGCGGCGAAAATCATCGGGGATCGGAGTCGTGCTTTAACGTCGATGTCAGCTTCGGGTGTAAACTGGCCCCATGGACGAGCGGCGCGATAGAGCCAGGCATCGTGTGCTGAAGGCCGGAACCATCGAGTTCGGCGGCGGCGCGATCGACTGTACCGTCCGCAATTTTTCCGACACCGGCGCCGCCCTCGACGTCAGCAGCCCCGTCGGCATTCCCGAACGCTTCACGCTCATCATCCAGGCGGAGGGAACGCATCTCGCCTGCACCGTGGTCTGGCGCAAGGAAAGGCGCATCGGCGTGAAGTTCGGGTGACGTTGAATGATGAGCGCAGTCCAGCTCACCCCGTCTCGACTTCACCCGTCCGGCTTGCCAGAATCTTGTCGATCCGCCGCCCGTCGAGATCGATCACCTCGATGTGCCAGCCACCGAAGTCGAAAGCATCGCCGATGTCAGGCAGCGCGTTGAACTGCTGCAGCACGAGGCCGGCCACCGTGTTGTAGCGGTGCGGCGGCAGCTCGATGCCGAGCAGCTCGCCGAACTCGTCGACCGGCATCCACCCGGAGACCAGCAGCGAGTCGTCGCCGCGCCTGACATAGGCCGGCTCCGGCGGTCCTTGCTCCGAATGGAAGGCGCCGACGATCGATTCGAGGATGTCCGCGGCCGTCACCATGCCTTCGAAGGCACCGTATTCGTCGTAGACGAAACCGATGTGAACCGGCGCAGATCTCAGGATCGCCAGCACGTCGCGAGCGTCGGCCGACGCCGGAATGCCGGGCGCCTCGCGCACCAGCGCGCGGAGATCCGGCGTTCGTTCGTTCATATAGGCGATCAGCAGGTCCTTGGCCTGCAGCACGCCGATCGGCTTGTCGCGGTCGCCGTCGGAGACGGGAAAGCGCGAATGCGGGCTCTTTGCGATGATCTCCTGAATGGCTTCCGGCGCATCATTCAGGTCGATCTCGTGGACCTCCGTGCGCGGCGTCATGACGGCGCCGACCGGCCGGTCGCCGAGCCGCATCACGCCCGCGATCATCTCCTTCTCGCCGGGCTCGAGCACGCCTGCATTCTCCGCCTCGGTGACGAGATGATGGATCTCATCCTCCGACACCTTTTCCTCGGCCTTGCCGCCGCGGCCGAGCAGGGAGAGGATCAGCTTGCCGGAGAGATCGAGCAGGAAGACGAGCGGCAGCGATACCTTCGCAAGCACGTGCATCGCCGGCGCAACCTTCACCGCGACGCTCTCGGGATCGCGCAGCGCCACCTGTTTCGGCACCAACTCGCCGACGATCAGCGTGGCGTAGGTGATGAGAGTGACCACGATGCCCACGCCGACGATGTCGGCAACGCCGGCGGAGAGACCGGCCTCGACCAGCCATAGCGTCAGCCGCTGGCCGAGCGTCGCGCCGGAGAACGCGCCCGAGAGCACGCCCACCAGGGTGATGCCGATCTGCACCGTCGAGAGGAACTTTCCGGGATCGGCCGCCAGCGTCAGCGCCCGCTCGGCGCCGCGCACGCCCTTGGCGGCAAGCAGCGACAGCCGGGCCGGGCGGGACGAGACCACGGCCAGCTCCGACATGGATAACAGGCCGTTGATGACGATCAGGACGACGACGATGATGAGTTCGACGGACAACATTGTGTGCAGGAAAGAGGATGTCAGGCCCGGCGGACGCCGGACCGAGCCCCTTATATAGGAACTCCAGGCGGGATATGCCCGGTTTCAACCCAAATTATCCCAGCACAGGCTCGCGCTGTCGCTCGATTTTCGAGGGGGCTGATCCCGTGGGGTCAATCTCGGCGAACCTGTTTAAGCGGCGTTAATGATGCTTTCTCAATGTGACACATCTCGATCCGTCGCAGTCCGAGTTTATGGAACGCGCGTAAGCGTTGATTAAGGCGCGATAGCCATATTTGCCCTCATAACGAGCGAGCGATCGGCTGCGAAAACCTTTGGTCTCCTCCGGTCGCAAGGCACCAGGAAATGGTCTCGGCCGCAGCGACGGCAATCAGGGTGAAGGTCAAATGCTCCGCCGCGTAGTGCTTCGTTTCGTACGAAACCGGAAGGCCAACGTCGCCATCATCTTCGCGCTGATGATGGTGCCCACCATCTTTTTGCTCGGCATGGCGCTCGACTACACGCTGGCCCTGCGCAAGCGGGAACAGCTGAACGCGGCCGCCGACGCGGCCGCGATCGCGGCGGTGAGGCCGGCGATGCTGACGCAGACCGACAACGCGGTCGTCCAGGCCACCGCGACAGCCGTCTTTGCAGCGAAGGCCAATCTGGCGGGCCTCAAGGCTGCGCCGACCCCGACGGTCAATGTCGTCGATTCCGGTCTGCAGCGGACCATTACGGTGTCCTACGCCGCCGAGTCCATCAACAATTTCCCGGGGGTTCTCGGCAAGCAGACCTGGCAGATCGCCGGCTCGTCGACGGCGCGTGCGTCAAGCGCGCCCAACATGAACTTCTATCTGTTGCTGGACGACTCCCCGTCGATGGCGCTTGGTGCGACCCAGGCCGACATCGACAACATGGTCAAGGCCACGAAGAGCCAGCCGTCCTACGCCGCGAACTGCGCGTTCGCCTGCCATGAAACCAATCCCAACAACAAGGCTCCAAGCTCTTCGAATAAGGACAACCTCACGGTCGCGCGCGCGAACAACATCACGCTGCGCATCGATCTGGTGACCAACGCCGTCAAGCAATTGCTCGTCGGACCCTGGACATGCCCGCAATCCGGTGTTTCGGGCGGCGTCATGCAGTGCATGTCGGCTATCAACAACACCACCTACAAGGCCGGCATCTACACCTTCGACTACAAGCTGAACACGATCCAGACGCTGACCACTCCGACCACCGCCGGAACGAAGATTTCGAACATTCAGCTGATGACGGTCGATCACCAGAACTGTGTCATTGCCGGCAGTTGCAACACCGACTACGGCTCGGACATTGCGGGCGGACTGTCGGGTGTGAATGCCATCATGCCGCTGCCGGGCACCGGCACCAATCAGGCGGGCGATACCCCGCAAGAGGTGGTCTTCCTCGTCACCGACGGGGTGGAAGACAAGCTCATCGCGAAGTCGGCGAGCTGCGACCCGAACGCCACCTATCCGCTTCCGGCCGCCGGCTCGCAAGTGCGATGCCAGCAGCCGCTCGACAACGCGATCTGCACAACCATCAAGAACCGGGGCATCCGCATCGCGATCCTCTACACCGAGTATCTGCAATTGCCGAGCGACAGCTGGTACACGAGCCGCATCTCGCAGTTCAACAATCCGAGCTCGTCTACGGGGGCGATCGCACAGAAACTGCAGGCTTGCGCGTCGCCCGGTCTGTACGCGGGCGTTCAGACCGGCGGCGACATTTCCACGGCGCTGACCAACCTCTTCATCAAGGTTGCGTCAAGCACAGCCAGTCTCATGCAGTAGGGAAAGCGCCATGACCCCGCCGGACGTCGCAACGAAGAAGAGGCGCCGCAATTGCTGCGCCGCCTTTGTTGGCGATGACAATGGAGCCACGGCTGTCGAATTCGCCCTCGTTGGCGCGCCGTTCCTTGCTCTGATGATCGCGGTCATTCAGACGTTTCTTGTCTTCTTTGCCCAGCAGACGCTCGAAACAGTGACGCGCCAATCGGCCCGCCTGGTTCTGACCGGGCAGGTGCAGGCCCAGCAGATGACGCAGGCCGTGTTCAAGCAGAAGGTCTGCGATCAGGTCGTGATATTCTTCACCTGCAGCGGCCTGATGGTCGACATGCAGGTCGCCAATGCGTGGTCTTCGGCGAACACGGCCACACCCACATTGACGTTCGACAGCAAGGGCGCCGTCTCGAATGTCTGGCAGTACAATCCCGGAAATGCCGGCGACATCGTCGTTCTCCGCGTGATGTACGTATGGCCGGTCGTCCTGGGGCCGCTTGGTTTCAATCTCTCAAATCTTTCAAACGGCAACCGGCTCATCATGTCGTCGGCCGCTTTCCAGAATGAACCGGGTTCTTAGAAGGAGCTTGCCATGATCGCCCGCATGAGGTCTCGCGCGCGGCACCTGTGGACCGATGCCAGGGGCGTTGCCGCGACGGAGTTCGCCATCATCAGTCCGTTCTTGCTGTTGCTCTACGTCGGCGGCGTCGAGCTCGGCAACGGATTGTCCATGAACGTCAAGGTCACGGCAACCGCGCGCAGTGTCGCCGACATGGTGTCGCAAAACACGCAGGTCACGTCGAGCCAGATGGACAGCATTCTTGCGGCTTCGTCGGCCATCATGGCCCCGTACGCCGTCACGAGTGGCGGCGCCTCCCTGATAACCATCACGGTTTCCGAGGTCTCGACCGACAGCTCCGGCAAGGCGACGGTTCAATGGAGCAAGTCGACCAGCTCGTCGGGAGCGCGAGCCATCGGTCAGCAGATGACATTGTCGTCATATACGGCGCCGGACTCGAAGAATCCGAGCAATGCCAATATCTCGCTCATTCTGAGCGAGGTGTCCTATGACTACACGCCCAATCTCGGCTTCGCGGTCAGCGGCACCATCAAGCTGACCGACAGCTATTACCTGTTCCCGCGCTGCTCGACGAACAGCCCGGCCACGTCGAGCTTCCCGTATTATGACGTGAAGTACCCGGCAGCGGCGACGTGCACATGCATCCAGCATCTGCAGCAGAAGACCTGCTAGCCTGGTGACGCGAACGCGAACCGCCCTCGGGATCGACCGACGGCGGACCGCGGTCAGAATTCGCCGTGCAGCCGCCCCGAGAACACCGAGACCGGTCCGCGGTCGGCGTTGTAGGCGGGATTGACGATGAGCTGGTAGTCGGCGGTGAAGGTCAGCGCCTTGTTCAGCGCGTAGGCGTAGTAGGTCTCCAGCACGCGTTCCTGCCGGTAGTTGAGCTGGCCGTCGCCTATCAACGGCCCGAGTCCGCCGGCGGCAATGAAGTCGCGATGGTCCTGCGAGAGGCCGTTGATGGCGCCGGCGATGGCGACGATGTCGTCGGGCCGGCCCCATTTCGCGCCCTTCACCGAGACGCCGCCGGACAGGCTGCGGTCGATGTCGGTGAAGGCCAAGATCTCGTTGCGGCCGTCGTTCCAGCTCCAGCGGCCGAACACGCCGATGTCGTCGGTGACGGCCTGTTCGAGGTTAAACGCGTAACCGTATTTGAGGCGGCCGCGGCGGGTCTGGGTGATGTCCACGCCAAACGCGGGATTATCCAGCGTCTCGCGATAACTGCCCGCAAAGGCGCTGTTGACGAAACCGAGCGTGCGCAGCTTGCCGGGCAGGCCGAACAGCGAATAGCGCGTCTCGAGCTCCATTACATATTCGCCGCGCCGGCCGACATTCGTGTCGAAATTGCTGGAGTTGGACTCCGCGCCGATCAGGAAGTAGCCGGCGCGCAGCGCCCATTGCTTCTGGTTCAGTTCGGCCGTCGCGCCATAACCGAGGCCGAGCTTGTCGGCCGCATAGTCGAACGCGCCGGAGGCCCAGATCGACCAGTTCATGAAATCCTTTCGCGGGTCGTGCGCGTAGGAATTGCCGTCGAACACGTCGACCACGGAGAACTTTCCGACCTGCAAGGTCAGGCGCGATACATCGACCTTGCTGGCGAGCTGAAGCTGCCCGCTGGCAAGCTCCTCCTGCTCGCCGCCGAAGCCAAACGTCTGGCGCACGAACAGCCGCGAGGCGTTGAAGTGCGGATAGGGGAAGCCGGATTTCTGCGCTTCGCCGTTGGGAAAGCCCGCGGCGCCCGTCGTGTTGTTGAAGCCAAATCCCTGCAGCAGCTCGGGATTGAAATAGACCTCGCCGCCATCCCACAGCCGCGCATTCAGGTAGAGCGAGTTGCTCCAGGTCTGCTGGAAATCCGGCGACGGGAGCAGGCTGTTCGGCCCGGTGTAGGGCGCGCGGAACGCCGGGTAGCCCTGTCCCAGCACGGTCGACTGGCCGTGGATCTCCCAGCGGCTCGACTCGGTGTCCGTGACGTCCGACTTCGGATTGTAGGTCGGTAGGCCCGGCCAGTCGATCTTGCGATTGAGGCCGATGCGCAGGCTATGGAAATCCATCGACGATGAATACTGCGCGCCCGATGGGAAGCTGACGTCGGCGTTCTCGAACTTGCTGTAGAGATATTCGAGCCGTGCGCTCCAGTGCGGCGCGAAGGCGTACTCGACACCGCCGCCGGCAGTCCAGCCGAACCGCGTGTGCAACACCTTCTCTTCATTGCCGCCTGTCGGCGTCGCCAGGAAGCGCTCGCCGGCAAACGCGGCGCCGCCGGTGGCGTAGACCAGCCAGTTGCCGGTGGCGTAGCCGAGGCGCGCGCGCAGGCTCGCGACATAGTCCCAGCGCTCCTCCACGCTCGACAGCGCGGTCGCCGCCGATGACACCACGTGATTGGAGGGCAGATAGTTCGGAAACGAGATGTCGCCTTCGACGCCGAGCAGCAGCCCCGAATTGAGGCGCCAGTTGTAGCCGGCCTGCACGCCGCCGGTCGCTCCGGTGAAGACATGGTTGTCGGTTGCGAGTGTGGGATCGGTCAGCGTCGCGGAGGATGTGCCGCGGGTGAAACCGGTGTGCGCGCCGATATAAAGGCCGGTCCAGTCATAGACCGCTTTGAGCGCGGGCGCCTTCAGCGGCAGATCGGCCGCGAGGCCGGCGGCGGGAAAAGCCAGCACGCCCGAGGCGATTGCCGCGGCCGTTCGCAAATACCGATGTCGAAGCCCCCTCAACGTCAAAACGCACGCCCCCAAAACGCGAATATACACGCCCCGCTATCCCTGCCGATTCGCCGCGGCCCTGTCATCAAGTCTCGGGTGCTCACGCGATCGGACGAGATGATTCCGATTCGGTGTGATTTCTTCCCAAGTCCCTAGGCTCGTTACCGACTTTATTGCGATTAATTCGCAGTAGCAACTGGTACGGATTGCCGCAAGAGATGGTTGGCATCGCTGTGTGACGGGACTGCAACAGATTCCCGGTGCCCAAATGAATGACCCCGCCCGGGGGGACAGCCGGGCGGGGTCGGGGGCGCGACACGGGGTGGATGAGGCGCCCGTGTCGGACGCGGGATCCACGTGAGATCGGCCTCAGGGTAGCTCGATCAGTAGCAGGTGCGAACGCGGCCGACGTACTGGCCGAAGGCGTTGTACTGGGCGACCCAGCCGCAGCGGTTGTAGCCGTAATAGGGGTCGTTGGTGGCGGCGATCGCGGAGCCGACCACTGCGGCGGTGGCGATGCCGGCGCCGACACCCCAGACCCAGCCGGGCGGCTTGGCTTGAGCCTGCGAGGTGGTGGACACCATGGTGCCGGTGACGGCGAGGGCGGCGAGAGCGACGGCGGCAATCCTGGTCTTGATCGACATTTGAAACTCCATCCGGGTTGAGGCGGTCCGTTGTGGTCCGCATGCCCAGTTGGACGGAGGCTCCTCGCGTCCGGTTCGAAAGCCGCCAACGTGGCTTCGAAGTAAGGCCCTTTCCTCAACAGTTACAGAGAGATGCGGGCTAACCGAGGGGGCCTTTGGCGAGCCTGTTCACGTCGAAGTTATCGACCTCGGCCAGCAACTCGCAGAAGGCCGTCGCGCCCTGATCGATGAGCTGCTCGCCCTTCGCGGCCACGGCCAGCGTCGCATTGCCGACCGCACCGCTGGCGTTGAGATCCTGCGTCTGCCAGGCGAACGGCGCCGGCCGCTGCGTCGACAGCCAGCGATACTGCTTCTCCAGCTCGATGCTGCTTGCGGGAAAATCCGCAACGGCATCGCTGCGCACCTGGTCGGGATAGCGCGCCAGCATGATCGAAGTCTCGACCGCGCCGCCGTGAATGCCATGGCGGACTTCTTCGGCCGGGAACAATGTGTCTGCGCCAGACAGCCGCGACCACGACGTCGTGACGACGAACAGCTTCTGGTGCGCGCGCAGATCCTGCGCGATCAGCATCATTGCCGCGCTGTTGCCGCCATGGCTGGTGATGATGACGAGCTTCTTCACTCCGCGCCGCGCGATGTCCTCGCCGATCCCGGTCCATCGCTTCAACGCGACGTCGGTCGGCAGCGTCTGCGTGCCCGGATAGTCGATATGCTCGGTGGAAATCCCGATGGGTTCAACGGGCAGGAACGTCGCCGGAACGCTCGCGGGCAAAAGCTCGCGCACGCGCGCCAGATAGGCGTCCGCGATCAGCACGTCGGTGGTAACAGGCAGATGCGGGCCGTGCTGCTCGGTCGCCGCCAGCGGCAGCACCGCGATCCAGCGCGAAACCTCGGTGGGCGCAGCATCGGCCCAGCCAATCTCGGTCCAGTCGCGGGGAGGCGTCATCAAGGTTTCTTTGCCCGAATTTGTCGCGTAATTTGGGGTTATCAGGGGACGCGGGCCAGGCCGGCTCGCGTCCCCTGATATCTTACGGTTTTATCGCGTTGGTTTGGTGTCGGCTAGAAGCGATCGACGGAGTGCCATCATGAGCCCCTCTCATCTGCGGCGTGCGTTAACGGCGGGCTTGTTGGCCGCTTTGGTCTCGACGGTCCCGGCGCGTGCCGAGACGCTGGACAAGGTCACCTTCGGCACCAACTGGGTCGCCGAGGCCGAGCATGGCGGCTTCTTCCAGGCCGCCGCCGACGGCACCTACAAGAAATACGGGCTCGACGTCACCATCATCCCCGGCGGCCCCAACGAAAACAACCGGATGCTGCTGGTCGCCGGCAAGATCGATTTCTTCATGGCTGCGAACACGCTGATGTCGTTCGACGCGGTCGCCAACAACGTTCCTGTCGTGACGATCGCCGCGATCTTCCAGAAAGACCCGCAGGTGATGCTGACGCAGCCGGACGCCAAGGTCGCCAAGATCGAGGACCTCAAGCCGCTGACGCTGTTCGTCTCCAAGGAGGGCATGACCAGTTACTTCCAGTGGCTGAAATCGGAATACGGTTTCAGCGAGAAGAACGTCCGTCCCTACAATTTCAACCCGCAGCCCTTCATCGCCAATCCCAAGAGCGCGATGCAGGGCTACGTCACATCGGAGCCCTTCGCGGTCGAGAAGGCCGCCGGCTTTAAGCCCAACGTGCTGCTGCTTGCCGATTCCGGCTTCAACACCTATTCGACCCTGATCGAGACCCGCCGCGACGTCGCCGAGAAGAAGCCGGATCTGGTGCAGCGCTTCGTCGATGCCTCCATGGTCGGCTGGTACAATTACATCTACGGCGACAATTCGGCCGGCAATGCCATGATCAAGAAGCTCAATCCGGAAATGACCGACGAGCTGCTCGCCTATTCGGTTGCGAAGATGAAGGAGTACGGCATCGTCGATTCCGGCGACAGCATCAAAGACGGCATCGGCGCGATGAGCGACGATCGCTACACCTCCTTCTTCAACAAGATGGTGAAGGCCGGCGTCGTGAAGCCCGATCTCGACTTCCGGAAGTCCTACACTCTGCGCTTCGTCAACAAGGGCGTCGGCGTCGAGCTACGCCCGAGCAAGCCGTAACGCATGCTGAGACTGGATCAAGGTGTGGCGGCGTCGCTTACCTCTCCCCGTCGGGGAGAGGTGTGGCGCGCGACTCGGTCCCTCCACATCACGATCAGCGACCAATGGTAGAGAGCAAAACTTCGTCCGGGGTCGAGGCTAGCCTGACGGCCTTGGCCGTCAGTCTGCGCGGCGTGACGAAGACCTATGACAATGGCGTCATGGCGCTTGGTCCGCTCGATCTCGCCGTGCGCAAGGGCGAGTTCATCTCGCTGCTCGGGCCCTCCGGCTGCGGCAAGTCGACAGCGCTGCGCCTGATTGCCGGGCTCGGCGCGCCGTCGTCCGGCATCGTGCGGGTGTCGCGCCATGATGGCGAAGCGCAGCCAGGTCGTGTTCAACCAGGTCATGGCATCGGCTTCGTGTTCCAGGAGCCGACCCTGATGCCCTGGACCAGCGTGCGCGAAAACGTCAGGCTGCCCTTGAGGCTCGCGCGCGTGCCGAAGGCCGAAGCTCTCGCGCGTGCCGATGCGGCGCTGGCAAGCGTCGGGCTCGCCGATTTCGCCGAAGCGTTCCCGCGCGAGCTCTCCGGCGGCATGAAGATGCGGGTGTCGCTGGCGCGTGCGCTCGTCACCGACCCCGATATCCTTCTGATGGATGAGCCGTTCGCCGCGCTCGACGAGATCACGCGCTTTCGCCTCAACAACGATTTACTCGCGCTGTGGCGCAGCCTTGGCAAGACGGTCGTCTTCGTCACCCATTCTGTGTTCGAATCCGTCTACCTGTCGCAGCGCGTGGTGGTCATGACGGCGCGGCCCGGCCGCATCCAGGCCGACATCCGCATCGAGACCGTCGAGCCGCGCGGAGAGGAGTTTCGCACCTCGACCGCCTATTCCGACTATTGCCGCCGCGTGTCGGCCGCGCTGGCGCCATCCTATGCGGGGCAGTCGACGCTATGAACGCGCAAGCCTCCGTCACCGCGAAATCCTCCGGGGCGCAGCGCGCGGCGCGTTTCGTGCTTCCCGTCATCGTGTTCGCGGCCGGCCTTCTCGCCTGGGAATTCGTGGTCCGTGTCAGGGAGATTCCGCCCTACGTGCTGCCGGCGCCCTCCGTCATTGTCCTGACGCTGATCAAGGACTGGGCGGTGTTGTCACAATCGCTCGCCGCCACGCTGCTGACGACGCTCGAAGGTTTTGCCGCCGCCAGCATCGGCGGGATCGCGCTGGCGCTGTTGTTCAACCAGTCGAAATGGGTGGAATATTCGCTGTTCCCCTACGCCGTGGTGCTCCAGGTGACGCCGGTGATCGCGATCGCGCCGCTGCTTCTGATCTATCTGGAGCAGCAGACCGCGGTGGTCGTCTGCGCCTTCATCGTCGCGTTTTTCCCGGTGCTGTCGAACACCACGCTCGGGCTGAACTCCGTCGATCGCAACCTGGCGGGGCTGTTCCAGCTCTATGGCGCCTCGCCACAGCAGACCCTGCGGTTCCTGAAGCTGCCGGCGGCGCTGCCCTACATTCTCGGCGGCTTGCGCATTGCCGGCGGCTTGTCGCTGATCGGCGCGGTCGTGGCCGAAATCGCGGCCGGCACCGCCGGCGCGGGCTCCGGCCTTGCCTACAGGATCGCCGAATCCGGCTATCGGTTGAACATACCCCGCATGTTCGCGGCGCTGCTGTTGTTGTCGCTCGCCGGGATTGTCATCTATGGGGTGCTGGCGGTAGTTTCCCACCTCGTTTTACGGCGCTGGCATGAAAGCGCGCTTGGAAAGGACAACTGATGGCTGCCGGTTCGATTTCGTCCGAAAAGATCGACCTTCTGATCTATGGGCCGGCGCGGCCGATCCTCGAAAACGGGTTTTCCGATCATTTCGTCGTGCACACGGCCGAGACGCGAGGTGACCTCGAGAGGCTGACGCCCGCGATCCGCGAAAAGATCCGCGGCGTGGCGGTGACCGATCACACCGCCCGCGTCGACAAGGATTCATTGTCGCAATTGCCCAAGCTCGAACTCGTGTCGAGCTTCGGTGTCGGCTACGACCACGTCGATGCCAAATACGCGGCCGAGCGCAACATCATCGTCACCAACACGCCTGATGTGCTGACCGAGGAGGTCGCCGACGTCGCGATGGGCCTCCTAATCTGCACGCTGCGCGAATTCATCAAGGCTGACCGTTATGTGCGTTCCGGTCTCTGGCAGACCCAGAACTATCCGCTGAGCGTAGGCTCGCTGCGCGACCGCAAGGTCGGCATCGTCGGCATGGGCCGGATCGGCCAAGCCATCGCGCGCCGGCTCGATGCCTCGCTGGTGCCTGTTGTCTACCACACACGCAATCCGTCCAAGGACGTCTCCTACAAGCACTATCCTGACTTGATCGAGATGGCGAAGGCGGTAGACACGCTGATGGTGATCGTGCCGGGCGGCGCCTCGACAAACAAGATGGTCAATGCCGAAGTGCTCAAGGCGCTCGGCCCGCGCGGCGTGCTGGTCAATGTCGCGCGCGGCTCCGTGGTCGACGAGGCTGCGCTGGTGCAGGCGCTGAAATCCGGCACCATCCTCGCCGCTGGTCTCGACGTGTTCGCGGCCGAGCCGAACGTGCCGGACGAGCTCAAGACCATGCAGAACGTCGTGCTGCTGCCGCATATCGGCTCGGCCTCGGTGGTGACGCGCAACGCGATGAACCAGCTCGTGATCGACAACCTCAAGGCCTGGTTCTCCGGCAAGGCGCCGTTGACGCCGGTTGCGGAAACGCCGGTGAAGAGCCGCTGATGCGCGTTCTTCGGGTCGGAGCATCGGTCATCGCGGCGTGTGTCGCCGCGATCGGCATTGCGCATGCGCAAGATACGTCGACCTTGAAGAAGGACATGCCCGGGCAGTGGGAGCTCTCCACCACCGAGCGCAGCAAGACCTGCGTCGTCACCCTCAAGGCCGACGCCGCGGGGCAGGGCTACAAGCTGGAGCTGGAGCCGGCCTGCAAGACCGCGCTGCCCTTCACCAAAGACATCGTGGCCTGGAGTGTGAGGGGTCTCGACATCGTTCGTTTGCAGGATGCGACCGGTGAGGCCGTGATCGACTTCACCGAGGTCGAGGCCGGCATCTTCGAAGGCCTGCGGCAGGGCGAGGGCGTCTACATCCTGCAGGACCTCGCCGCCGCCCGCTCGATGGCCAAGTCGATGGACCAGATGATCGGCGACTGGTCGATGGTGCGTGGCAACGGCCAGCCGGTCTGTGGATTGACGCTGACCAACACGGAATCCGGCCCCGACAATTTCCAGGTCTTTCTCAAGCCGCGATGCGATGCGGCCATCGCGCAGTTCAACCCGACGCAATGGCGGCTCGAGCGCGGCCAGATCATCCTGATGTCAAAATCCGGCGATATCTGGCAGTTCGAGGCCGACGACAACGCGCAGTGGCGGCGCGTTCCTGACACCGCCGATCCCCTGATCATGCTGCGTCAGTAGGCACCGCCGACGCACTACGTCGTCGGCTTGGGTGGCGGCGCGGTGCCTTGCGCCCACTTCTCCAGCTTGCCGAGCATGCCCCAGGCGGTGAGCGCCAGCGAGATCGGCATCGCGAACTGGCCGAGGCCCGGCACCGCCGACACGACCGTGCCGAGCAGTCCGGCGATGCCGCCAGCATTGGGGCTCGCCGTGACGGAGGAGAGGAGCGCGGTGAGCACTGAGCCGCCGATGCCGAGCGCGGTCTTCTTGCCGTCGAGCAGCTTGCCGATGGTCTCGCCTAGCGCCCCGTTGACTTGGCCGAGCACGGGCTTGTTGTCCTTGTTGAGCAGGGTGCTGAGCAGGTCGACGACCTGCTTCAGCTGATCGACGGGAGCAGGGTTGGTCGTCGGGGTGACTGGTCCGGGCATGGGCGCCGTCTTGTTGATGAGGGAGAACAGCCGTTCGAACAGGTTGATCGGATCGTTGGTCGCCGGCAACGTAGTCGCCGGCGGCGTGCTTGCCTGCGGCGTGCCGCCCCGCAGCAATTGCGCCACGTCCTCCAGCCGCTTCAGGACCTGGGACAGATCGCCGGTCTGCACGGCGCCTCCGGCCTGGGTCGCACGCGTGATGGCGGCGACCGTGGCCGCGTCCAGAAGTCCGGTGTCCCGCAGCCCGTTCTGCTGTTGAAACTGCGAGACCGCGGCCTTCGTCTTCGGTCCGCTGATGCCGTCCTCTACGAGAGGCGGGTTGGCGCCGAGCTTGTTGAGCGCCTGCTGCATGAGCGCGATCGTCGATGCCGCATCGTCCTCGGGCTCGGCGCGGTTCGCAAATTGCGGGCCGTTATCGAGGGCGATCGAGGAGTCGAGCGCCATCATCGCGTGCAGGATCACCGCCGTGCCGAGCTGAGAGTCGACATGGTTCGCGTCGAACACGTGGTCGCGGACGAATTTTCCGGCCCGTGCCTCGGGTGGGCCGTACAGGGTCGAGCCGCCGTAGAGATAAGGCGAATTGCACCCCTTGGCGTGATAGCCGAAGCCGTTGAACGCCTCCAGACGGTACAGGATCCGCCCGATGCTCCAGTCCTGCGCGCCGACGAAATTCTCGATCCGGAAGGCGTCCACGGCGCCGTCCACGAAGGTGGCGAACGGGCCGCGCCCTTTCGGAACGATCGTCGTCACGCGATGAAGCGACTCGCCGTTGCCGAGATAGGTGTCGAAATCGAAGTTGGACTCGCGGTAGTGACAGAGGGCGGCAAAATACCAGGGCACGCCGGTCAGCCGTTCGATCTGCTGATAGGTCGCCTTGCCGTTGATCGCCTTGCGAGCGACCGCATTGGCGTCGGCGAGGCGTGCAGGCCGGATCTCGAGACTGGCCCAATTCCGCTCATATTCGTTTTTCAAGCTCTCGAATGAAACCATCTCCCGCTCCCGCAAAAATTGATGAAAATATTCTTCATGCAAGTCAGGTGTGAGCCATGCGCCTTGGTCGCGGCATGGCTCCAGCGTGATCCGGCAAATCTGGCAGGCCGCGGGCCGGATGCATGTGAAATGGCTTACACGCTCGGGGAGAAAACAGCGCCGGTGGGGAGGGCCGATTTCGAAATCGGCCGAGGCGCTTGTCCGCGTTCTCTAGATCAACCGCATCCCGCGCAGGCTCGCGTGCCCGCTCTTGCCGACGATGATGTGGTCGTGCACGGCGATCCCCAGCGGCTTGGCGATGTCGATGATCGCTTTCGTCATCTGGATGTCGGCCTGCGAGGGCGAGGGATCGCCCGAGGGGTGGTTATGCACCAGGATCAGCGCGGTGGCCGATAGCTCGAGCGCGCGCTTGATCACCTCGCGCGGATAGACCGGGGTGTGGTCGACGGTGCCGGTCTGCTGCACCTCGTCGGCGATCAGCTGGTTGCGCTTGTCGAGGAAGAGCAGGCGGAATTGCTCCTTGTCGGCAAACGCCATGCTGGAGCGGCAATAGTCGATCACCTCGTTCCAGGACGACAGCGCGTTGCGGCTGTTGACCTCGCCCTTGGTTACGCGGCTTGCCGCGGCCGCGATCAGCTTGAGCTGGTTGACCGCGGCCTCGCCGACGCCCTCGACCTCGCGCAGGCGCGCGACCGGCGCGTGCACGACTTCGGCGAACGACCCAAAAGTCTTGATCAGCGTCTTCGCCAGCGGCTTGGTATCGCGCCGCGGCAGCGCCGGAAACAACGCCATCTCCAGCAGCTCGTAGTCGCTGAGCGCATCCGCCCCGGCGCTGTAAAATCGCTCGCGCAGCCGCTCGCGATGGCCGTGATAGTGCGGCGTGTCTTCAGGCTTGCTCTTGTGGTTGTCAGGCTTGGCGGGCATGGGCCGCCAGCATTGCCAAGGAGCCCCGTTTTTGCAACCGTCAATTGCGGCGGCAAATCCGGTTCATGACGGGCCGGTAACCCCGGTGGCAATCACCCGATCTGCTTCTCGCCGTGCCGCTCCGACAGCGTGAAGATCTCCACGCCCGTCGCGGTGACGCCGACCGAGTGCTCGAACTGCGCCGACAGCGAGCGGTCGCGGGTGACGGCGGTCCAGCCGTCCGAGAGGATCTTCACATGCGGCTTGCCGAGATTGATCATCGGCTCGATGGTGAAGAACATGCCGGGCTTGAGCTGGACGCCTTCGCCGGGCCGGCCGATATGGATGATGTTCGGCTCGTCGTGAAACATGCGCCCGAGGCCGTGGCCGCAGAAATCGCGCACCACGCTCATGCCTTGCGGCTCGACGAAGCTCTGGATGGCGTGGCCGATGTCGCCGGTGGTGGCGCCGGGCTTCACGGCGGCGATGCCGCGCATCATGGCTTCATAGGTCACCTCGATGAGGCGCTCGGCCCTGCGGGCGATCGGGCCGACCGCGTACATCCGGCTGGAATCGCCATACCAGCCGTCGACGATGAAGGTGACGTCGATGTTGACGATGTCGCCTTCCTTGAGCGGCCGGTCGCCGGGCATGCCGTGGCAGACCACGTGGTTGAGCGAGGTGCAGGTCGAGTAGCGATAGCCGCGATACATCAGCGTCGCCGGATAGGCGCCGTGGTCGAAGGCGAAGTCGCGGACAAATTGGTCGATACGTTCGGTCGGTACGCCCGGCCCGACGATGTCGGTGAGCTCGTCGAGGCACTTGGCCACCAGCGCACCGGCCTTGCGCATGCCGGCAAAGGCGCCCGGCCCATGCAGCTTGATCTGTCCGGTCTTGCGCAGGGAGGTATCGGAGGCTTCGACGTAGCTCATGCGGGGCGGTCTTCTGGGCTCAAATCTCGATGTCGCGGAAAGGCTTGATTTCACGTCCCAATCTAATGGTTGCGGGCCTGCATGCAAGCCGAGCTTACCGGCCGTGTGGCCGAAAACGGCCTAATTCGGGACTTCTACGGTGGTTTCCACCGGCAGGGCGCCGCCGCGGATGCGGATTTCACGGACCGGATAGGGAACCCGGATGCCCTCGCGCTTGAAGGCGTCCCACAGCGCCAGCATGACGTCGCTCTTGACGTTGTCCATGCCGTCGGGATCGGCGATCCAGAAGGTCAGCGAGAACTTCATGCCGGCCTCCGCGAACTCGGTCAGAATGCTGTTCGGCGGCTTGCCCTTCTGGGCGCGGGGATGGGCCGCTGCGGTCTCGGCGGCGAGCCTGCACACCAGCCTTGGATCGGCGTCGTAATTGGTGCCGAAGGCGATCTTCACCAGCGTGTTCTTGTCGGTATAGGTCCAGTTGACGACCTTCTGCGTCACCAGATCCTCGTTCGGCACCAGGAATTCGCGGCCGTCGCCGGCGGCGACGGAAATATAGCGCGTCTTCATCGCGCTGATGCGTCCGGTGTTGTCGCCGATGGTGACGAGGTCGCCCGGCTTCACCGATTTGTCCGCCAGGAGGATGATGCCCGAGATGAAATTGGCGACGATCTTCTGCAGGCCGATACCGATACCGACGCCGACCGCGCCGGAGAACACCGCGAGCGCCGAGAGGTCGATGCCGACCGCGCCGAGCGCAATGACAATTGCGACGGTCAGAAGTCCGATGCGGATGATCTTGACCAGCAGCACCTGCACCGACGGCGTCAGGTCGCTGGTCGCGTTGATCCGGCCTTCGGCGAAATTGCTGGCGATGTTGGTGAGCCAGAGCGCGATCAGCAGCAGCGCGCCCGCCTTGATCACCAGCAGCGGCGTCAGCCTGAGGCCACCGAGCACGATCGCGACGGAGTCGAGCAGGTCGACCGTCGAATCGAGCTGGCCGAGGATGGACAGCGCCGCCACGAACCAGGCGGTGATCGACACCAGCCTGACGATGAAGGCGTTGCGCAGCACCGAGGTCACCAGCCGGATCGCGAGCCAGGCGAAGCCCAGCTTGGCCGCGACCATCAGGAGATAGGAGCGGCTCGGCCAGGTCGCATGGTACATCACCACGCGGGAGACGATCACGAGCACGGTGAACACCGCCGTCGACGCGCTGGCGACCATGACCCGGGCAAAGTGCCGGAGCGGCAGCGGCAAGCGCATCGCCAGCGAGGTCATGTCGACGCGGCTGCGAATGGTGGCTTCCGCGGCATAGGCGATGCCGGCCGCGGCCAACATCAGGCCGAATTGCAGGTAGAACCACGGTGAGGAGATTTCCGCCCCGACGCTGCGTGCGGTGGTCTGCACGAACTCCATGAAGTCTTTGAGGTCCATGTCCATAGGTCTCGTCGGAAGGCGGGGGCGGAAGGATTTGATTCGATGGCGCCGCAGAATCCCACAAAGGCGGCAGCGCGGCCATCGATACACCGCCAAGTGAAGCGCGTTAAGGCCGCAAAATACGGGCAGATGGCCGCGAGCGGGAGAAAATGGGTTGGCGCGCCGGGGCTGCGACGATAAGGATGCAAATCCAGCAATTCGTACCCGGAAGGTGAATGGCCTCCCTCGACTCTGTCAGCCTCGCCATATTGCTCGGTGCCGTCCTCGTGATGGCCGGTATCCTGTCGAGCCTGCTTGCGCTGCGCTTCGGCGCGCCCTTGCTGCTCGTCTTTCTTGCGGTCGGCATGCTCGCCGGTGATTCCGGCCCCGGGCAGCTCCAGTTCGACGACGTCCGCACCACCTATCTGGTCGGCTCCGTCGCGCTCGCCTTGATCCTGTTCGACGGCGGCCTGAAGACGCGCTTTGCCAGCATCCGCACCGTGCTCGCGCCGTCCGTGGTGCTCGCGACCGTCGGCGTGCTGCTGACCGCGCTGATCACGGCGCCGTTCGCCAAATACGCGCTCGACCTCAACTGGACGGAGTCGCTGCTGGTCGGCGCCGTGGTGGCCTCGACCGACGCGGCCGCGGTGTTCCTGCTGGTGCACACCCAGGGACTGCGCCTGCGCCCGCGCGTCGGTGCGACGCTGGAGGCCGAGTCCGGCACCAACGATCCCTTCGCGATCTTCCTCACCTTGATGCTGGTCGAATACATCTCGCTGGGATCGAGCTCGGCCGGCCATGTGGCGATGGAGTTCATCCAGGAGGCGGTGCTCGGCGCTGCCGTCGGCTTCCTCGGCGGACGCCTCGTCGTCATCGCCCTCAACAAGGTCGCGTTGCCGCAGGGCCTGCACGCGCCGTTCGTGACCACCGCGGCGCTCGTCATTTTCGGCGGCTCGCAGATCATGCACGCCTCCGGCTTCCTCGCGGTCTATCTCGCCGGCATCATCATCGGCAACCGGCCGACCCGCGCGCATAATTCAGTGGTGGCGTTCCTCGACGCCGCGACCTGGCTCGCGCAGATCGTGATGTTCGTGCTGCTCGGCCTGCTGGTCTCGCCGAGCCGGCTTGGTTCAAGCGTGCTGCCGGCGGTCGGGGTCGCGTTCGTGCTGATGCTGGTCGCGCGGCCGATCGCGGTGTTCGTGTGCCTGGCGCCGTTCCGCTTCAACTGGCGCGAGAAAATCTTCATCGCCTGGACCGGCCTGCGCGGTGCCGTCGCGATCTTCCTGGCCTCGATCCCGATGCTGGTCGGGCTGTCGAAGGCCTATCTCTATTTCGACGTCGCCTTCGTCGTCGTCATCATCTCGCTGCTGCTGCAAGGCTGGACCCTGGCGCCCGCCGCGCGCAAGCTGCACGTCGCGCTGCCGCGCGCCGAGCGCGGCCCGCGCCGTGTCGAGCTGGATCTGCCGGGCCAGCTCGAGCAGCAGTTGGTGGGTTATCCGGTGCGCGCAAAAAGCCTTTATTTCCGCCGCGGCCTAATCCCGTCCTGGTCCAAGCCGACGCTGGTGATCCGCAACGAGAACATCCTGACGCCCGTGGAAGCCGATCCGATCGCGCCGGGCGATTACATCTATCTGCTGGCCCCGCCGGAGAAGGCCGAATCGCTCGACCGCTTCTTCGTCGACATGCAGCCGAGCTCGGCGCCTGATCCGCATCTGCTCGGCGACTTCATGGTTTCCGCCGAGCACACGCTGGCCGAGCTCGCCGAGATCTACGGCGTGAACGTAAGCGATGACGAAAGCAAGCTGACCCTGGCCGACTATTTCGACGTCCATCTCGACCGCGCGCCGAAAGAGGGCGCCGAGCTGGCGCTGGGCGAGATCGTTCTGGTCGCACGCAGTATTTCCGGCGGCCGCGTCAGCGTCGTCGGCCTGCGTCTGCCCGAGGACGAGGAAACGCCCGCGCCACTGACGCGCAGGCAGGAGCTGCGGAGGAAGCTTGCGGACCTGTGGACGTCGGTCGCGGGAGTTTAGGTGCCGCGCAACCCGTATTGAGTTTGGCGGGATGGGCCACGGGCTTTTCTCACGGCAGCACCTTCACCCCGCCGAACGACGTCACGCGGCCCTGCTTCAGCATCACGATCTGCGTCGCGAGCTGGCGCAGCTCGGCGACGTCGTGGCTGACATAGACCATCGGGATGTTGGCCTCGTCGCGCAGCCGCACCAGATAGGGCAGGATCTCGAGCTTGCGGGCCTCGTCGAGCGCGCCGAGCGGCTCGTCGAGCAGCAGCAGGCGCGGCTTTGACAGCAGCGCGCGGCCGAGCGCGACGCGCTGGCGCTCGCCGCCCGAGAGTTTTCCGGGGCGGCGATCGAGCAGGGCGCCGATGTCGAGCAGGTCGATGATGCGCTTGTGCTGGGCCGGATCGGGCGCGAGGCCGTTCATCCGCCGTCCATAGTCGAGATTCTGCGCGACGTTGAGATGCGGAAACAGCCGGGCATCCTGGAACACATAGCCGATGCGGCGACGATAAGTGGGCACATGGATGCCGGCCGCGGTGTCGTCGACGGTCTCGCCGTCGATCACGATGGTGCCACTATCGGGCCGCAGCAGCCCGGCGATCATGTTGACCAGCGAACTCTTGCCCGCGCCCGACGCGCCGAACAGGCCTATGACGCGGCCTTCGCTGGTGAAGGATGCGGAGAGCGAGAATTCGCCAAGCTGTTTTTCGACATCGACCCGCAGCATGATCAGTTCCCGTGCAGGCGCTGCGTCGCGCGGCGGGCGAACCATTCGGCGGCGATCAATGCGCCCAGCGCCAGGACGATCGAGACGATCACGAGCCGGCCCGCTGCCGTGTCACCGTCCGGCGTCTGGATCAGCGAATAGATCGCGGACGAAATCGTCTGGGTTTCGCCGGGAATGTTCGAGACGAATGTGATGGTCGCGCCGAACTCGCCGATCGCCTTGGCAAAGCCGAGCACCATGCCGGCGAGCACGCCCGGCAGCGCCAGCGGCAGCGTCACCGTGAAGAAAACCTTCCACGGTGCTGCGCCCAGCGTCTCGGCTGCCTGCTCGAGCCGGCGGTCGATCGCCTCGATCGAGAGCCGCATCGGGCGCACCAGCAATGGAAACGACATCACGCCGCAGGCGAGCGCTGCACCGGTCCAGCGGAAGGAGAAGACGATGCCGAGATAGTCGGCGAGGAAGCCCCCGACGAGGCCCTTGCGGCCGAAAGCAAGGAGCAGGAGATAGCCGGTGACGACAGGCGGCAGCACCAGCGGCAGATGCACCACCGCGTCGAGAAATGATTTGCCCCAGAAATCGCGGCGCGCAAGCAGCCATGCCAGCGCAATGCCGAACGGCGTTGCCACCAGCGTTGCGATGACGGCGACCCTGAGCGAGAGCAGGATCGCCGTCCATTCGGCGGGAGAGATGTCGAGCACGAAAATCAGGTCGCAAAGATCAGGTGGTCGGGCTGACCAGGAATTTGAAGCCGTATTTTTCCAGGATGGTCTTGGCGGCGGTCGAGCGCAGGAAGGCGAGATAGTCGCTGGTCCAGGGTTTTGCGGTCGTGGTCGCGGCGACCGGATAGATGATCGCGGGATGCGAGTCGGCCGGGAAGGTGCCGACGATCTTCACGCCGGGTTCGACCTTGGCGTCGGTGGAATAGATGATGCCGAGGTTGGCTTCGCCGCGC
>Ga0209677_100394_pt1 | contig 26479 bp, 22 predicted proteins | sample AraplaCvi_mCL_r2_2_FD_184285 | JGI IMG/M metagenome (GOLD analysis project Ga0209677, IMG submission 184285) | Arabidopsis root microbial communities from North Carolina, USA - plate scrape CL_Cvi_mCL_r2 (SPAdes) (version 2) | ecosystem: Host-associated > Plants > Roots > Endosphere | place: USA... | reverse complement strand
GGCCTTGCAATAGGCCGCGAGCGCAGCCAGCCCCTGGCGATATTGCTGGCGCGGCGTCAGCGGCGATTGCAGCCCCTGCGTCGGCAACGGCTTGTCGGAGAACGGACCCTGCATGTAGAGCCAGTCGTGGCCGCCATAGGGACCGGTCAACTGGCGATCGATGAAGGTGGTGACGCCAGAATCCTTGGCGCCGGGCCCGAGCTCATCAGTCGGGATCAGCCGGTCGACGATCGCATCGACAACAGCGGCCTCATCGGCGGTGAAGAACAACCAGCCTCCGGGCACGACCGGCGTCACCGGATAGACCTCGTTCGGCCGCCATGGCAGCACCTTGGTCACGACCTTGGCCGTCGCCCCCGACGTCGTGATCAACAGCGCGGCGGTGGCAAGCAGGCTGCGCCGCGACATGCCTGAATGTTTGGGTTTCTCTGTCGGCGGCGCGAATTTGGCGCGCATCGCCGAGCGATCGTCCGTTTGCATCTATGACCCCCAGCCGGATCCGAATGATCCGATCTGGAAGCCTTCTTAGACGGATTCGTAAACAAATCCGTTGCCAATCGAATGCAAATCGATCATGGCGCCCTGCGCCACATCGGAGCGCGTGCTTTTACCGCATCCAACAGCGACCAATCGCCTTGCTCGAGCTGATGTCCCCTCGGGAACGGTGCGCGCGGTTCCAAATTGAGAGACTTCAGCACACGATCGTCGCGATAGTAGCACTGAAGGATGACGCGGCTCAGCGTTGCTGCTGCTACACCGCCGGTTGTACGGAACTCAGCTACAACAGCGTCGCGTTTCGCGGAATCCAGCATGGCCAGCGGTTGTCCCGCAAGACGCGCGAGCTGATCGAGCGCGGATCGAACTGCAGATCTATCTCGACCGAGAGTTGCAATGACGTCGGCCTGGATCGCCACGTCGTCAGCGCCGGGCATACCGAATTCCACGCTTGCGGGGATCATTATGCCCGCGATCGTGCGCAAATTGTCACGTTGCGATGCGGTGAGTTGATCGTTCGAATGCATGAGCGCCTCAATCAAAGAGGTTGGCGAGGCGCTGCTTCATCTGATCGGCGATGTAGAGCGCGATGGCCTGGATGGTGGAGGTCGGATTGACGCCGCCGGAGGTGACGAACAGGCTGCCATCGACGATGAAGAGGTTCCTCACATCGTGCGTACGCCCCCATTCATTGACCACCGAGCGCTCGGGGTCCGTCCCCATGCGCGCGGTGCCAAGCAGGTGCCAGCCGCCATAGAGGATCGGCACGTTCATGCAAATGTCGGTGGCGCCTGCAGCCTCAAAGATCTCCTTCGCGCGCGCAACGGCGTGCGTGATCATCTTCGCAGTGTTCTCGCCGATCGTGTAGTCGACGCGGGGCGCCGGAATGCCTTGGCTGTCCGTCAGCACCGGATCGAGCGTGACGCGGTTGTGCTCTTCGGGCAGGTCCTCGCAAATCGCCGATATCGCGAGGCGATGGCCGTTGAGCTTGCGAAAGACAGCGTGATGCTCGGCGCCCCAGGGCAACAGCCCCCTCGCTTCGCTGCTGACGGCCTCGAAGATCGGGCCGACGCCGCGGCCGAACTGGAACGCATAGCCGCGCACGAAGCCGCGCGACAGATCGGTCTCGTAAAACTCCTTGCTCCACAAACAGGTCGGCGGCGCGCGGTTGCTGTCGGTCGGCTCGTCGACGTAGCCGTAGACTTGCGCGTAGGGATGAAACATCAGGTTCTTGCCGACCAGGCCGGAGGAGTTGGCGAGCCCGTTCGGAAAACGTCCGGACGTGGAGTTCAACAGCAGCCGCGGCGTGCCGATGCCGTTGCAGGCGATGATGACCACCTCGGCCGGCTGGAATTGTTCGACGCCATCCTTGTCGTAGTAGATGACGCCACTCGCCATACCCTCGTCGTTGGTCGTGATCTCGCGCACGCGGCAATGCGTGCGCAACTCGACGCCGGCGCGCAGCGCCGCCGGCCAGTAGGTGATGTCGGTCGAGGCTTTCGCACCTTGCGCGCAGCCCGGCGTGCAGTGGCCGAGATTGATGCAGCGCGCCCTGCCCTCGTAGTCTGTCGTGGCGACTGTCGTATCGGACGGCCACCAGTGCCAGCCGAGCTTGTTCATGGCCTTGGCGAACCGCGCGCCGGAGCGCCCCAACGGCAAGGGCGGCATCGGTGGCTGTGTCGGCGGAAACGCCGGATCGCCGGCGAGACCGGACACGCCCATCATGCGGTCGTTCTCGGCGAAGAACGGCGCCAGCGTGTCGTAATCGATTGGCCAGTCGTCGGCGACACTATCGAGCGTGCGGACGCGAAAGTCGGATGGATGCAGCCGTGGCCAATGCGCGGTGTACATCACCGTCGAGCCGCCGACGCCGTTGAAATTGACGACCTTGATCGGCGAGTGGTCGTCGTTGATGGGATAGTCCTCGGGCCGGGCGCGGATGTTCGGGCTCGGCGAGTAATCGCCATAGAAGCGCGCCTCCCAATCGCGGCCCGTGCTCGGATATTCTGATGGCTTCATCCAGCCGCCCTGCTCCAGGCAGAGGATGTGCATCTTGGTCTCGGCCAAGGACCAGGCCACGGCGGCGCCGGAAGCGCCCGCGCCAATGATCAGGACGTCGACGGGATCGTTCATTTCCGGACATGTCTCCCTTTTGCCGCCGCGTCATTCGTTGGGTCTCGGCGCGGTCAGAACCTTGGCGCGCGACGAGGACGCCGCGGGCGGATGTGACGATAGAGGCAGACCGGATCGGAGGTCAAAGGCATAGGCCCATGCAATGGGTTGGTCCGGCGATGGGCCGGTATGCTAGGGAGAGTTTTGGACGCGTCCGGCGGTCCCAAAGGGAAATTGATCTATGCGATTGCGAAATGCGTTGTTTTGGGTTTGTGCAACGTCCCTGCTCGGCTTTTCGATTCCGGCAGGATCGGCCGAAGCGGCCAGCGCCGTCGTCCGCGACGGCGACACGATCCAGCTAGGCGACACCGTCTACCATCTCGATGGCATCGATGCGCCGGAGCTCGATCAGCTCTGCATCAACGACCAGGCCGATCCCTGGAATTGCGGCATCGACGCGCGCGACCGCCTGAGCAAACTGATCGGGGGCCGTGCGGTGCATTGCGACGATCTCGGGCCGGACAAGGGACGCGGCGGCCGGCATCTTGGCCTCTGCACCGCCGACGGCGACAAGGTCAGCCTCAACCAGCAGGCGGCGCGATCAGGCATCGCCATCAGCGTCGAGCCGGCGGCCAAGGTTCACGCCAAGGAGGATGCCGCATCGGCCAAGTCTGCCGCGAGCGGCATCTGGAAGGGCTGCTTTGCGTCGCCCGCCGATTTCCGGGTCGGCAAGAAGGATGGCCCGCTGCTCGGCGCCTCCTGCCGCTCCGATCGGGACAGCGAGATTCGCGCCGTGCTGTTTCCCAATCCGCCGGCCGCGCCGTCCGGCTGCACCATCAAGGGCAAGTTCGCGCTGCGGGCGCGGGTGACCGGCAATATCGGCATCTACCATCTGCAGGGCTGCCCGAGCTACCCTGGGATCACCGAGCCGGAGCGCTGGTTCTGCTCGGAGGACGACGCCCGCGCCGCCGGCTTCCGCCGCGCCTACAATTGCCGGCCGCGCAAGGGGAAGTGATCGTCGCTCCCCTCTTCGTCATTGCGAGCCAACGGGTCCGCGCGGCCCGATGACAGGCTCCGCGAACCAATCCAGAGCCATCAAGAAAGTCTGGATTGCTTCGTCGCCTTGCTCCTCGCAATGACGCGTCGAAGCTGCAGTACCTTCACCGCTGCATCTGCATCAGCTGATCCATCGGGATCATGTTGTGGTTGAGGTGATCCATGATCCATATCGAGCCGCCGACCACCAGGAACACGATCAAGAGGCCGAAGGCCAGCGCCAGCACGTTGTTCGTGTTGTCGGGCCCGGTGGTGATATGCAGAAAGAACACGATATGGACGCCCATCTGCGCGATCGCGAGCACGACGATCGCGACCGGAATCGACGGCTGCCAGACGAGGTCGGTACCGGCGATGAAGAACGAGGTCGCCGTCAGCAGGATCGCAAGGCCAAGGCCGAGCAGATAGCCGAGGACCCGCGAGCCGAGACTGCCGTGCTCCTCTTCGCCCGGTGCGACGTCGAGGTGCTGATTGTGCGCTCCGTGAACCTGCTCGCTCATACCGCGCTCCCCAACAGATAGACGACGGAAAATACGGCGACCCAGATGATGTCGAGCGCATGCCAGAACAGCGCAAAGCACAGGATGCGGCGCTGGATATCGGCACGGAAGCCCTTGGCGATGACCTGGGCCATCATGGTCAGGAGCCAGAGGATGCCGGCGGTGACGTGCAGGCCGTGGCAGCCGACCAGGCTGAAGAAGGCCGACAGGAACGCGCTGCGACTCGGACCAGCGCCCCGCTCGACAAGATCGATGAATTCCATGGCCTCGAGCGCCAGAAAGCCGGCGCCAAACAGGGCCGTGACCGCCATCGAGATCTGGAACCAAAGATTATTGCGCATGTCGGCCGCGATGCTCGCCATGCCGCAGGTGAAGCTTGACAGCAGCAGCAGCGCAGTTTCGATCGCGACGTTCTTCAGATCGAAGAGCTGGGCACCGCTCGGGCCGCCGTTCGTCTGTCCCACCAGCACCGCGTAGGTCGCGAAGAAGCAGGAGAACATCACGATGTCGGAGAGCAGGAAGATCCAGAAACCGAAGCCGGTCACGATCCGCTTCGGCGCTGGTCCCTCATGTTCGACAGCATGCAGGTGATGCGGATCGGCGTGGCCATGCGCCATTGCAACTACCGACATCATGCACCTCCTGCGATGGTCACGAGGCCGCGGCGCTCCTCGATATTGGCCCGATCGATCCGCTCGACCTCCGCGGCCGGGATCACATATTCATCGTGGTCGCGCCAGGCGAAGGCGACGAAGGTCGCGAACGCACCGATGATGCCCAGGATCACCATCCACCAGATGTGCCAGATCAGCGCAAAGCCCATGATCGTAGCGAAGAAGGCGGACACGAAGCCGGTCGGCGAATTCTTCGGCATCTCGACATCGCTGTAGTCCGGCGCCTTGGCCTCCAGGCCCTGCTGCTTGGCGTGGGCCTTGATCTGCCAATAGGCATCCTCGCCGGTGACGTCGGGCATGACGGCGAAGTTGAACACCGGCGGCGGCGAGGCGGTCGCCCATTCCAGCGAGCGGCCATCCCAGGGGTCACCGGTTCGATCCCGCAATTTTTCGCGCTGCGCGATGCTGACCACGAGCTGAGCAATCTGGCAGACGATGCCGATCAGGATCAGGATCGCGCCGACGCCGGCGACCAGCAGCCAGGGTCGCCATTCCGGCACGTCATAGTGCTGCATGCGGCGGGTCATGCCGAGGAAGCCGGCTGCGTAAAGCGGCATGAACGCAACGTAGAAGCCGATCAGCCAGAACCAGAACGCGGCCTTGCCCCAGCCCTCGTGCAGGCGGAAGCCGAACGCTTTCGGGAACCAGTAGGTGTAGCCGGCGAAGGCGCCGAACAGCACGCCGCCGATGATCACGTTGTGGAAGTGCGCGACCAAGAACAGGCTGTTGTGCAGCAGGAAGTCGGCCGGCGGCACCGCGACCAGCACGCCGGTGAGGCCGCCGATGATGAAGGTGACCATGAAGCCGAGCGACCACAGCATCGGCGAAGTGAAGCGGACGCGACCGCCATACATCGTGAACAGCCAGTTGTAGATCTTCACGCCGGTCGGCACCGCGATGATCATGCTGGCGATGCCGAAGATGGCGTTGACCTCCGGGCCCGCGCCCATGGTGAAAAAGTGATGCAGCCACACCATGAAGGAGATGACGCAGATCGCCATGGTGGCGAGCACCATCGAGCGGTAGCCGAACAGCGGCTTGCCGGAGAAGGTCGGCACCACCTCGGAGTACACGCCGAAGGCCGGCAGCACCAGGATGTAGACCTCCGGATGCCCCCATGCCCAAATCAGGTTCATGAACATCATCGTGTTGCCGCCGGCATCATTGGTGAAGAAATGAAAGCCGAGGTAACGGTCGAGGATCAGCATCGCGAGCGTCGCGGTGAGGATCGGGAACGCGGCGACGATCAGGAGGTTCGAGGCGAGCGTGGTCCAGCAGAAGATCGGCATGCGCAGCAGCGTCATGCCCTTGGTGCGCAGCTTCAGCACCGTCGTGGTCAGGTTGACGCCTGAGACCAGCGTGCCGACGCCGGAGATCTGCAGCGCCCACAGGTAATAGTCGACGCCGACGCCGGGCGAGTAGTTCAATTCCGACAGCGGCGGATAAGGCAGCCAGCCGGTGCGGGCGAACTCGCCGACGACGAGCGAGATATTGACCAGCAGTGCACCGGTCGCGGTCAGCCAGAAGCCGACCGAATTCAACGTGGGAAAGGCGACGTCGCGCACGCCAAGCTGCAGCGGCACCACGAGGTTCATCAGGCCGATCACGAACGGCATCGCCACGAAGAAGATCATGATGGTGCCGTGCGCCGAGAACACCTGGTTGTAGTGCTCCGGCGGCAGAAAGCCGTCCGAATGCAGCGCGACCGCCTGCTGGCCGCGCATCATCAGCGCGTCGGCGAAGCCGCGCAGCAGCATCAGCGTAGCCAGGAAGATGTACATGACGCCGATCCGCTTGTGATCGACGCTGGTGATCCACTCGTTCCAGAGATAGGGCAGATGGCCCTTGATGATGACCCAGGCGAGCACCGCCACGACGAGCAGGACGACGACCCCACCGGAAATCAGCGGAATCGGCTGATCGAACGGGATGGCAGACAGCGTAAGCTTACCGAACATTATTGACTCCGGTTTCCGGCTTGGCCTCGTTGGTCGTCAGCTTCGGACCCGGAGCGGGAGGAATCTGCTGGCTGGTGATCTTCCCGAACAGCTCGGGATCATCCAGGCGGAACGTCATCGGTGCCTTCTCGATCGATTGCTCTGCAAGCTTCTTGTAGGTGTTGGCGTTGAGGACCTGGTCGCTCTTCGCCGTCGACGTGACCCAGTCGCTGAACGCGACCTGCGACACGACGTGGGTGTCGAACATCATGTCCGGAAAGCCGTCGCCGCTGAAATGACCGGAGAGGCCCTTGTAGGTCCCCTCCTCGTCGGCGCGCAGCTCGAGATGCGTCGTCATGCCGTTCATGGTGTAGATCAGACTGCCGAGCTGCGGGATGAAGAACGCATTCATCACGCTGCCGGACGTGAGCTCGAAGCGCAGCGGCGCGCCGGCCGGAACGGTCAAGGTGTTGACGGTGGCGATGCGCTGGTCGGGATAGATGAACAGCCACTTCCAATCCAGCGAGACGACCTGGATGCGGATCGGAATGCCGGTCCCCGGCACGGGTTTGGCCGGATCGAGATCGTGCGAGCCTATCCAGGCAACGCCGCCGAGCAGGATCACGGTGAGTGCAGGAATGGACCACACCACCATCTCGACGCGGCCCGAATAGGCCCAGTCGGGAAGATATTCGGCTTTGGTGTTCGACTGTCGAAACCAGAAGGCGAAGGCAAAGATTGCAATGATCGTCGGGATGACGATCGCCAGCATGATCGCAATGGAGTCGATCAGAATGGTCTTCTCGGCTGCTGCGATCGGCCCCTGCGGGTCGAGTATGTTCATCGTGGCATCAATCCGCGCGGTGAGGCCCGCCCGCACAACGTGTACGGACGCTGCCCGTTCCCCTCTGTGGAACTACGATTCCCTGGCGCATCTCGTGGAGCGGTGCGCTTTCTCGAATCGCGAAAGCGCTCTTACGCCGAATTGTCGTGCTCGCAAAGACTGCATTGCGCTGCATCAAAATATTTTCTGCCCTGCAGCAAACGCAACGCTCACCACGAGAATTTAATTTTGCGACGCACACGAGGAGCTGCAGGGCGGTCCGCGCCCGCAACCGATTTGGCCGGTCAGTCTTTTCGCGCCCCGGGGCATGAAGACCACATATGCTCCGTCGCAAGACCCAGAAGAGCATGCAGGGAGGACAACGTGCGTTTGGAGAATCGGATCGCGATCGTGGTGGGTGCCGGCCAGAGTCCCGGCGAAGGCATGGGCAATGGTCGTGCGACCGCGCTGACCTTCGCGCGTGAAGGTGCGAGCGTCCTCTGCGTCGATCACAATATCGATTCCGCGCAGGAGACGGTCGACATGATCACAGCCAAAGGAGGCACCGCGCGCGCCTTCAAGGCCGACGTCACCAGCGCCACCGACATCGAGCGGATGGTCGTGCAGGCCCACGGCATCTGGGGCCGCATCGACGTGCTGCATAACAATGTCGGCGTCAGCCTGTCCGGCGGCGACGCCGAGCTGCTCGCGCTGACCGAGGACGCGTTCGACCGCTGCGTCGCGATCAATCTCAAGAGTTGCATCCTGGCAGCGAAGCAGGTGATCCCGATCATGCGGCGCCAGCGCTCAGGCAGCATCATCAACATCTCCTCGATGGCCGCGATCACCACCTACCCTTACGTCACCTACAAGGCGACCAAGGCGGCCATGATCGCCTTCACCGAGCAGCTCGCTTATCAGAACGCGGAGTACGGCATCCGTGCCAACGTCATCCTGCCGGGCCTGATGAACACCCCGATGGCGGTCGATACCCGCGCCCGGGAATTCAGCAAGACCCGCGCCGAGATCGAGGCCGAGCGCGACAGCAAGGTGCCGCTGCGGCGGAAGATGGGCACGGCCTGGGACGTCGCCAATGCTGCCCTCTTCCTCGCCTCCGACGAAGCCAACTTCATCACCGGCGTGACCTTGCCCGTCGATGGTGGCGCCAGCGTTCGGCGGGGCTAGATACGGTCGAACGATCGTTTGCATCAATACAAACGATCGTTTGGCTACAGCGGCCGACCACTTCACGCCGTCATGACATTGATGTGATCGCGCGGCGCACACCGTGAGCTTTGCCGCGCGTGAGCGTGTTCGCATCTGCCTAGCCAAGAAAACGCGCCCGTCTGAGGGAATAGACCGCGCGTTCATGCGTCATCACTGCAACGAGCGCACGATCGCGGAAGCAGGACGTATTGTTCATGCTCCGTGATCAGCCATTCGAGAACGGACAGATTCATGTGGCAACGTCCAAGACACGGCGTCAGCAAGGCGATTCTCGGTGCCGGCGTCCTCATCATTTGCTCAGTGCCCCTGCTCGTGTTCGCGCATGACGACAAGCCGCAGCCGGCGGCCGCCTCGCCCGATGAGCGCGCATTTCTCAGCGAGAATGAGACCGCGATGACCAGGATGATGGACGGCATGGCCGCCAAGCCGTCCGGCGACATCGACCGCGACTTCGTCGCGATGATGACGCCGCACCACCAGGGTGCGATCGACATGGCTGTGATCGAGCTGCGCTACGGCAAGAACGAGCAGCTTCGGCGCATCGCCCAGGAGATCATCGTCGACCAGACGCAGGAGATCGCAGCCATGAAGCTCGCGATCGGCGAGCCCGTAATCGACACGACGCCGGCACCGACGCAAGCCTCGCCGCCAACTAGGACTACTCCCGACAATCACGATCACATGGACATGCCGATGCACATGTCCCACCCGATGAAGTAGGAGCCCATCATGACGATCTGGAAGAGCACTTTCCTCGCGGGCACGATGCTCGCCGGTACATTGCTTGCATCGTGTCCGGCCGCCTGGGCCGGACAGGCCCCGGGTGCCGTCGCCGCCCCCGATGTTCCGATCAGCCATCATGATCGCGTCTATGCCGCCGAGCAGTTCTCGAACACGGTCTCGGTGAGCGATCCCGTCGACAACAAGCTGCTCGGCGTCATCAGGCTCGGCGATCCGCAGCCTATGAATTTCAGCCCGCTCTATCGCGGCCAGGTGCTGGTGCACGGCATGGGCTATTCGCCCGATCATCACACGCTCGCGGTGGTCTCGATCGGCTCGAACTCGGTGACCTTCATCGACACCACGACCAACGCCGTCAAGCACGTCACCTATGTCGGCCGTTCGCCGCATGAAGCCTTCTTCACGCCTGACGGCCGCGAGGTCTGGGTCACGGTGCGCGGCGAGAACTACATCTCGGTGATCGACGCCAAGACCTTTGCCGAGAGGACGCGCATCGTCACACCGAGCGGCCCGGGCATGCAGATCTTCTCGCCCGACGGCAAATACGCCTACATCTGCTCGTCCTTCAATCCCGAAACCGACGTGGTCTCGGTCGCCGATCACAAGATCGTCGCCAAGGTGAAGCAGGACAGTCCGTTCTGCCCGAACATCGCGGCGACGCCGGATGGCAGCCAGGTCTGGTTCACACTGAAGGACACTGGCAAGACGCAGGTGTTCAACGCCAAGCCGCCGTTCGGCCTGATCAAGACCATCGACACCGGCCCGATCACCAATCACGTCAACTTCGCCCATACGCCCAAGGGCACCTTCGCCTATGTCACGGTTGGCGGCCTGAACCAGGTCAAGGTCTACCGCACCGACAACTTCTCGGAGGTCGCGACCATTCCGGTCGGCAATCTGCCACATGGCGTGTGGCCCTCGGGCGACGGCAGCCGCATCTATGTCGGGCTCGAGAACGCCGATGCGCTGGCCGCGATCGACACAGCGACCAACAGCGTCATCGCCAACATCCCGATCGGCCAGGCACCGCAGGCGATCGCCTTTGTGCCAAACGCCGCGCCCAATCCCGACGACCGCTCGAACCTGCAGCCGCTCGGCGTCGCCGGCCAGGTCGCACATCTATCGTTGGCTTCGAAAAACGCAGCGAAGGACGCAAGTGCGCCGACCAGCGTCTCGCTGTTCGACCAGGGCCTGATCCAGGTGCTGCAGGCATCCGTCACGGGGCTCGAGCCGAAGCAGAAATACGTGCTGGCCCTGTCCGAACATGCCGATGGCGGCGGTGCGCTGCAGCCGCTCGCGGCCTTCATGACCAACCCGGCAGGCTCCGCGATCGTCAACGCGGCCGGTCCGATCCGGCAGATCGTCGACCGGCCGACCGAGACCGACCGGCACTATCTCGTCATCGTGCCGGGTGACTCCGCAACGATTTCGGGCGACGCCGTCCAGGTCCAGGCGCCCTGACCTGCATGCGAGGCGAAGCCGTCATGGAAGACATGCTGCGTCAGGTCGAGCCACTGATTCCTGCGCTGCGCCGCTACGCGCGCTCGCTGCTACGCAACCGCGCCGGCGCGGACGACCTGGTGCAGGACTGCCTGGAGCGCGCCATCAGCCGCTGGTCGCAGCGGCGCGACGGCGAGGTGCGCTCCTGGCTGTTCGCGATCCTGCACAATCTGGCGGTCGATCGCTTCCGAAAGGCGGCAACGCGCGGCGCGCACATCCCGATCGACGATGCCAACGAAAATGATTTCGGCGAGGCCGCGGTCCAGGAGCAGAAGCTGATGTACTGCGACGTCATGGCCAAGCTGGCGCGGCTGCCCGAGGACCAGCGCGCGGTGCTGCTCTTGGTCGCCGTCGAGGATCTGTCTTATGCTGAGGCGGCGAAGGTGCTCGACATTCCCGTGGGCACGGTGATGTCACGGCTGTCGCGGGCGCGCGAGCGGCTGCAGCAGGAAATCGAAGGCGTCGCAAGTACGCCGACCAGGACGATAACGCTTCGGAGCGTGACATGAACCAACGGCCGATCACCGAGGATGATCTGCACGGCTATGTCGACCAGGCCCTGTCGCCGGAACGGCGCGCGGAGGTCGCCTCCTATCTCGACGACCATCCCGATGTCGGGAAGCGGGTCGCGGGCTTTGCCGATCAGCGCCGGCTGCTGCGCGCGGCACTGGCGCCGATTGCGGAAGAGCCTGTGCCTGCGGCACTCAATCTGTCGCGCATGATCGAGAGCCGCAGACGGCCTGGTCCGGCCCGATGGGCCGCGGCGGCCGTGCTGCTTCTGTGTATCGGCGGCGCCCTCGGCTGGGACCTGCGCGGATCGCTGCAGCCGGCACCGGGGGGACTTGCGGCGCTGGCGCAGGAGGCCGCCGACAGCTTCGATGTCTATGCGCCGGACCACGTGCGGCCGGTCGAGATGCGCGCCGCCGACAGCGCCGAGCTGGTGGACTGGGTCTCGAGCCGGCTGCATCGCTCGGTCAAGGTGCCGGATCTTTCTCCGTCCGGCTACCGGCTGATGGGCGGGCGGCTGATCGCCACCTCGCACGGACCCGCGGCGATGTTCATGTATGACAACGATCGCGGCAGCCGCATCGTCATGCTGACGCGGCCGATGAACAGCACTGACCAGAATGTGCCGATGACCGCGCGATCGAAAGGCGACGTCGCGGGCTTTACCTGGGCCGACGGCGGCACCGGCTACAGCGTTGTCGGACAGGCGCCCGCCGAGGTGCTGAAGCCGCTCGCCGATGAGGTCCGCAAGCAGATCCGCTCGATTTGAGTCACACACTACGACCTACCCCGCCAGCGCGATGCGGCTGTGCCTTGCGCCATAGCCGAAATAGATGGCAAGCCCAATGACGAGCCAGATCGCGAGCCGCAGCCAGGTATCGACGGGCAGCCCGAGCATCAAGAAGATCGACGTGAGCGCGCCCAGCGGGCCGACGATGGTGATCGCGGGCGCCCTGAACGGCCGGTATAAATCCGGCTGGGTGATGCGCAGCACCAGCGTGCCGATCGACACCACCGCAAACGCAAACAGCGTCCCGATGCTGACGAGTTCGCCGACCAGGCCGATCGGCAGCAGGCCGGCCAGCACGGCGACCACGCCACCCGAGACGATGGTCGCGACATAGGGCGTGTGGAATCGCGGATGAATTCGCGCCGCCGCTTCCGGCAGCAGCCCGTCATGGGCCATGGCACGGAAGATGCGCGGCTGCCCGAGCAGCAGCACCAGGATGACCGAGGTAAGACCGAAGATGATGCCGAGCTTGATCACCGGCGACAGCCACCCGATGCCCGCGGCATCGACGCCGACCGCAATCGGATCGGGCACGTTGAGCCGGTCGAACGGCACGATGCCGGTCAGCACGAAGCCGACGGCGATATAGAGCACGGTGCAGATCGCGAGCGAGCCGAGGATACCGATCGGCATATCGCGATTGGGGTCCTTCGCCTCCTGTGCTGCGGTCGAGACCGCGTCGAAGCCGATATAGGCGAAGAACACCACGGCGGCGCCGCGCAGCACGCCGGACCAGCCGAACACGCCGGTGGTCCCGCTATTGGGCGGAATGAAATCGCCTTGCGGATTGCTCGATGTCACCCAGTTCTCGGTGGTGACCTCCGGCAGCGCCAGGAAGATGAAGAGGAAGATCACCACGAGCTTGATGGCGACAATGACGTTGTTGAAACGCGCGGACTCACGGATGCCGATCACGAGTAGCGCGCTGATCAGGATGATGATGCCGACCGCGGGCACATTGAGAATGGCGCCGGTTGTGCTCCATCTGTGTGTCGCGGCGTCGAAGGCCAGCGGCGCCGACGCAAACCGCTCCGGCACGTCGATGCCGAAGTCGCGCAGGAAGCTGACGGCATAGCCGGACCAGCCGATCGCCACCGTGATTGCGCCGACTCCATATTCCAGAATCAGATCCCAGCCGATGATCCAGGCGACGAGTTCGCCGAGCGTCGCATAGGCATAAGTGTAGGCGCTGCCGCAGATCGGCACCGTCGAGGCCATTTCGGCGTAACAGAGACCTGCGAAGGCGCAGGCGACCGCGCCGAGAGCAAAGGACAGCACCACTGCCGGACCGGCGTTGGCCGCGGCCGCATGGCCGGTTAGAACGAAAATGCCGGCGCCGATGATGCCGCCGACGCCGAGTGCCACCAGCTGCAGCGCGGTGAGCGTCCGTCGCATCGGCCGGACATCGCCCTCGCCCGTTGCGGTGGCCTCGCGGATCAGCTCATCGGTGGACTTGCGCGCCCAGATGTCGGTCATCGGAGCCTCCAGCACTTCGCCTTGCAATCGCCATCCAAGCGCTACGGTTCCAATGTGGCCGACAAATCGCAACGACAGTGGCGTCAGGGTCGGCCTTAAGTCAGTGGCTGATCCGCCAGATCGTGCCGTTGCCGTCCTCGGAGACCAGGAGGCTGCCGTCGCGGGCGACGGTGACGCCGACCGGCCGTCCCCAGACCTCGCGGTCGTTGACGACGAAGCCGGTGACGAAGTCCTCATACTCGCCCGTCGGCACGCCGTCCTTGAGGCGGATGCGGATCACCTTGTAGCCGGTGCGCTTGGACCTGTTCCAGGAGCCGTGCTCGGCTGCGAAGGCATCGCCGCGATAGTCTGGCGGAAACCGGCTCGCCTCGTAGAAGACAAGCCCGAGCGAGGCCGAGTGCGGCTGCAGCAGCACGTCCGGCACCGCGATCTTGCCTTTCAGATCGGCCCGCGCGCCCTGATGCCGTGGATCCCAGTGATCGCCGATGTAGAACCAGGGCCAGCCATAAAAGCCGCCCTCCTTCACGCGCGTCACGTAGTCGGGCACCAGATCGTCGCCGAGCCCGTCGCGTTCATTGGTCGAACACCAGGGCGTGCCGTTCTCCGGCTGGATCGCCAGACCGACGCAGTTGCGGATGCCGGTCGCATAGAGCGACTTGTTCTTGCCGTCGGGATCGAAGGCCAACACCGCGGCGCGATCGGTCTCGTCGCCCCAGGCTGCGCCGAGCGGATGCGCTCTCGCCCAGGCCGCAACGCCATTTGGCGGCTGTCCGATGCCTTCGCCGTCATTGCCGGCCGAGCCGACCGAGACCAGCATGCGCTTGCCGTCCTTGGTGAACGCGATGTCACGGGTCGAATGGCCATAGCCGTGCGGCAGTTCGGCGACGATCGTCTCCGGCGGATGAGAAGCTTTCAGATCGCCCGCATGATAGCGAAAGCGCACGACACCGTCGGTGTTGGCGACATAGACCCATTGCGGATCGGCACCATCAGGTGAGAACGCGATGCCGAACGGACGATTGAGATGCTCGGCGAAGATCTCGTTCGTAGCAGGCTTGCTGCCGTCCTCGCTGGGCCGCAGGACGCGGATGCGGTTGGCGCGCGTCTCGGCGACAAAGATGTCGCCATTCGGCGCGGTGCGGAGGATGCGCGGACCGCTCAAGCCTTCGGCGAACAGCGCGATCTTGAAACCCTCCGGCACTTTCGGCATCGCGTTATCCGGCCGCGGCACCACGCGCGAGACGTTGGCCGCGGATGGCGTGGCACCGGGCTTCGGCAGATCCTCGGGGCGGATCAAGCGAAGCGTGCCGGGCGCATCGCTCCGCCAGTTGCCATAGGCCTCCTTGCCTTTCAGCTCGGCCGCGGCCACCGCGCCGATGGCAAGAACCGTGGCAGCGGTGAGAGCTGCGATCGCGATCGTCTTCATACGTCCTCGCCGGTGCCGAAGTCCATCAAGTACCGTTATAGCCGGCGGTTCCGATCGCCGGGATCACAACTTCGGACAACAAGGTGCAGAGGTCAGGACAACGCCGAGCACGCCACGCGTGGCCGCCGGATAATGTGGTAAGACAAATCCATAGCCACCATAACTCCGCCATGGCATGCGCCACCGATGACAACCATGCACGCTGTGTGCGCGATCTCGTAACGGTCCCTGCCATTCCGCAAGCCATGCACGCGCGTTCTCGCGGCGCATTGCACCCGAGTTGGAGAGGAAAACATCGCCCTCGTTTCAGCTGAGGGCGCAGGGAAGACCGGGCGCTGGCCGCGCCCGTGGCCCGCCAGCAAGAAGAAAAGCTGGCGGCAGTCACCACAGGTCTGGCCGAACACGCCCGGCCTTCCCCGCGCGATGGTGTTACGGCTTATACGCGCTCTTCCCGGGGACCGGCTGTCTTGCCCCCGTCGCCAGCGATTCGTCATTCGCCTGCTTGGCATCAGCACCGGGATGCCAGAACCACGCGACTTCACCGTCGCATCGGGATCGTTCGTCGGCATGGAGACCATGCTGCGACCCGACACGCCCACCGCATCCCGCACCAGACGTCCGTGACGATCGCGAAGCGCCCCCTCGTTGGGACGGGATGCTGTGATCAGATCACAATTTCTGAAAAACGGCAACCAGAATATTTTTGCGAGAGGGACTGGACACGACGATCCGCATTGAAGCTGCACGACAAATCGGCGTTTCGGCGCAGGCGCTTGGTGCGGAGGCAGGCGGACACTCAGGGCGGATGCGCCGACTTGCGGCGCGCGGGCTTCCGATTGAGCTTCGCGAGCGGACAAGCCGACACAGACTGGAAGGTTCGGAGTGTGCCAGGAGTCGACATCGCCACCGTGCAATAGCAGATTTAGCTGAACACCTCCACGGTTGCGAATGGTTCAGCCGACCACGGTCGGAAACGGTTCAATGTGAACTTTGTCTTTTGTCCGGGTTGGACATCAACAAGGAGGTAGTTGTACTCCTCCTTCGGCGGCTGGCCCTTCCAATAGAGGTCGGTCGGATAGCCCGCAGGCACCTTGATGGCCGTGCGGCCCGGAAGAATTGGGTCCTGTTCTGCGCCGCCGCCGCCCAGCAGCAGGTACTTTACGCCGTCCACCTCGTATAGCTCGGTCGTGTGAACGTGCCCGTTGAAAACGACGATCTCGAGGTCCTTCGCGTATGACGCGATTACCTTGTGGGGGTTTTGCGGCTCGGGGATGGGGCCCATGCCGGAGCGGCAGAAGGCTGGAGCGTGGAAGCTGATGAAGACCTTGCGAGTGCCCGCAGCCTTGGCCTCATCCAACCACGTCTTCAACTCCTTCATCTGCGCTTCGTACTGGGGCCGATCAGCATCCCACGATGATGGCGAGCGATAGTCGTATTTGCCGGTCCACAGGAAGATGAAGCGAGCGCTGGTGAAATCGAACTTATAGATGAGCCTCTTGTCGGACACTCCGAACTGCTTCAGGTATGGAAAAGCCTGCAACAGTCCCTGGACGTCGGAGTCGTCCCACACTTCGTGATTGCCGACAGCGGGGAAAATGCGACCGGGTAGGCCGGAGGCGCGCATCTGATTGTCCGGAGGCGGCAACCGCTTCAACACATCTTCATACACTAGCTTCCAATAGGGGTTCTCCGAAGGCGTAGGTCCCTGCTTGCCCCACCAAACCATGTCTCCCGTATTAAGAATGAAGTTGATTCGTCCGCTCTGTACGTCTTGCACGATTTCGCGGGCGACCCACTCGCCACCTTGCAGCCGGAACATCGTGCGCCGCACGCCGGGGAGCAGCTTTACGTCCTCGACGGATGCCTCCGTGATCCAGCCCTTGTCGACCGTCAAGGTAGTGACTTCGCTTTTGGTCTCGAAAGGCATGACGATCTGAACTAGCTCATCGGTGGCCGGGTCATAGGTGAGTTTGACATCCTTCCTAACGACCTCTTCCGCGACCTTCTGAGGGAGGACGAGCGCAAAGATGTCGACCATCAGCTTGATGGCTTCCTCTCTCTGATCGGACTTGTATGGAAGGTACATCATCGACCGTGAGTCACCGTACACAGCAAAGGAAAATCCGGAACCCGCTTGTTGTGCTGTCGCGTTCTTTCCGGCCAGAATCGGGAGGAGCACTGGAAGCGTCGCGAGGCCCGAGAGCAACCCCCTCCTATTCAACCCAACTTTTCGATTAGACGATTTCACTTTGACAAAGACACGGTTCCCGTCCATCTGATCGCTCCGTCCTGCTATTCGCGCCAACTCACCCGATAGGTCATCCCCGTGTCGGGACGACACGGGCGCTAGTTAGTCCCTGCGATCAAAGCGTACCTGAGCTACATTCGCGCGATATGCAAATTCGGCCAGCGGCTTAATTAGGTGCCGCAGGTCCAGACGATCATTTTGCTTCCCGCAATGTCCGAGTTGGGCCACAAACGGTATTGTCGCCAATGACCACGCTGGGGTCCGCTCTACCCCTGAAACCGGACATTCAGAGCTCCGAGGCGATCTTCGGCTATGGGCCATAAGCAGCCATTCACTCTGGCGAAAGGGCATAGTAGTCTCGCGCTCTATTCCATGACTGCGTCGGGGGCCGATGGGTTTCAAGATCACGCTTGCTTGCAGTGGGATTGATGCTTCTGTCGGAGTGATAGCGGCACAGGACATCCAAACTGAATTCCGCGATCACCGTCGATGGCATCGAGAGGTCCACTGTCATTACGAAAGCGGGACCCTGATCCTATGCGGGACCAATGATTTCGATAAGACCGGGCTCGCTTCAGCGTCCGGTCGTATCTGAACTGGCAGATCACGTTCGTGCCTGTTACAGCATCTATTTCGACGATCTTGGCCTCTTGCCCGCATATTCATCAATCCTGACAAGGATCGCATCGGCTCCCTTGCGGCCGTGCAAGCTGAGCAGATTTCGACACTTCAATTTGACGTGTATCAAACAGTTTTTACCAATCGCCGGTCAGGTCAACCTTTCCCTGAAGGCCAATATCGCTTGCGCCGAGCGACGCTACGACGGCGCCAGCTTGATCCAGATCAATCCTGCGACGCGGCGGCGGCTGACGTTGCGGTCAGGAGCATTGCTGTCGTGGCTCCGAACAGAGCATGCAATGCGCCGCTTCTGCATCGATAAGGGCCACAGTTGGTTGATCGCAGCGAGGGCAGAGACCGAGCCCGGAGATTCCATCAAGCGGAGGCCCAAGCAAAGTAACAGTTTTGAACGGTAACTGCCGACCGTCCGCAGAAATGATGCGCCTTCGAAAATGCCAAGCCATACCAGCCCGAAGCGGGCTGGCCTGCTATCGATCAGAACAGATGTAAGGAGTGAAGAAGAAAGAGGGAGCAAGTCGATGAGATCAGAGTCCAGCAAGAGGTATACAAAGACGTTGCTCGTCAGCTCTGCGATAGCAGCAATCATGCTGCTCAGCATCGGGACGGCATCGGCGCAGTCGCAGGCTGGCACGACCGGGCTTACGCCCGAGCAGCGCAGCGCAATCCGCGCCGTCATCAAAGACCGCCTTACGGACGAAATGCGAGACAGAGTTGCGGATCGGCTCGCCGATGATGCGGCGGGCACGACCCAGCTCACGCCCGAGCAGCGGAACGCGATCCGCAGCGCCATCCGGGAGAGACTTGTGAACGAGGTCAGGGGGGAGATTGCCGACAACCTTGTGGACCGCATTTCGGATCAGTCGCAAGCGAGCGCGGCCGCGGGCACGACCGGCGCGGCCGGACCCCAGTCCGACCAGAGGAATGTAATTCGCAGCGCCATCAGGCAGGGGCTCGCGGACGAGATGACGGGCAGGCTTGCCGATCGGGTTGGCGAGGACGCGGCCGGCGCGACGCGCCTCACGCCGGAACAGCGCAACGCCATCCGAAGCGTGATCCGCGATCGGCTTGCGGACGCGGTGAGGGCCGAGGTCGCGGACAATCTCGCGGATCGAGTCGCGGAACGGACGCGTGGCACCCCAGGCGCGGGCACGGTCGGTGCAGCGACAGGCGGTGGGTCAGCAGGTCTCACGCCCGAGCAGCGCAACATCCTTCGCAGCGCCGTCAGAGAGCGGCTTGCGGACGCGATGCGAGAAAGGGTCGCCGATCAGCTTGCCGATGATGCGGCCGGCGCGGCCCAGCTCACACCCGAGCAGCGGAGCGCCATCCGCAGCGCCCTCCGGGAGAGACTTGCGGACGCGGCCAGGGCGCAGGTTGCGGACAGAATCGTGGACGGGCTTGCCGAGCAGCGAGGGAACATCGGCGCCTTGGCGGCCGGCCAGCTCACACCCGAGCAGCGGAGCGCCATCCGCAGCACCGTCAGGGACAATCTTGCGGACGAAATGCGAGGACGACTCGCGGATCGAATTGGCGACGAGGCGGCTGGCTCCACTCAGCTCACGCCGGAGCAGCGGAATGCCATTCGCAGCGTCATCAGGGACAGGCTTGCAGACCAGGCCTCGACGGCGATCGGGGATCGGTTTACCGATAATGTTGCGGAGCGGATGCGAGGGACGGCGGCGGCAGGTACGGTCGGTGCCGCGACCGGTGGCGGGGCAGCGCTCACGCTCGAGCAACGGAATGCCCTTCGCAGCGCCGTCAGAGAGCGGCTTGCGGACGCAATCCAGAGTAGGATCGCACCCAGGGTTGGCGACGACGTAGCCGCCGCGATCCAGCAGCTCACGCCCGAGCAGCGTGATGCCGTCCGCAACGCCATCCGGGAGAAGCTCGCGGATGCGGTGAGGACCGACCTTGCGGAGAGGATCGCGGACCGGATTGCAGACGACATGCAGTCGAGGATGACCGTCGGCCAGGGTCGTTGAACAAGCCGTAGGTCACGGAACGATCCTCAATCCCGTGATCCGATCGAACGGCGCTGTCCCTGTGAACGCCAAGAAAAAAGCCCCGGACGATGTCCGGGGCTGGATCCGCTGAGATTAACCGATTCTGCCGGTGCTGTATGCCCCGCGAGCCAACCAAGGAGAAAGTCCATGCTTCGTACGCTAATAATTAGCGCAATGTCGGGCGCGGCTCTCACGTTCTCAACCACGGCTTTCGCGGGCGGACAAGGTCCAGAAGAAGCGAAAGCTATGCTTCAGAAGGCCGTTGCCGCTGTCAAGGCCGATCAGACCTTGGCACTGATCATGTTCGTCAAGGGAGAAGGTGGATTTCTAGACGGTGATCTTTATCCATTCTGCTTTAGAATTGCCGATGGAAAAGCGCTTGCTACTCCCAAGGCGGTCAAGGCTGGGACTGATATCAAATCTCTTAAAGACTCAGACGGCAATAACTATGGACTAGAACTTTACGCCGCTGGTCAAAAGCCAGAGGGCGAAATAACTGAGATTAAGAACTATAAGTTTCCCAAACCCGGCACCACCGAGCCAATGTTCTCGAAGATTAGCTTCGTGACCAAGGTCGGTGAACTCGCCTGCGGCGTCGGATACTACAAGTAGACCATTCACAAGCCGCGACAGTTGGGGGCGGCAACCTATGTCGCCCTCTCTTCAACCCGCTGCGCGCTACGCCCAGTGTCCGTTTTGGGGCCGATAGTGTCGAAAGTCCACTCAAGCGTTTGGACCTCTTTTCCAAGCGCCGCTGGTGCGCTTCAGGTTTCCAGACCTGGGGGATCTCCTCAGCCCGAGCAGATTCGTTCGGTCGTCTTCCTACGCACTCTAAGAGGGCATCGCCAGCTGAAGTCGGCGACCTACTCGCTTTTTCGCGATTTCTACTGACGCAATATTTTCGACTTTTCAACACAAGCGGTCTTGTCGCCAATGACTGCGCTGGGTCCGCTCTACCCCTGAAACCGGACATTCAGAACTCCGAGGCGATCTTCGGCTATGGGCCAAGAGCTGACATATGCCCTTTGATCAAGATGCGGGAGTTAACAAACGCTAAAGAACCGCTCGCGCAAAGTCGATCAGAGGTGAGCCGTGATGCGATTGGCACTTTTCGGCCTTATTGGGCCATTCGTTGGCTTCTTGGTAGTTATCGGCTTGGGCGGAGGCTTTCGGAGCCATGCGCTTCAGGCATTTTTCATCGTGTTACCCTTCGCCATGATCGCGGGCTTCGTGCCTGCAGTGTTGACTGGACTATTTGATCGCGCGTTTGAGAAATGGGGTGTCCGCACGCTTGATCGCTACATTGGAATAGCCGCTGTCGGTTACGGGGCGGCATACACATTGGCTCTAGAAAATCTCTTCGAGACCACAGCCCTCATCCCAATCGACTATCGTTGGGGATTGATTGGCGCGATCCCGGCGGTCCTTTGCTCTTGGCTCAACAACCAGCTATCGCCGTAGCAAAAGGATAACGCGAGCCCATCGACCCAAGCCCGCTTCGGGTTAAAAAGGTCCTTCCGGCTCCCCGAGGGAGAACGTCCGGTTGCGCGCCGCGAGCTGACCTCATCCGGTCCGGCAACGTGGGCCGGAATGGGCCATAACCGGACAGTCACGCTGGCAACAGCCCAAGCAAACCTCTGTTAACGCAACGACGAAGTTCGGGTGTATGGCGTGCCACAAATCCTTAAGTTGTGCGCATGAAGCGATCCTTGCTTATCACGCTGATGGTCTTCGTCGCTGCCGTCACGGTCTATAAGTGGCTCTATCCAACGTATAGTTACCGCTATCGTCTCACAATCGATATCGAGACAGATGGCGAACTTCATTCCGGTTCAAGCGTCATTGAAGTGATCTGGTATGCGCACTTTTTGCCAGAGCTGGTGTCGTTTTCGCCGGAATTGCGCGGTCAGGCCGCTCTGGTTGATCTCGGATCGCGTGGCGTTGTCGTCGCGACGCTGGTCGCGAAAGATTGGGGCTGGCACAACACCAATGCGGGATGGGGAACGCTGTGGCTTGTGCCTCGCGCATTTGGCGTTGATGACACCATTGACGGATTGCCAGCGGTCGCGCATTTGCGCGGCAAACGTGAACTCGACCTCAATACTCTCCCACGCCTTTTGTGGTTCTCAAACCCGCAAGACCCACACACAGCCAAGACAATATTGGTAGACGATATCGCGTCCGTGCTTGGTCCGTCCGTGCGGTTTGCCGGAGCATCCATTGAAATGACAAGCGATCCTCTTGTGATCGACATTCGTCAAAAGTTGCCGTGGATCGACTTATACTCAGGTACAAACAGGTTGTACCTTCCAGACGGGCTCGACATAGGCCGTTATATGTTTCTTGGGGACGCTACGTGAGATCGGTATGTCCGCATCGAGTCAAAATGCGAAGAACTCGCTCTGAGCACAACCGGTCCGCTTTACCCTGACCAGCAGACGTCAGAGCGATCGTCCAGGAGGTCCGCGTCGGGGCCATCAGCCGACTCGCTGCTCTGAACTGTTTCGTCGGATACTCGTTCCCGAGCGCAAGGCGAAAGAATGCCATGGCCAATCGAGCCGGCGACCCGCCGTCGTTCGCAAGGCCACCGGCGCGAAAGGTCGCCATCCGTTTGCAGTCTTCACCCCGATCAGACAGCGGCTAATCAGCGCCGATGGCTTTAACGCGCGATGGTTTTTTCATATCCAGCAACGGCACGGGATTGTCCGGACGTTGGAGATCCGGCCTCCAATCGTTCGAGCCTCCCCCTGGGGCACGCTTCATGCTCGGATAGTCAACGATGGACTTGTTGAAGTCCATTACGACGGGGAAGACAAGCGCACCGAGCCAGCTGTTGTCCTGCCCGGCATATCTACCTGGCGAGGTTTGAGGCAGGCGCGCCGGCACGACCCCGTTAAAAACCATGTCATACTTCTCAAATGGGTCCATGGTGAGATTGTAAGCTGCTCCAATCGAGCCGAGGTTTTGTTCCGGCCCGAGCCATGTATCCTTCGCTGTCCAAAGGTACTTCCACGCGATGTTGACGTCAGGATTGGTCGGATCACCAGCGATGTCGGTACGGGCGCCCATGAAGTTTTCGCCGTCGATGTAAACCCAAGACCTTCGTGCAGAGTGCTTGGCGCGACCGAGGATGTATTCGCTATTATCGATGCTGTCGAAGTAGATCGGCTTGCCATTGTTATCGGTCCAGCCGCCACGTTGCGGTGGGGTTAGTCCGACCAACTTCGCAAGCGTCGCCCAGCAGTCGATGTGCGACATCATTTCGTTTAACTTGGCGTCAGCCGGAATGTGTTGAGGCCACCACATCAATCCCGGTACGCGCCAACCGGCTTCAAACGCGGTACCCTTTTCGCCTCGAAACGGCGTTGTGCCGGCGTCGGGATAGGCATCCTGCCAGGCGCCGTTGTCTGCGGTCACGATGACGATCGTGTCCGGCGCTTCGGCGCGGATCGTGTCCATAATCCGCCCGATATTGTCATCGAGTTCAAGGAGCGAATCCGAGTAGTCGCCGAGATGCGACTTGCCGGCAAACTTCGCCGAGGCGTTGGTCGGATTGTGCATTTTCATGAAATTGACGTCCATGAAGAACGGCTTCGAATCCCTGGCGTGCTTCTTGATGTAGTCGATCGCGTAGTCGGTCTGACGGACATCGAAATCGGCAAGGCGGTCCTACGTGATGTATTCGCCGCGCTTCGCTGGCTGCCCCGCCGCTCCTTCCCATTCGTACATGTTCACGATCTCAAAATATTCCTTCGCGAACTCCGGATTGTAGGAGGGAAACCATGGATGAAACCACTTCGAGGTGTCGGCATAGGTGTAGACGCCCGGATAATATGCTGCGAAAGCCTTCATCTCATCGAACCCGTGCTCGATCGGATAAGCCTCAGGCTTGTCGCCGAGATGCCACTTGCCGGAAAAGTACGTCGAGTAGCCGTTCTTGCTGAAGAACTCGGCGATGGTTGGCGTCTCCTTCTTGAGCGCATTCTCGTCGCCCGGCACGACCACGATCGACAGTGCGGTGCGGATCGGAATGCGCCCGGTCATGAATGACGCGCGCCCTGCTGTGCAGCTTGCTTGACCGTACCAGCTCGTGAACGTCGCGCCCTCCTTGGCGATGCGGTCGATGTTTGGCGTTGGATGGCCGAGGGCTGCCCCGCCCCCACTATAAGCGCCGAAATCATTCCAGCCAGTGTCGTCCGTCATCAGCATGACGACGTTGGGCCGCTTCTGCTGTTGTGCCGCGGCCGGCATCGCCATCACGATTGCCACCGCAATGCTTGCCAGCAGACCACGAAATAATTCGCTTCCAATTTTCATTGGTTTGCTCCCGGTTGGCTTGTCAAAATGGGAACTGCAGTCCAGCGGCAGAGAACGCACGGCGCTATGCGGTTTCGGCATGAATTTTCGCTTCATGAGCGCGACCGGCATGGTTCGCTGATGATGACTGCTCGGGGTCACAGGCGGCCTATCGGTCCTCGGATTGCAGACTTCTGGTCGCGCCCCGAGAGCGGACATCATCGGCGTCACCGGGAAGGCCCGGAACGGGCCAATAAGCGACAGGCCGAGCCGAGTCCGTCAATTGAACCGCGAGCGTTAAACGCGATACCGCAGAGAGCGTGCCGCACTGATTTGTGCTAAGCTCTTCTGGTCGGCTAGGCGGCGGGAGAGGATTGTGACGCGACGCGAGTTCATCGCACTCGTCAGCAGCGCGGCGGTCGTCCGACCGGTCGACGCGCGGGCAGAGCGTCCGCCAGAACGTGTCCTCTACTTCACATACTCGGCCGGCTATCGGCACGATGTCATACCGCTTTCCGAGACAATCCTGATCCAGCTTGGAAAGAATTCGGGTGCCTTTGAAGTGATCGCAACGGAAGACTTGTCTGAATTCTTGACCGGAAAGCTCGACCGGTACAGCGCGGTGATGTTCTACACAACCGGTGAAATTCCGTTGAGCGCCGTCCAAAAGGCTGCACTTCTCAACTTTGTACGCTCGGGCCGTGGCTTCCTCGGCGTTCATTCGGCCACGGACACATTCTACACATGGCCAGACTATCTCGATTTAATCGGCGGCTACTTCAATGGTCATCCTTGGCATCAGGGTGTGACTATCGACGTGGCTGATACTGCAGATCCGCTGGTGGCGTTTCTCGGGAGTTCGTTGCAATTGAACGATGAAATCTACCAGATCAGCGACTTCGACTATCGTGGGTCACGCGTGCTCCTGCGGCTCGACCAAAGCTCGGTGGACCTCAGCAAGGCCGGCGTGCATCAACGCTTCTATGGTTGGCCGCTCGCCTGGAAACGAGTTTTCGGCGAGGGGCGAGTATTCTATTCCGCGCTCGGCCACGAGGCATCAGTCTGGCAGGACCCGCGCTACCAGAGAATCCTCACTAGCGCTATCCTCTGGTCTACGAGAAGGTCGGCCTAGCGCTACCCGATTGCTATGCGACTTATCCTTCGCACCCTTCCGCTGCGGGCAACTATTGTGGCGGCGGCCGTAGACAACGCCGCGAGTCTTGATCGAGACGGCCGTCGCGCGGCACATCGGAAACCTCCGAAAGCATGTAGGACGCCACAAGGAACCAGGGCAAGGGTATCACTTGGCCACTGCCCGCCCGACGCCGGTTATCACTCCCTCGTCGGGTGACAAGCAGTCTTGTCGCCAATGACTGCGCTGGGTCCGCTCTATCCCTCCGAAACCGGACATTCGGAGCGCCAGGCGACCTTCGGCTATGGGGCTAAAAAGCGACACCCACCTCGGCGTTGGCACGGAAAGAAAGGCTCAGTCACGAAGACGCTGGTTCGGCGCGGAATTTCCTGAGTTGTGATCGCTCTGACCGCACGCCGAACTCTGCAGCACTTCGACAGGGCGGAATCTCACCAAGTCGACCCGGTCAAGAAAACCTGTGATGGGCTCCCAACTGGATAGGAGAGCCGCGAGAGCCGGCCCCGGGTCAGGCAAGGCACCCGACAACGTCACGTGAGGCACCCAGGCTCCCGGTCGATAATGCGCATGAACCTTAAGATCGGGTAGTGCAGTTTGGATGGCCTGATGCCGGGCAAGCAACTCGGCGGTCACAACGGGCACGGCCCATAGAACGGCGCCGTCCCCCGGAAAAGCACCTAGTCCGCTGAAGCGGACAGGAAGAGCCTCCCAATTTCGGCATGTATCTTCAAGCGCGCTGCGTAGCCTGTTAAGAGGTGCTTCGTCCGGGTAGATGGCCAGGGTGATATGCGGAGCGTAGCCAAGTTGGTGGCGATCGGCGTCGCTTCCGTCGGCTGCAAGCTTACGCCACATTGCCTCGATAGGGACAGCAGTGATGGGATC
>Ga0209677_100393_pt1 | contig 26482 bp, 33 predicted proteins | sample AraplaCvi_mCL_r2_2_FD_184285 | JGI IMG/M metagenome (GOLD analysis project Ga0209677, IMG submission 184285) | Arabidopsis root microbial communities from North Carolina, USA - plate scrape CL_Cvi_mCL_r2 (SPAdes) (version 2) | ecosystem: Host-associated > Plants > Roots > Endosphere | place: USA... | reverse complement strand
CGATCGTTCTGACCACGACGGGCGCGCTCCTGACTGGCCTGACCGCAGGCGCGACGGTCTATGTCAAAAGCCCGGTGACCAACACCTACAATCTGGCGGCGACGCCGGGCGGCACGGCGATCAACACCTCTGGTACTCAGAGCGGGACCCACACGCGGACGGCACAGGCGTTTGCGCAGGTGGTGCGGATCGACAACGCCAATCCGAACGGTCAGGGCGCGATGGCTGCGAGCGCGCCGGTCGCGTTGGCGAGCGACCAGAAGTACCAGACCGGTATGTCGCCGCGCGCCTTCAGCGCGACCTTCACGACGCTGACGCGCCCGGCCAACGTCACGCCTTATTCGGCTGGCGATTCGATTTCGAACAATGCGACGGCCGGCTCGGTGACGGCGCTGTCGGCGACCGTGTCGGATACGAACGATGATCCGGTCACGATCACCGAGATCCTCGTCAGTTCGAACGATACGGGTCTCGCCGGCAAGAAGCTGCGCGCCTATCTCTTCAATTCCGATCCGACCGCCAACAGCGGCGTCGGCGCGGGCGACAACGCGGCCTATTCGCAAAAGGTCGCCGGCTATGTCGGCTCGTTCATGGGTTACATGGAGACCGGCTTTTCGGACGGGTGCGTCGGCCGGCTGGTGCCGACCTACAATGAAGCCAATCTTTCGCAGGCCGGTGCGTTCGTTATCGCCAAGCCGGTCTCGGGCGCAAAGACGTTCTACATCCAGTACCAGGCCGTCGAAGCATTCACGTCATCGGCAAATTCGACCACCATCATCGGGACGGCGAAGGGTTTCCAGGGCCGTGCTGCCTAGCACTCCGTATCTCCTGCGGCGCGTTCCCTGGAAGGCGCCGCCCGCCGCGGGCGGTGGCGCTGCCGCGTTCACGTCGCCGGCCGACACCGGCACCTGGACGTTTTCGAACGCCAACAAGACCGTGGTCTGCACGGCCACGACCGCCGTCACTGGCGTGCAGACCGGCCAGGTGCTGACGTCGCCGGCGCTGTCGGGCAAGAAATTCTTCATCGTCCATGTCGACAGCATGCCGACCGACTACGCTGCGTTGGGTATCACCGATGGCGCCAATCGCGGCTGTCCAGGCTTTGCAGGCACCGGCAATGTCGGCTTTTTCAGCAGCTCGGCTGGCATCTGGGCTGCGGGCTCGAATGTGGATTCGTTGCCGCCAAGCATGGGCTCCGGCTCGACCGCGGGGCTTTGCATCGACGCAACCGGCAAGCTCGCCTGGTTCACGATCGACGGCGTGAATTTCTACGGCTCGGCCGGCACGGTGCGGACAGCGTCGGACGTAGCCGCCGGAACGGGTGGTTTCAATTTCGCGACGCAGATCTCGGGCTCGACCTTCTATGCCGCTGTCGGCGCGCTCGACGTCGCGGGGCAGGGCTACACCATCCAGACCGCGCTGCCCGGCGGCTGGACCATGCCGTCCGGCTATGGCGTTCTTTGAAAGTGCGCTGATGGTTGGCTTGCTCAGTGTCTATGCGCCGGTGATCGTGCCGAGCACCTTGCCGCAAGCGAATGGCTATGTGTTCTCCGGCGACAGCATCACGCAGGGCGTCGGCGGCAACGTGCCGTATCCGGATCAGTTCACGGCCAACACCGGCAAGAACAGCGTCAACATCGGCCTGAGCGGCGACACGGCGCAGGACGCTAACGCCAACTACAGCTCGCAGATCGCGCCGTCCTACAATGCCTCGACTGCGAATGCGATTGTGTTCCTCTATGGTATCAACGACCTGTTGGCTTTGGGACATACGGACGCGCAATTACGCTCCGACATTGTCGCGCTCGTTGGGAAGGCCCACACTACGGGCTATTACACAACGATCTCGACCTTGCTGCCGTGCGATGCCGTCAGTTTCGGCTGGACTTCGACGATGGAAGGTTATCGCGTTGCCTACAATTCCTGGCTGAGAACCAACTGGGCAACTTTCGCCAATGGCCTGATGGACTTCGGCGCGATAGGAGAGTTGCAAGACCCAAGCGACTATCACTACGCGGATAAGCTGCACCCGACCGACCGCGGCATGCGCCCGCTGGCCGAGCTGGTGCGGACCCGGTTCGGCATTGCCAATGTCGGCGACACCACGCCGTCGTCATACAGCTTCACGCCGGTGACGGGCGCCGCGCGGTCGACCGTCTTTACATCCGGCGCTGCCGAGCTGACCGGCTTCACCGCGCCGGCGGCGATCTCGATCACGGGCGGCACCTATTCGGTCAATGGCGGCGGCTTCACGTCGTCGCCCGGCACGGTGGCGCCTTACGACCAGGTGCAGGTGCGGCTGACCTCGTCGGCCGCCGGCGCGACGCAGGTGACGGCGACCCTGACGGTCGGTGGTGTCAATGGCTCCTATTCGGTGACGACGGCTTAAGAACAGATGCTGCTGCTTCTTCTCCGATCAGCTTCAAGCTCGGCCAGCGCAAGCGTGGGTGCCGCTGCGGGCGCGGGCGCCGCATCGGGCATTGGCGCCGCGACCAAGGCTGCCGCGGCGGGTGCCGCCGGCACGGGCGCGGGCTCCGGTATTGCTGCGACCACGGCAGCAGCCAACGGCGCCGCGGCTGGTGCCGGATCAGCCGCGGGCGGGGGACTGAGCACGGCCGCGGCGAGCGCGAATGCATCGGGCTCCGGTACGGCATCAGCCGCGGCCACCTCGATCGCGGCGGCCTCCGGCACGGCTGCCGGGTCTGGATCTGCTTCAGGCGCGGTTTCGGGCGGCATCGTCGGCCAGGCGTCGGGAGCCGGCGTGGCAGGGGGCATTGGCAGCAGCACCGCTGCAGCTGCCGGCGGTGCAACGGCCGTTGGAGCAGCAGCAGCGGCTGGCGGGGCAACTGCGTCCGCCTCTGGCACGGCGTCCGGCTCCGGGGCTGCGGCGGCGCTGGCCTCCGGCGGCACGGTCGGGCTTGCCGCGGGCGTTGGCGCCGCTTCTGGCTCCGGCGCCTCGATTGCGGCGGCGTCCGGCACGGCTACCGGCTCCGGCGTGGCCGCGGGGGCCGATGTTGCCATAAAAGCTGCGGCAGGCGCTGCGGCGGGCGCTGGCAGCGTTTCCGGCATTGGTGCCGCGACGGCGTCCGGTTCTGGCGCAACTGCCGGCACGGGCGCTGCTGCGGCCTCCGGCGCGTCCACGAATGCGGCGGCGGGTGCGGCGGCCGGCGCAGGCGTCGCGACGGGCGGAATTGCCTCGGTGGCAAGGGCCTCCGGCACGGCGTCGGGTGCGGGGGCTGCATCAGGTGACGCCACGGTTGGCGCATCGCCTGGCGCGGGGCATGCGTCCGGCGTGGGCGCGGCCTCCGCCACCGGCAATGTCGTCTTCATCGCATTCGGTGCGGCCGGCGGCGCGGGCGGCGCTTCCGGTGTCGCGACGACCATCGCGCGGGCGTCGGGGACCGCGACCGGCATCGGCGGGGCGCATGCGTCCTCGTCGCAGGCTTTTCCGCTATCCGAACGCGTGGCCTCGCTCGATCCGGAGTATCGCCGCGCCACAGTTGCAGCCGAGCGCCGGCGCGCGGCAGCGGCTTAACGAGGTGCGCTCATGAAGACCTGGCCGGCGAAGGATCCTGACGAGATCCTCGATTACGATCTCGACTGGACCATGCGGCTGTATTCCGCCGACGAGATCGAGCGTGTCAATGTGGGCGAGACCGTGACGCCGGCGGACACCATCGCCTCCTCGACGTTCACGCTGCCGTCCGGAACGCTGGTCGCGAACAGCTCGAGCTATAATTCGACGCACACCAAGGTGTGGCTGTCGGGCGGCGCCGAGGGCGAAAGCTACATGGTTCAGAACCGCGTCACCACGGCCGGCGGCCGCACCATGGACCAGACCGTCAAGCTCAAGATTCGGACAAAATGAACTGCTGCCCCGTACTGTCCCGGGTGAGGGAACTAAGGCTATGAACTTTGCGTTGAATCGCGTAGATGCCTTCAGGGGCTATGCAGCACGGGTGGGACGATGGCCACGACCTTGCAGATAACCGTTGCGCTTTGGATCATGATCGTTTGCGCCGCAATAAAATGCTGGCAGGTTCTTCTCTAGTCACCTAGCGCAATCAGCCACTTCGTGATCGCGAAAATCCCCCATAATAGTGCGGCAAACCAGCCGAACATTGCCAAGGCGATGGCAACGACATAGCAGGCCGTAAAAATGCGGCGCTGCAAGCGCGGCGCCTTGATGCTGGGCTCTTGGACGGTCATCTCATCCTCCCGACGCCTGGCTTGCATCTTATCGCGCACCGCGAACTTCATCTGTTAGCGTGGTCACACTTTCTGCAGGTTCGAGATATCCAAGGGCTGAAGCTGTATTCTGTTCCTATGGGCGCAAACGGGTCGGCTTACGAGGGCTGGCAGGAGCGCTGCGTGCTGGCGTCGTTGCAGGGCGGTTTGTCGTCGGCGAACATATGAATGGGGCGAGCAAGACGTCGCTGCATCTCGTCCAGTTCTGCGAGCCGCTGCTCGATCTCCGCAATCTCCGTGATGACCTGCTTTGACATCATACGCTTTGCCTTCTTCACGCGGTCCTCGGCCCGATATTTTCAATGTTCGGCGACATCTACAGTGATGTTCGAGCAGCCACAACGCGAGGCGCGAATTAACCTCACCGCGTAGGGTTAAGACGACCCATGGACCATCTGACTGCGCTCGTCGTCGTTGCGCAGCGGCGCCTGCGCCTGCGCCGGCTATTAATCGCGATCGAGCGCAACCCGCTCCTTCTGGAGGCTATCGACATGAACCGCACCATCAAGCGGCCGATCGAACTGGCGGGCTTTGCCGGCCGGCTCAACCGCGCCGAGAAAATCGAGACCGAGCTCGCCGTGACCGGCCAGCGCTATGATACGGTGCTCGCCGACATCGAGGATCAGCATACAGCGCTGAGGTCCCACGTTGGCTCGCTAGAGGCCACGCGTGCGTCACTCGACCAGGTCATCGACCGCATGACCGCGAGCAACGGCGGCCCAAACGATGGCGGGGAATCCTCGACCGGATCGACCGGCAGCGGTCAGATCATCGAAGGCAAGAATGTCGGGTGACGGCCGACTCCCAAATCCATCGCGTCGTTTGAATTGGGGAGGATGCACCGATGTCGTTGGTGGATCGCGTGCTACGCGATTATCGCGGCGCCTTTGCGAGGATTGGCGAGCCCGTCACGATCCGCCGCTACAGCGGCAAAGGCACTGCGCGCGCGGTCTCGGCTGAGGCCGTCGCGGTCGCGCGCGTGACGGGGTATGAGCCCAAGGACATCGTCGGCGCGATCCAGCAGGGCGATCGCAAGGTCATCCTGCTCAACGATCCGGGTGCTGTAGTGCCTACGGGAAAGGCGGCATTATCGATGTTGCTACCTCTGACGAGCGATGACAGGCTGATCATTCGGGGCCGCGAAGTCGCAATCTTGGGCGCCGATGATTCCACGCGGCGCGTCGCCGGCGAGCTGGTTGCGATCGAGCTTCAGGTGCGCGGCTGATGGGGCAGGTGTTCGATGAGGCGGACTACCGGCGTCGGCTCGAAGCGCTGGAAAGTTCCCAAATATCGGCCGGCGAAGAATTCGGCCTGATGCAGGAGGGTTGGGTTAGCGGAAGCGGGTCAGGACCGCTCGACGCACGCAAGCGGATCTTGTTTGCCAAGCAGCAGGCTCTTCGCGCGGCGCGCAAGAAGATGATCCAGGCGATCCGCGCCGAAGAGGACAGGATGCGTCGGAACAACATGCTCCCGACTGAGGTCGAGCAGATCGTCACCGGCAGGTCTGATACGCTCGTAAAGGTATGAGGCTCGTCTACCGCTTCATGGCGATGCAGGACATCGTCGACTTCGCGCTCGCGACGCTGCGGTCTCGCTCGCCAGTCGGTACCGGTGATGATCCGCATCCCGGCCTCTATCGAGACAGCCACCTCGTCTTTCTCAACGGGCAGGTGGTCCAGGACGTCAAGGCCTTCAGGCGCGGCGACCAGATCAACATCTCCAACCCGGTGCCCTATGCCCGCAAGCTGGAGATCGGCAATGCCAGGATGCAGGCGCCGTTGCACGTCTATGAGGACACCGCGTTGATCGTTGCCAGCAGGTTCGGCAACCGCGCATCCGTCAAGTTCACCTTCATGCCCGTGCGTTTCGGCGGCATCTCGGCGTATGCGGCGTTCTCGAAGCAACTGAAGCAGGGCAGGCGGACCATGTCAGAGAAGTCCCGGCAGGACTGGCTGGTTCGCCAGCCGGCCATTCAAATCAAGGCGCGCTAGAACATGGCCGACTGGACTGGCGCCGTTGCCGCCTGCCGCGCGCGGTTCGAAGCGAATTTTTCTGCGACGCCGATCGCCTTCCAGAACGAGGATCCTCCGGCCTCGCCTTGGCCGCCTGCGACGCCTGCGCCGTGGACCTATTTCGAGGTGCTTCAGGTCGAGAGCAATCTGCGGGGTGCCGGCAAGCCCGGCAGCCAGACATGGCTCACGCTCGGCAACATCTTCGCGCATGTGTTCGTGCCGAAGGGCTACGGCCTAGAGGATCATCTCGCGCTCGCCAGTCCGATCGGCGAGATCTTCCGCGCGAGCACGTTCTACACCGCGGATCCCGGCGCCAAGATCATTTGTGGCGCACCAAGTATCCGCGGCGGCGATTCCGGCAGCGATGACGGCAACTATTTCGGCCTCGTCGTCGGCATCCCCTTCGAATTCTTCTTCATCGGCTGACAGCCGTCTCTCTCGCAACCCGCGGGCGCCGCTCGCTTCATCCCGGAGGTCCTGATCCATGTATCAGTCGAATTCGAACGCCTATGTTGCCTACAAAGTGCAGTCGGCGCTCGGCACGGCTGCTTCGGGCAGCGGCGCCAGCGTGTTCCGCATCTCCGGCGGCAACGGTATCAAGGCCAGCAAGGCCGCCGTGGAGAGCGGCGAAATCCGGCGCGACGGCATGCGCCAGCGCGGCCGCCACGGCACCCAGAAGCTGACGGCGGACTATGATGCCGAGCTTTCGCTCGGCTCGCACGATGCCTTCGTCGAGGCGATCGCGCGTGATACCTGGTCGGCAGCCGACCTGACCAAGACGCAGACCGATTTCACATCGCTGACGACCGGGGCCAATTCGATCGTCTGTACCTCCGGCGATCCGCGCACCTGGTTCGGCATCGGCGACGTCATTGAGCTGCTCAACTATTCCGGCGGCAACAACCTTGCGAACATCCGCATCACGAACCTCAGCGCGACCACCATCACCACGGCGGAAACGCTGATCGTCAACGCGACGCCGGATACCTCGTGTTCGATCGTTCGCCGCGGCAAGAAGCTGGTGCCGTTCGCCGGCGGCTCGCTGCTCAAGCGCTATTTCACGCTGGAGGAATACGAGATCGATATCGATCAGTCCAAGGTTGCGCAGGACTTCGTTGCGGGCCAGCTCAAGCTGTCGATGAAGCCCGACGGCATCATCATGGCCGGCCTGTCGGGTGTCGGGACGGGAAGGGTGCTCGGCAACACGACGGGAACCTCGCCTTACTTCACCTCGCCGGTGCTCGGTGCGAATGCGCCGTTCTCGGTGGTCGACGCCACCATCCGGCTTGCCGGGCAGGACCTGGTCTCTCTGACCAATTTCGACCTGACCGCCGACATCACGCCGAACGCGCCGTCCGTATTCGGCTCCGGCGGCATCAAGTACTCGCCCGATGTATTCACCGGCCAGATGGGCATCTCACTCAACCTCGGCATGCTCTACCAGGACCTGACCATCTTCCAGGACTTCCTGGCCGAGACGGTCTATTCGCTGCACGTCCTCGCCGTCGACAATGAGGCTGAGCCCAAGGATTTCTTCTCGATCTACATGGGCAACTTTACCCTCGGTGGTGCCGATCCCTCCGCGTTCTCCAACCAGGGCGGCGGGCGTACCCAGACCGTGCAGGTGCCGGTTGCGCTGGCCGGCATCGACGGTGCCGGCACCGGCCACGACGCCGCGATCATCAAGTTCCAGACCTCGGCGCCGTAGCCCGGAGCGCCTCAACGCCATTCCCGACAGAATGATTGCGCGCAATCGCCCCGCGGCGGTGTCGGCCGTCGCGGGGCACTCCTTCCGACAGAGGATCGACACCATGGATACCGAAAAAGATACCCTCGACATCGGCGGTCTCGACGCACAGGACGAGGCGACGCTCAACATCAAGCATCCCAAGACCGAGGAGCCGACCGGATGGATCTGGACGTTCTACGGTCCAGGCCATCCCATCACGCTGGATCTCGCCGATAAAGTCGGCAAGGAGCAGCTGCGCCAGGCGCGCGAGAAGGAGCAGGCGCGGGTCAACGGCAAGAAGTGGAAGGCCGACGACGAGTCCATCGACGACCTGCGCAAGCGCAACGTCGACAGCATCGTCAAGCGCACCAAGGGCTTCACACCGATCAGGCTCGACGGCGAGACGATCGAGTTCTCTCCCGACGCCGCCCGCAAGCTGCTCGCCGATCCGCGCAAGAGCTGGCTGTTCCGGCAGGTCACCGAGTACCTGAAGGAAGATGAAAGTTTTATTCAGCCCTCGGCGACGAGCTGAGGGCCTTTGCTGAAGCCACTTTCGCGCTCGAGGCGAAGGACAAGGATGGCTTCAGCCAGCGCGACAAGCTGGAGGGCCTGCTGAAGCGCACGAGGAGCGCCAAGGGCCGGGCGGAGATCGAGGCGCAGCTCGCGGTCCCGCCGTTCCCCATGCCGCTCCTGTACCTCTGGAATGCGTTTCAGCGGCTCTCCGGCCGCCGCACGGGATCGGGGTTCGGCATCAACCCGATTGCCTATGCCGACATCGAGGCCTTCGCCCGCCTGGGGGCCCGGCGCTTCTCGCCGTTCGAGATCGAGCTGATCGAAGATCTCGACAATCTGTTCCGGATCGAATTCGCCAAAAAGCGCGAATGAAGCAGAGAGAGTGAATGTCCGACCAGACCGTCACCGAGCTCGTGATCGATGCCGATACGTCCGGCGCGGATCGCTATGCGCAGGCCATGGACAAGGCCGCGGATTCGTCCGAGCGCGGTGTGTCGAGCGCCCAGAGTGCGGCGCTGGCGATCGCCGGCGTCGGCCTTGCCGCGGTCGCGGCTATCGCCGGCGTGCGCAGCTTCTATGACGCGGTCGGCAAGCAGACGCAGATCCTTGTCGATCTCGAGGACCGGGCCCAGCTCGCCGGCCTCAGCGTCAAGGAATTCCAAGCGACGCTATTTGCCGCGATGTCGGCGGGGGTCAAGGAGAAGGACTTCTTCTCCGGGCTCGACAAGATCTCCGATGACCTGACGCAGGCGAGCACGCGCGCCACCGAGTTCGGCAAGCTGTTCGAGGCCAACGGACTTTCGATCAAGCAGCAGAACGGCGAACTGATCTCGACCAAGCAGGCGCTCGCCGACATCGCTGGATTGATGCAGAGCGCCTCGCCGCAGGTCCAGCAGGGCATCGCGCGCATCGTCGGGCTGTCCAAGGACTGGATTCCGTTCCTGCGCCAGGGCGCCGATGCGATCGAGGAGCAGAAGAAGAAGGCGCAGGACCTCGGCATCATCATCGATGACGACACCATCGCCAAGGCGCGAGAGTTCAACACGCAGTGGAAAGAGGCGGTCGCGATCTGGGACCTGCAGTTCAAGGCGTCGCTGGCCTCGATCCTGCCGCTGCTGACGCAGATGGCTGGTCTCGCCTCGCAGATCATCGCCGGCATCGGCGTGGCAAGTAGTGCCGTCGGGCGCTGGACCACACCGGACGAGGACAAGACCAAGTCGCAGCTGAACGACCAGATCAACGATGCCTATCGCCTGCGCGAGATCATCGCGCAGATCGGAGACCTCGGTCAGCAGTCGTTCGCCGGCTTCAAGGGCCGTAATCTGGCGGGCCTGCTCGGCCTGCCGGAAGATGCGTCGATTGCCGATGTCGACAAGCTCCTCGACAAATTGGCGGCGCTCTATGACAAGCCGTCGCGGCTGTACGTCTCGCCGCCCCAGTCCACGACGCAGCTGCCCGACATGGGCCAGAAGGACGGCCTCGACAAGGCGATCGAATCCGCCGAGCGGCACATTGCCGTGATGAAGGCCAACGCATCGGCGGTCGGGGAATCCGAGGCTGCGATGGCGGGGCTGCGCGTCGAGGCCGATCTCTATGCAGCGGCCGAGCGCGCGGGCTACAAGGACCTCGAGCAGTTCGCCGACAAGTTCTACGATTTGCGCGAGCGCATGGAGCAGGCAAAGGCTGCCTTCGACCAGTGGAAGGCGGAAGGCGACGCCAATTTCGCGCGGCAGACGGTCGGTCTGTCGGGCGTGGAGCTGCAGATCGCACAGATCCAGCGCAGGCTGCACGGCGACGACTGGCGGCAATATACCGATGATGCGCTCTCCAACACCATGCGGCTCACGGCCGCGCTGCAGGAGGTGAAGGACACCGGGCTCGACTTCACCAAGGGTTTTTTCCAGGGCCTTTTGCAGGGCAAGTCGGCGATGGATGCACTGGTCGGCGCGGCTGATCAGCTGGCCTCGAAGATGGCTGACAAGGCGCTGTCCGACATCATGTCGGGCAATTTCCTGCAGGGCGGCATCGAAGGCGTGATAGCGATCGGCTCCGCGATCTTTGCCGGTGACCAGAAGAATAAGAAGGAGCTGCAGGAAGCGCAGGCGCAGTGGGCCAGGATGGCCGACCAGGTCACGAAGTTCAACCAGGCCGCCGCCGGCGTCGACCTTGGACCGCTGACCAGCGAGCTGCAGTCGCTGTTTTCGAACTTCAAGGAGCTCAGATCCGCCGTCGACAAGCTGGTCGAAAAGGGCGATTCGAAAGCGCGCGCAGACGAACTCGCCATCGACAATACGTTCTATCTCGGCGTGAGGCGGATCATTGGCGAGTTTGCCGACAGCGATACGCTGACGACGCTGCAGCAGGGGATCAAGGCCGTCAACGACGAGGCGGCGGGCCTCAAGGACATCATCCATCAGGCCTATAGCGGATCGACCGGTTCCGACGCGGAAATCGATGCGGCGGCGGCGGCACGGATCAAGAAGCTCGTTTCGGATTTCACCGATACTGTGACGGAAGGTCTTTCCGAACGGCTGAATGCGGCGCAGGGCAAGTCCTATCTCAATGATGCCAGCGCGCTGCTGAAGAAGCATCAGGAGGATCTCGCCAATGCGGCCGATCTCGGCAACAGCCCGGCGTTGCTGGCGCAGATTTCAACCGTGTTTCAGGCCGAGGCTCAGAAGATCATTCAGGATGCCGGGCTGGTCGGTGACCAGTTCACCGAGTTCACCAAGCTGTTTCCGGACCTCGCCGGCGTCGTGCACGAGGCGACCGTCGACATCACGGACTCCATCAAGACCATCCGGGACTATCTCGACAGCCTGCAGCTGGGCTCGAATTCGATCCTGTCGCCGCAGGATCAACTCGCGGCGGCTCAGTCGCAATTCTCTGCGCAGCTTGGCCTGGCGCAGGGCGGCGACGCGACCGCACTGGGATCCATCACCAAGTCGGCCGATGCGCTGCTGAACCAGGCACGTTCGTTCTACGGTTCGTCGGAAGGCTATGCCGGGATCTATCAGGCGGTGTCCTCGGCGCTGGCTGCGCTGATCGGTGCGTCGCCGGCGATCGCCTCGAGCTCGGCGAGCGCTGCGACCTCGACGTCGTCCCTGTCGAGTGCGGCTCTGGCCCCGCAGGTATCGCAGGTCTTCACCGGCAGCGGCGGGACCGATACCGGGCAATATTTCGTGGCCCAGACCCAGGCGCTGGTCCAGGCGCTGGGATCGGCGACGCTGTCGCAGATCCAGGCTGTGAACGACAACGGCGACAAGGTCGCGGCCCGGCTCGATCGGCTGATTGCCGCGATGGAGAACCGCGGCCGTGCTATGCGGCCATCCGCCAGGGGAGCTGGTTGAGGTCATGGCAGCCACATCCTACGGCCGTCAGAAGATCATCGACGATCTCACTGGCGTCGCGCCCTATAGTCCGCCAGTGCTGTATCTGTCGGCACATACCGACGATCCCGGCGCGGTCGGCTCACATGCTTTCGAGGTCTCGGCGGGCGGTTATGCCCGCGTGCCGCTCGCCGGTGTGATGGGTGCCGCCGATTCCTCCGGGGTCAGCATCAACACCACGGTCATCACCTTCGGGCCCGCGACAGCCGACTGGGGCACCATCACCCATTTCGGCATCGAGGACGCATCCGGCATCGGTGCTGGCAACATGATCTGCCCCGGCGTTCCCGCCACGCCGCGCACCATCACCACTGGCCAGCCGCTTCAGATCCCTGTCGGCCAATTGCGCCTGCGCCTCACCTGAAAGGACTGCTACGATGTCAAAGGGCGACACGTTCGAGAACGACCTACTCAAGCTGATCTTCAACGGCACCGCGATCGCGAACCTCGCGGACAACGCCGCGTCGTCGCCGCTGACCAGCCTCTATGTCGCGCTGCATACGACCGACCCCGGCGAAGGTGGCAGCCAGACCACCAACGAGGTCGCCTATACCTCTTATGCGCGTATCGCCGTGCCGCGCAATTCGACCGGTTTCACTGTGACGGGCAACAGCGTCTCGCCGGTGAACGACGTCAACTTCCCGACCGCGACTGGCGGCAGCGCGACTGCCACGTATTTCTCGATCGGGACGGCGTTGAGCGGGGCCGGCAAGATCCTCTATTCCGGCACGCTGTCGCCGGCGATCGTCATCAGCACCGGCGTGCCGCCGGTGATCACCAACGGCACCACCATCACCGAGGACTGATCCGGGCACAGGCCGCGCAAGAGGTGGGCTGAGCCATGTTCAGCATTGGACCGTTCAGCCGCAATCGCTTTTCGGAAACTGACAAGACAGCCACCCGCGCGCCAGGCGCCGCGGCAGGCACGTCGAATGTCACCGGCATTGGCGCGGCGGCGGCAAGGGGCTCCTCGGCCGGCGTAGCAACGGTCGTCGGCGTCGGCGGCGCCGCGGCCAAGGGTGCCGCCGGCGGCACCTCGACGGTTACCGGCATCGGGGCGGTTGCTGCAAAGGGAACTGCCGGGGGCTCGTCCAGCGCATTTGCGATCGGCGCCCGTGCGGCGCGCGGAAGCGCCGCCGGGGGCGCGACGGTGCTCGGTGCAGGGTCGACCGCCTGGGATCTGATGCTGGAGGCCGCCGACGTGCCGATCGCCTATTTCGCCGAGATTGAACCGTGGGTTTTGACGGACCGCTCCTGATGTATGGAATTGCCCCTTGGTCCGCTCTGCCGTGGTCCGCCAGCCGTCGCGACCTGCGGGTCTATGTCGACATGACGATGGATCTGTCGGCGGATCTGACGCTGAAGATTTTCGTCACCAATGCGGCCGGCTATGCAACCGCGCCTGCCGATACACCGCCCAGCCAGCCCTTTCGCGGCGTGCTGCAGAGCTTCTCGTTCACGCGCTCGATCATGCAGGGCGACATCGGCCGCTTCACCACCGGCGCCGGCAATCTGAAGATCTCCAACGCCGACGCCGAGTACGACTTCCTGCAGCTATCCTATGCGATCGACGGTCGTCCCATCAGCATCCGGGTCGGCCGGCCGGACCAACCCTATGCAGAGACCTATCCGCTCGCGAAGCTGACGGCCACCGGCTGGAACAACGACACGGAGTCGGTGTCGATCGACTTGGTCGATTATTCCTACAAGCTCGAAGTTCCGATGCAGCCGCACACCTATGGCGGCACAGGAGGGGCCGACGGTGGATCGGATCTCGCCGGCAAGCGCAAGCCGCTCGCCTTCGGCAATACGCTCAACATCACGCCGGTGCTTCTGGTGCCGAGTCTCCTGATCTACCAGGCCCATGACGGTGCGATGCAGGCAGTCGACGCGGTCTATGACCGCGGCGTGCCGCTCACCAGCGGCGGCAATGTCGCAAACTACGCGGCCCTCGTCGCAGCCAGTGTCACGGCCGGCCAGTTCGTTACCTGTCTGGCCGAAGGCCTCTTCAAGCTTGGGTCGAGCCCGGCCGGCACGGTCACGGCGGACGTCAAGGGTGACAAGACAGACGGCTACATCGTGCGGACCGCCGACATTGCGCGCTGGGCACTGCGGCGCCGGACTGTGCTGACGGATCCTGACGACCTCTACACGGCTTCGTTCGATGCAGTGAATACGGCCCAGCCGGCGCCGATCGATTACTTCATCGGGCCCGACGACAATCTGACGGTCGCGGCCTTCATCGAGAATGTGATGGGCGGAATCGGCGGCTGGGGCGGGCATCGGCTCGACGGAACCTTCGAGGTCCGGATCTTTCAGGCGCCGTCTGGCGATCCGGTCGCGTCTTTTACGCGGGCCGACATGGTCGGCGGCGATATCAAGAAGGAGCCGCTGCCGGAATCCTACCGTCCGCCCCGCTGGCGCTGGCGCGTGCCGTACCAGCGCTGCTGGACCGTGCAGACCGACCTCGCCGGCGCCGTCACGGCCGCGCGCAAGGCCTTCGTCGCCGAGCCCTATCGGCTGGCGGAGGCCACATCGAGCACGATTCTGACGGACCATCCTTTCGCGCAGGACCGCGATCCCGTGCAGTCTTACTTCTCCAATGCGGCCGATGCCGCGACCGAGGCGGCCCGCTTGATTAATCTGTTCAAGACGACGCGAGCGATCTACCGCATGCCGCTGCCGCGGCGGGCGCTGCGACGGGAGATGGGCGACGTCATCCGCGTGACGCATGATCGTTTTGACCTGCGCGCGGGGCGATTGATGGTCGTCCTGGAATCCGACGCGAAGGTCGACTTCGAGAACGCCAGCCTCGATACCGTGGAGATCGTCGCCTATGGCTAACGCGTCCCTCGTTCTGGACAACGTCGCGCTGGCCGGCTCGGTCGCGGCCTCGAGCCAGGTCCTCACCATGCCGGCTTCAAAGCTGCTGACGCCGCATCCCTCGGAACGCTGGCGATCGCTCGATGCCGCGGCGTGGTTCGTTGTCGACGCGGGCGCCAGCCTGACGGGCGATACCGTCATGATCTGTGGACTGACCTGTTCGGCCGCTGCGACGGTGCGCCTGCGGCTGTCGTCGGTCGATGCAACTGGGGTTGCCGGCGACGTGTTCGACAGCGGGCCGGTGACCAACGGCGATCGCAGATTCGATATCGACTACGGGTCCTTCGTCGTGTTGCTCGATGCACCCGCGAGTTGGCGTTATCTGCGCTTCGACATCTCCGACCCCGGCGCCGACTATGTCGAGGCCGGCCTCGTGTTCGAGGGCCTTCGCGAGGAGATCGCCATCAATTTCGAGCCAGGTGGCTCGGTGCAATATGTCGATCGCTCGCGGGTGTCGCCGACGTCGTCGGGCCTGACATTGGTCTGGCCCGACAACTCCTTCCGCCGTGTCAACCTGTCGTTCCCGTGGGTCGAGGAGACCCAGCGTTACGGCCTGTTCGAGCGGCTCGATCGGGTCTGCGGACGCCGCATCAACGTGCTGCTGATTACCGAGCCCGGTGCCTCCAACTGGCCGCGCGTGTCGTTCTGCGGCCTGATGACCGACATCACACCGGTAACGTTCGGCGTGATCTCCGAGCTGTTCGGCAAGCAGCTTCGGCTCGACGAGAGGATCTGACATGAGCTTTGTTCCGCCCAAGGACCGCGTGTTCGAGCAATCGACTTCGAACAGCCAGACCGTGTTCACTGTCACCGGCGCGCTCGACGCATCCTACAACGCCTTCTCGGCGTCGATGAGCGTCGGCGACACCACGATCGGCGCGGTGGTCGAGCTCGGCGTCGCTTTCAAGACGGGCCTGCTGACCTATAGCGCCACCAACCAGGTCACGGTCACCACCGTTTACGAGAGCAAGGGGACGTTTTCGTCCGGCGGAGTGAAGCAAGTCTTCATGGGGCAGCCGGCCGCGGCCACCTTGATGCTCAACGGCCCGCAAACGCTGACGGCGGCTCAAAAGGCGCAGGCGGCGGCCAATCTGTTCAAAGGACCAACGACGCAGGTCTTCACGTCGGGCTCCGGTACTTACACGACGCCGGCGGACGCACTTTGGATCGAGGTCGAGCTGATCGGCGCTGGCGGCGGTGGCTCCGGATCGGGGACCTCCGCAGGCGCCGGAGGAGCGGGCGGCAGCACTACTTTCAGCACGCTGACGGGTGGTGGAGGTTCGGGGGGTGGAGCGACCGGGGGCGGCGGCGCCGGAGGCACCGCGACCGGCGGCTTTACGAACAAGCCGGGTGCCAGCGGCGGAAATGGCGCGGCCTCCACAAATCAATGGGGAGGTTTTGGCGCGCCGTCGCCTTATGGCGGCGGTGGTCTTCCCGGGCAACCCAATCAGTCCGCCGGCGGTGCGGCCCCTGCGAACTCCGGCTCCGGTGGTGGCGGCGGCGGCGACGGCGCCACCATCAACTCCGGCGGTGGCGGCGGGGCCGGGGGGTTCGTCCGCGCGATCATTAATTCGCCGGCGGCCACCTACAGCTATGCGATCGGAGCAGGCGGCACGGTCGGAACGGCCGGTACAGGTGGCTCGGCGGGAGGCCTTGGCGGCTCGGGATACATCCAGGTGACGGAGCATTACTCATGAGCTTCGTTCGTCCCAAAGCGCGGATTCTCGAGATGTCGACGACGTCCGGCAGCGGTCCCTACGCGCTGGCAGGAGCGCCCGATGGCTCCTACAACACCTTCTCCGCCTTCATGGCGGTGGGCGACCAGACCTATGTCACCGTCGTCGAGCCGGGCGTCGCGTTCTGGACCGGCATTGCTACCTACAGCGCGACGAACCAGATCACGCTGACGACGGTCGAGGAAACCAAGGGGACGTTCGGCGCCGGCACCAAGGAGGTGATGGCATCGCCGCTCGCATCGACATCGATGTTCAGGGAGGACATCGCCGGGGCCATCGTGACGGGCGGCACGTCGACCGCCTACACCGTGGCGAGCTATCGCAAATACGATAGCCTGGCGCGGCTTGACGGCAACATCATTGCCTTCACGCCGCACGCGGCGAACGGCCAGACCGTGACGCTCAACGTCGACGGACTCGGGGGCAAGCCGCTGCGCCTGTCACCTGGCGTCGAGCTGCAGTCCAACGTGCTGATCCTGGGCACGCCGTACACCGCGCTCTACAATCATGCCAGTCAGGTGTTCTACCTGCACGGACTCGGGGGGAATGCCTATGGGGTGCCATTGGGCGGCAGCATGGATTTCTGGGGGGCCACCGCACCGAGCAGCGCATTCGCGTTCATGTTCGGACAGGCACTCTCGCGCACGACCTATGCAAGCATGTTTGCCCTTCTCGGAACAACCTACGGCGTCGGAGACGGATCGACGACGTTCAATATTCCAGATCTACGAGGTCGCGTTGTCGCAGGCAAGGATGACATGGGCGGAAGTGCTGCGTCGCGATTAAGCAACGCAAGCATCACGAGCGGGAGCCCGACGACATTGGGCGGCTCTGGCGGTGATGATACGAAGACACTGGCGAGCACGAACCTTCCTCCCTATACACCAGCCGGCACGGTATCTCAGGCGACGGCAACCGTTCCTATGCAGGGCTTCGCCCAGACTGGATCGCAGGTGAACGACCGCATTTCTCTCGGTTCGAACAATGGCGGTCAGTTCACGCTACCTGCGACGATCAGCGCTCAGACGTTCACAGGCTCGCCAGCACCTGGACAGAACAGCACTCCATTTTCGCTTGCGCAGCCCACGATCATCGCAAACAAGCTGTTGCGGATCATTTAACTTGTCGTTGGCGCTCGGGCAGGATCCAAGTTCTTCGCATGCTGCGGAAAATCCATGAGTGACTTTAGTACATCGTCTGTACCGGACTTCCATGGTCCCGAAATGCCGAATAACCTTTTGAATCCGTTGACCTCGTATCCGCCTTGTCTGATTTCTCGCTCCTGAGGCCAGTATCCGAATACGTCTCGGCTATAACCGACGACAATTGATTGCGGGTCACAAAGCTCTCTAAGCGAATGAAGAGGCTCCGCGCTGATGCATATTATCCTTTCGCCGAACAGTTCAATCTTCTGACACTCAACGAGGCGGCGACTGTCACCGTTGTCGAACAACTCACTTAGCGCGACCGCATTGTGACAGGATTTAACTGGACGCCGGAAAGACACGACTGTTGCCACCTTCATGGCCGCGACAACTCCGCGAGCGATGGATCCCGACCAATCTGTCCACTTCTCTAAGGACAGGTCATGGAAGTGAGGGCCTTGCAATAGAGTACGTATGAAAAATTTCGCAGTGAGAGCTGCAGGGCCGCTCATCGGCCGAATATCGCCAGAGAATCCTGGCAAAAATAGAACGACGGCATCAGGGCCAAGTTCTTCTCGAATTGCTGCGCGGACGATTCCTGGAAAATCCGCACTGACTGTGGTGTCATCTGGGAAGCCGGCAGGATGACATGCGTAGTGCCAGATAACCGCTGGGCGAACGCCTGCGAGGGTGAAACATGTTACGACCGGATCAACCGGCCCGGCCGGATTTGGGGCGAGAATTGTCCTGTCAAAGTCCAGACCTCTGCGAGTTAGCCTTGGCAAGAACCACGGTTTCCGTCGATTGACAGCGGCGTGAACTTTCGAGGTGCCTTTTGAGACGATTGCGCTCGTCGGCGCCGACTGAAGTATCTCCGCGAGAAGCCTCACAATGCCGCTGGACACTTCGTTGAAGTGGTCGTCTGAGCGTTCGCCAAGTTGTGGCTTCGCATTTTCCAGAGCGGGTGCCGAGTGGGTGTGAGAGGCGACAATAAGCACCGCTTCATTGTGAATCCCGAATTTCGCGCATTGCGACAGGATGAGGTCGCTCAATTCTCTCCCGACAAATAGTGCGTCGATCGACACCAAAACCAATACGTAACGACCATCCTCATCGGCGGCCGCGACGATGTTCACTTCGAGATTATCGTGAGCGGAGAGTGCCATGCGTGCCGGGCCGCCTCGTCCAGCAAGTGGAATAGGTAAATTTGGGTCGATCGAAAGTCGGCCCATAGAGAATTTAGTCATTTGCCCAGCTCCTCAGGGGCCCGCAACCTAACATAGCGATCGGGTTGTGCCACTCCTTCCTTACACGCTACCCACATGGAGAGCGATCAATGACCTATTCCCTCACCTGGGAAGATAGCCACATGCTCGACCTGCATGGCATTTCGCGCGCGTCGTTCGATCTTGTCGTCGCCGAGGAGGTGACGAGCCAGGCCGTCTATGAGCGGAAATACCGCCACGCGCTGGAATATCCCGGCGAGCAGAGCGGCCCGACCGGCGGCATCGGCTACGATTTCGGCACACAGACCAAGGCGCAGATCCGCGCCGACTGGGCCGATAAGGTCGACGCCGCGATGCTGAGCATCCTGCTCGGTGCGTCGGGCAAGCGCGGCGAGGCGGCCGCCGCCTATTGCCGCGCGACCCGCGGGCAGGTCGACATTCCCTGGCCGGTCGCGCTCGACGTGTTCGCCAATCATGACCTGCCGCGCTATCTCGCCATCCTCGAGCGCTATTGTCCCGGCGCCGGCGAGCTGGGGCCCGACTGCAAGGGCGTGCTGTGGTCGATCGCCTTCAACCGCGACGCCGCCGGGTTCGTGAAGCCCGGCGCGCGCTATGCCGAGATGCGCGAGATCCGCGCCTGCGTCGCCAGTGGCGACCTTGCCCGCATCCCCGGCCTGATCCGCTCGATGCAGCGTCTCTGGCCGAAAACCTCCGGCCTCTATCGCCGCCGCGAGACCGAGGCGCGGCTGTTCGAAAAGGGCCTCGCCGAGCACCATCCGGACCAGCACGAAAGACTCGAGCACGTCGCGCCGGCGCCCGATCCCGATGTCGTGGTCCAGGTGCAGGCCCGGCTGCGCGAGCTGGGCTATTACGACACGGGCGCCGTCGACGGCCAGCTGGTGCCGAAGGGGCGCACCGAGGCTGCGATCCTCAGCTTTCGGCATGAGCACGATCTGCCGCTGGTGCCCGGCATCGACGACGATCTGCTCGCCGCGCTGGCGCGCGCCGAGCCGCGGAAGGTCGCGGAGGTCCGCGCCAACGCCACGACGCAGGATCTGCGCGAGCAGGGCGTGCAGACCATCTCCATCACCGACCAGGTCAAGCGCTGGGCCGGCAGTCTGTTCGGCACGGGCGGCAGCCTTTCGGTCGCCGGTCTGCTGGCCTGGATCACGGACAAGGCGTCGGCGGTGTCGGGTGCAAAGGACGCGGTCGGCGGGCTCGGCATTCCGCCGCAGGCGATCGTCTGGCTGCTCGCGGCCGTGGTGGTGCTGGCGATCGTCGCCGGCCTCGGCGTGCTGATCTGGTCGGTCGCGCACAAGATCGAGGTCAAGCGCCTGGCCGACTACCGCACGGGCAAGAACACATGAGCGGCGCGGTCATCGCTGCGATCGTGCAGCTGCTCGGCCTCGCCGGCGTCAAGCTGTCGCCGTTCAAGGCCGGCGCGCTTCTGGCCGGCGTGCTCGCGCTCGTCATCGGCATCGCGGCCGTTGCCGCGGGTTTCCACCTCTACAACGCCGGCTATGCGGCCGCGGACGGCGCCTGGCGCGAGAAGGCGCTCGACGCGCAGCTGGCGGCCGCGCGCAAGGATCTCCTCGAGGCCAACCGCGCCGCCGGCGATGCCGTGCTGCGGGCGAAGGCGATCGAGCAACAGGCAGAGCAGGAAAGGGTGGGGACCGATGCCTATGTCGACGAATTGCGCAAGCGGAGCGAGGCGCTCGCTGCGGCGGGCAAGCCGAACGTCTGCGGTCTTACTTGCGATGATCTGCGCGGGCTGCGCATCAAGTCCGCTGCCTGCCCCGCTCCGGCGGGAGCTGCCGGCGGCGCCGGCGCAGATCTTCGCGCCCGTTGGCGATCCCAGCGCAAGCCTCAATAGCGACGCGCGCGAGCGCCTGGCGCGCACGCGCGATGCGCTGAAGGAAGCCAACCAGCGGATCGAGGCGGGACACGCCTGGTACGACAGCGTTCGGCAGAGCTACGGCGAGGGCGGGAAGTGACGGAAGCTGAAACCACGCAGGCTGCGCTGCTCAAGATGGCGCAGACGATCGGCGGCCTGGTTGCCTCGGTCGACACGCTGACCCGGCAATGGCGCGACCAGGACGAAAAGGCCTCGATCGGCCGCCGCGACCTGCATCAAAAGATCGACCGTGTCGTCGACGACTTCCGCACGCTCGAGGGGCTGGTCAAAGCGGCAATCTCCGACATCGCCGACATGAAACCGATCGTCGACGCCGTCGAGGTGGCAAAGCACAAGGCGTCCGGCGCGCTGACTGCCGGCCGCTGGGTCTACTTGCTGGTGTTTGGCAGTGGTGGCGGCGCCGCGGCGCTGTGGATCGCCTCGCACTTTTTCCAGGTGACGCTGCGATGAAGTTCGAGACGCAGACCCTGATCGATGCCGCGGCCTTCCGCGGCGAGCTTCTCGACATGGCGATCGCCGGGGTCAGCGTGGCGCTCTGCCTGGCGATCGTCTGGCTGTTCGTCGAGCTGGGCCGCACGTGAGATCTCGCCCTATTGTGTACGCTGTTCACTAGGGCGTGTACTCATAAATCCGCGATGTCCGCTCATCTCCCAGCAACGGCGCGGAAGCGGACATTGGGTGGCGTCCGAGAAGGGCCAGCAGCGGTCGTTCGTCTCTTTTCACGTACCAACCGGTGACCTATCCTCGGTGTCACTCAATCGTATAATTTTGCGGCTCAAAGGGGCGGGGCAATGGGATATCGGAAGCGGCTGCTCTGGCACGGGATAGCTTTGTTCTTAATCGGCCTTTTAACCGGCTTGGCCCAGCAGCATTTCGCAAATGTGCGAATGGCTTTGGCGGCGCACCTTGAAGGTGTTATGAACGGAACATTCTTGCTCGCCGTTGGAGCGATCTGGGGAGAGGTACGGCTGTCGCCGCGTGCGAGCTCAATGGCCTTCTGGGCATTGATTGCCGGGACATACGGTAACTGGGCTGTGACGACAGTCGCTGCTATTCTTGGGACCGCAGCGCTCTCACCGGTGACAGGTGCGGGCCACGGCGCGGCACCTTGGCAGGAAGCTCTTGTGACCGGAGGCTTCATTTCGATCGGCCTCGCAATTATTGCGGCGTCATTGTTCCTCTTGTGGGGCCTACGCCGCATAGCGGCGACTAGCTGACTAGCTCCATGGGATACAGGCGCTCACATATGATGGTGTGGTCCGGCCTATCGGGAACATGACTTCCGCTGTGGGTCACAAGCGTCGATTCCCTCGCGTCTCCGGGTGTCTGGTCTGGCCTCGACTGCCGACGTCCGGGACACGATGCCGATCTTCGCCTTCGGGCCACAAGCCGACATATCACCAATCGCAGGACAGCTTGTCGCAAGTTTGAGGCGGCCAACTAGGGCGGCCTACATCATTGCGTTCTGAAAATCTTGGAATTGAAGATGGCCGTGACTTCGAGAACCGGCCCGATGCCGTTCCGAACCTCGACCGCGAAACGCTGGTCAAGCGATCCTTCGATGACTGCGTCCCGGGCAGCATCGACAAGCGCGCCTAGCGCCATGTCATGAGCGGCTTCGGCATCCGACAGCTCTACGCCAACTGTATCCAGCGATTCCGTATTCAACGATCTGAAGTCGAAAAAATAATGGGCCATTCCCTTGCTACTTCGGCGGCTGCAAGCCGGGGGAAGTGGCCCATTCGTCAAGGTGAGACGCCGTCTCTGCCTGACGGGCCTTCAGCATGAGTTCGTCTCGCTCGGCACCGGGCCGCATGCCCAAGGCTTGCGCGCGGGCCTCCTCCGCGAATAGCCGCCGTCTTTCCTGTAGGGGTTCTGTCTGCTTGAAACGACGCCGCTGCGTCATGGGTCGCTCCTTTCCATCTAAAGGAAGGCGGGAGCGCAATTGGCGTTCTCATCACCGATAGTGGCCGCGATCCGGGCGGTGATGCCACATTCTCAATCCCCTGACACAGGAAGGCTAGTTGTTTATTTAGTCCGGGCCCTGGAACTTTTTCCAAACGGCTCAAACCACTAAACTCGCTAATAGGGACACTCCCCTCTGCCCGGCAGCCGAATGCCATGCGGATGGGCGAGACTGGACAAATGTGAAAAGCAACGGCTAGTCAGTCGCATGGGGTGGATTCCGAATTGGCTGCGAAGCGCAGATGTCAGGCTGTGGCCCAGGGGCGGCGCTCAAGTCGACTTACAGCCGCTGTCGAAGCGCGGCGGCCAATGGCTGAAAGCGAACTTGTTTCGCTTCCCGGGCGCGGTGTGGTCTCGGAAGCGTGGCTGTGTTGAGCTGTCAGAGGGCGACGTGATCGCGCTGCATCTTGTTGTCGAGCGGATCACGGAAGCGGGACTGAAGGTGCGGCTGTCTGGGCGACTTCGCCGCTGGGACGGTACGTCGCCGGTTTGGACTGTGCTGGTGCGCAAGCGATAGTCCGATCGGGCCGCTTGAATTGTTGCCCTACAGGTAAGAAGCGGAGATAGGCCGCCAACTGAGGCAGCCTTACTCTTTGCAGTCCCGGATTTTTTCCTCAAGCTCAGCCGTAGCGAGGCGCATGTTCTCGACCGAAACAGGGTCGAAAAATTGCCGCGCCAGATCGCGATATATGACGAGTCTGGCCTCTAGCTCTGGTTTGGTGGGGCGATCCATCTCCAATAGGACAAGCGAGAGGTCAAAAGGTTGCTGTAACCGGTATATTACGGAGTTAAATCCGGCGGTTACGCCGCCCCCATCAAGTTCCGTATTGGGCAGCTCCCATCGACCAAGGCGAGAAAAAGTCAGGCAAGGGCGCGAAAGCGGCATTTGCCTAACAACAATGGCTTTGACCCGTTGCGGGCGCTTGTTGCATTATGAGACCGCCATTGGCGACGCTCTTAGACCTCCAGGCCCCGGTGGCTGAGAGACATCTGACTCTCGCCAGTAACGCGGAGCTCCGAAATGTCCCTCGCCTTGGAAACCTCTTTTCTTTCCCAGACCGAACAGCAGCTAACGGCCGAAATCGAAGGCCTCAGACAAATCCATGGTCTCGGCCTTCGGCTTGGTGAGGCCTCGACGTTGTCTGAAGGCCTTATGGATGTGCTGAGAACGGCGGCGCTGCTGGTTGATGCCAGTCTCGGTTCGGTGCAGTTACTGAATGCTGACGGCCAGCTGGAAATGATCGGTCAGATAGGATTCGGTCCGAGCATCCTCGACCAGTTTGCTGTCGTTACCCTTAAAGACTGTTCGGTTTGTGCGGTCGCGCTGAACCGTCGCGCCCGCGTAGCTGTTCGTGACCTTCGTAAAGATCGTGATTTCACCGAGATCGCCGCAGCTCTTCGATCATACGGTGCGGCCGGCGCCGTCTCTACTCCCATTCTGGACAAAGCAGGCAATGTGCTTGCGATGTTTTCTATCTATTGGCTCGAAGCTCACGAGCCAGACGACCGCGAGCTCGCGGGGCTAGACCTGTGTGCAGAGCTTGCAGGCCGTCACGTTGAGCGCAGCATCGCGGCGCGAGCATTGCAAGATCATGAGCAACGCCAGACTCTGCTCATGCGCGAGCTTGCACATCGCGGGAAAAATCTTCTCCAAGTTATTCAGTCCATCGCGCGACGTTCATTGAACGGTGAGCGCACTCTTGACGAGGCACGCGAGGTCTTTATCGGACGCCTCGGCGCTTTATCAAACACGTATAGCACGTTGACAGAGGACTCGGCAGAAAGCGTCAACCTGACGAGCGTCGTCATCGCAGAGCTTCAATCCCATGGCGAGCGCATCAACATACGTGGTCCTGCGATTTCGGTCCCGGCCAAGAAGGCGCAATCGCTTGCACTCGTCATTCATGAATTAGCAACGAACGCTGCCAAGTACGGTGCTCTTTCTGTACCGACCGGGCGTGTCGAAATTGCTTGGGAATTGCGGACGATCATTTCTTTCTGGATTGGTCGGAAATCGACGGCCCTTCAGTCGAACCGCCGAGAAAGCCGGGCTTTGGTTCGGTCATTATTACATATGTGATCGGAAGCGAACTTAAGTGCGAGCCAATCCTCGACTACCAGCAAAGCGGTTTTCGTTATCGTTTTGATTGCTCGTTCACCGCCCTGACGGCTGCTTGACCCCAAGCGCTCTGTGGCGCGCGCCATTCGGGGGCGGAGCTGACGCGCTCTGCGCTGCCCTCACAGACCTGCAGCGGCAGAAAGTGAAGGAGACGGCCCACCGGCCGGGCCGGGATTGAGGTCGGGCCGCTCAGCCGGCTCGGCGGCGTCGAGGGCGTGTACTCATAAACGTCGGCTTACGAAGGCAAAGCGGAAGTTTGCCACCTTGCGCAATCGAGCCCCTGGCTCTTGTTAGTCGGCGAAAATGTGAGTCCGGACGAAACCCGCCGATACGACCGCATGCCACTCTCAGACGTTCAAAATCAGCATCGACATCAACACGGTTGAAAAGATGCCGAGCCCGATCACCGCGATCTTAAAAATGAGGTCCGCTGCCATGGGTGTCCCCCATATTTGCGAAGCAGCACTCATTTTAGCTTCGAGTGCGGCGGCCTTCAACACATACATCCTTAAGTGGCACAAACTGCATAGCCAAGGGGACAGACCTCGGATCGCATTCGCGGGCTGGTAACGGAACTGGAAAGGAGCCTTCGCGAGATCGACGAGTAAGGCAGATGCCGTTCCCTAACGTCGCGCCAGCAGATCTTGGCCTGGCGGCATCAGCGTGACAAATGTGCCGCTTTCGTGCAGGTCCAGCCAGCCAAGTTCGATCGCGCATGCGAGCCCGGCGCCGAACTCTGCGCCGGTGGCATTGCAGCCGTCCTTCGAGAGAAATGGCCCGTTGATCTTCTCGATGTGGATGCGGCCGTTGATCGGCTCGACGCTGGCGGCGAGCTCGAGGAGCTTGCGGGCGGCGGCTTCCGGGTTGGCGTAGGAGCGGGCCTCGACGTGCTTCATGCGCCTATTCCTCGGTGAGCAGACCGGATGTGGTCGTCAATTCCGCCGGTCGTGATGGCCTCGCCGCAGAAGCAGCGCGAGCGACCGTCCTTGGTTTGTGTGGGCATCAGGCAGTGCTCGGCCCACATGCGGTACTTCCAGGCCGTGCCGTCGCGGTCGCGGCGCCACGCTTCGTAGTCGGCCTCGGTGATGGTCGGCTCGACCAGCTTCCACCGTGCCTCAAAGGCGGCGCGGGCGTCCTCGAATGTCGCGGTCGTTCCGCCGTAGCCGCCCCGCGGACCAGCCTCCATCCCGGGATAAAAGCCGAGACTCCAGCCCCACTGCTCCTGGTGCAGCGGCACGCCGGCGTGCATGCCGATGTGGCCGATCCGGACATCCTCGAAATAGATATGCCAGGTCTCCTGGTGGGAGCTGTCGCTGCGGCGGCGGGTGAGGGCGGTCATGGTGCTTTATCGGGCACTTGATTTTTAGAATTTTGGGATTTTAATCTTGGATCGCCGGGGCTGGCATTTCTATCCCGAACATAATTGCAACCGGCAGGGGGTCGCCATTGCGCGGCCCCCTATCTATTTACCGCGAATGAGCAGAGGGTGGTCTAGCTAGCCGAACGCCGCTCAAGGTGTTTAGGCTTTCAGAGGCCCCAGTCTTGCCAGCCCCGGACTGGGGCCTTTCGTTTGACATTCGCGAAGGCGCATTAGAGACACAT
>Ga0209677_100391_pt1 | contig 26540 bp, 23 predicted proteins | sample AraplaCvi_mCL_r2_2_FD_184285 | JGI IMG/M metagenome (GOLD analysis project Ga0209677, IMG submission 184285) | Arabidopsis root microbial communities from North Carolina, USA - plate scrape CL_Cvi_mCL_r2 (SPAdes) (version 2) | ecosystem: Host-associated > Plants > Roots > Endosphere | place: USA... | reverse complement strand
GATCCGCTGCCGCAGATCTTGAAGAACGTGCGCTATCGCGCCGGCAAGCCGCTCGACGACGCCGAGGTGAAGTCGGCGATCGAGACCGGGCACAATCGCCTCAACGGTCATGGCCGCCTCCTGGTGCGCTCGTCCGGCACCGAGCCCGTGATCCGCGTGATGGGCGAGGGCGATGATCGCATCCTGGTCGAGGAGGTCGTCGACACCATCGTCGACGCGCTCGGGCAGGCCGCAGCGGCTGCCTGATCACTGAACTCTGCGAGCTGCTCTCGCGCCGGCCGTCACACGTTGACGGCCGGCGTTTTCGCTTTTGCACGTACCGTGCGTGCAAACTAACTAGTGCAACCAAGGGGCGCGTTTCCGTCAACGTCCTTCAACACATCCTTAGTAAATTCCCGCACCGCGCCTCGGTGAGGAATTGTCAACCCTAATTATTAGGGTTAAGCGCCGCTTAAGCATTCGCTGCCATTCTTGCCGACATCGGTTTTGATGGGGAGCTTTCAGGCTCCTCGTCGGCAAAGGGAATGAAGCCAATGCGTAGCGTGCTCGCCGCCGGAGCGGCCACCCTGTTTTCCACTTGCGCCTTCGCGGCGGATCTTCCTATTGCACCGCCGCCCATGTACGCGCCGCCGCCGCCGGCCGATTTCGGCGGCTGGTACCTGCGTGGTGATATCGGTTTTTCGAACCAGCGCGTCAGCAGTGTACGCAGCACCAACGCCGCGCTCTACACGCCGCTGACTTCATTGAACCAGCAAACGGGATTCGATTCCGGCGGCATCTTTGACGTTGGTGTGGGTTATCAGTTCAATAGCTGGTTCCGGACTGACTTTACCGCTCAATATCGAGGCCGCTCCAATTTCAAGGGCAGCGACGTGGCGACGTTCCGCTGGGCGGGGACGACCGCCAGCAGCATGGACGACTATAGCGCCAGCAAATCCGAATTGCTGTTTCTCGCGAACGCCTACGTGGACCTGGGCACCTGGTGGTGCGTGACTCCGTTCGTGGGCGCCGGCGTCGGCGCAGCGCGAGTCACGGTCTCCAATTTCACCGACAACAACATCACCAACGCTCAAATGGATGCGAATGGCAATCCGACCTACGTCGGAGGTCCTCCGGTCGCGAGCTCCTACTACGCATCGAGCGCCTCGCGATGGAATTTTGCCTGGGCCGCGCACGCCGGCCTCGCCTACAAAGTCAGTCCGAGTCTCACACTCGAATTGGCTTACAGCTATGTCAATCTGGGCGACGGTTACACCGGGCCGGCGTACGCGTTCGACGGTTCTGGCGGAGGGCATCCCTTCAAGTTCAAGGACATCACCTCGCACGACCTGAAGCTCGGCGTGCGCTGGGATCTCGACACGCCGCCTCCGCCGCCCATGATGCCGCTCATCCGCAAGGGTTGATGCGCAGCCAAACTAATAGACGCCTACCAACTAACAACGGCGCGGGATCTGTCCCGCGTCGTTTGCTTTTGTCTGGTGGCCAAGAGAAAGAGTCGGCAAAAAATGACACCTGACAACGAATGATTAAGGTTAACGCGCGATGATCCCTGCAGAGTTCAAGTATCCGATTTGGAGCGTTGCAATGCGTAGCCTGGTGTTGGCGGTCATGGTCTCTGGCGCGGTGTCCGCTGCGCATGCCGCCGATCTGCCCGACCTTCCCATTCTGCGGGGCGGCCTGACCGAGGGATTGTCGACCTCGCGCGTCAACTGGGAGGGCTTCTACGTCGGCGCCCAGGGGGGCTACGGCTGGTCCAACATGAACTTCAAGGGCTCGACCAGCACGGTCGCCGCGCAGATGATGTCAGGCCTCGAGATGGAGCAGGAGCAGAGAATCTCGTCATGGCCGATCATGGGCAAGGTCTCCGTCCATGGCAGCGGCTACGGCGGTTTCGCGGGCTACAACTCGCAATGGGACGACGTCGTGCTCGGCGTCGAGGCCAGCTACATGCACGGCAGCTTCGGCGGCACGCAGACCGACAGTATGTCGCGATTCTTCACGCTAAGTTCTGGTTACACGGATGGCGTCACCTACGAGGGCAAGGCTCAGATCGCGATTTCCGACATGGCGACGATCCGCGGGCGTGCGGGTTATGCGATGGATTGCTTTTTGCCTTATGCATTCTTCGGCGTTGCGCTTGGTCAAGCAGATATCGTTCGCTCGGCACACATCTACGGCAATCAAGTCAATCCCGCGGCCGCCGCCGGCTTTCAGAACGTTCCGTTCGACGTCAGCGCGACCGAGGGCCAGTATCGGCATCTGATCTATGGCTATAGCGCGGGCCTCGGCGTCGACATCAATCTGGTCGGCGGCCTGTTTGCCCGCGCCGAATACGAATATATCCGCTTCACGAGCACCGTGGATACCAGCATCAATACGGCGCGCGTGGGTCTCGGCTACAAGTTCTGAGACTTCTGGCGGTCTGCTGATCGCTTCCGGCGGTTGACTTGAGGACGTTCACCTGCTGCTCTGTGGTTGATCACGGGCAGCAGTCATGAAAATCTACGGCGATCGTATCTCCGGCAATTGTCTCAAGGTAAAATGGGTGTGCGATCACCTCGCGCTGCCCTACAGCTGGATCGACGTCGACGTGGTGAAGGGCGAGACCCGCACCGCCGACTTTCTAGCGCTCAACCCGTGGGGGCAGGTGCCGACCGTCGTCTTCGACGACGGCCGTAGCCTGGCGCAATCCAACGCCATCATCCGCTATCTCGCACGCGACAGCGTGCTCATTCCGGCTGACGCTTTCGCCGCGGCGCAGATGGACGCCTGGCTGTTCTGGGAACAATACAGCCACGAGCCCTATATCGCGGTGCGCCGTTTTCACCTGACCTATCTCGGCAAGTCGGTCGACACGCTCGATCCGAAACTGGAGGTGCGTGGTTACGCCGCGCTCATCGTCATGGAGCGCCGGCTTGCGGAGTCGCGTTATCTCGCCGGCGACGCGCTCTCGCTCGCCGACATCGCGCTGATCGCCTATACGCGCCTGGCGCATGAGGGGGGCTTCGATCTCGCTCGTTATATTGCGATCCGGCGTTGGATCGCCGAGGCGGAGGCCGAACTCGGCCTCAATCCGGTTCGCTGACAACAACAAAGGTCATCCATGTCGAAAGCCAGCGCCATTACCATCCGTCCGGCGCGCCGCGACGATATCGGCGGCATCGTCGCCATGCTGGCCGACGATCACCTCGGCCGCGCGCGCGAGCGGATCGAAGAGCCGCTGCCGCAATGCTATTCCGAGGCGTTCGACAGGATTGCGCGCGATGCCAATCTGCAGCTCGTGGTCGCGGAGGAGACGGGCAGGGTGGTGGGGTGCCTGCAGCTCTGCCTGTTGCCGGGCCTGAGCTCGCAGGGCGCGACGCGCGCGCTGGTCGAGGATGTCCGCGTGGCGTCCGATCATCGCAGCCGCGGCATCGGCGAGCAATTGCTGCAATGGGCGATCGGCGAGGCGCGTGCCAGGCGAGCGGCGCTGATCGAGCTGCTGACGCATGAGAGCCGAATCGACGCCCAGCGCTTCTACGAGCGACTCGGTTTTGCCCGCAGCCATGTCGGCATGGTGATGCGATTTTGACGAGCGACTATGGCGCTAGCCGATATGCCGCGATCGCGTTCGGCCCGAGCGCCTTGTCGCGAAACGCGCCGCCAAGCTTCGCCAGACATTCATCCAGCGCCTGCTTGATGGTGTCGTAGGATCCCGCGAGCTGGCACACCGGCCAGTCCGAGCCGAAGATCAGCCGGTCCTCACCGAAGCATTGCGCGGCATGGGCGACATAGGGCGAGAGACGTTCGGCATCCCAGTCGTTCCATACGGCCTCGGTCGCAAGTCCCGAGATCTTGCACCAGACATTGCCGCAGGCGGCGAGCTCGGCGAGCCGGTCGGCCCATTGCTGGTCGAAGCCCGAGGCGATCGGTGGCTTGGCTGCGTGGTCGAGCACGAAGCGTCCGTTCGGAAGCGCGCGGGCGGTCGCGATCGCCGCTGGGAGTTCGCGCGAGCGCACCAGGAGATCATAGGCGAGATCATGCGCGACCACCATATCGAGGCCGCGCCTGACATCGTCGCGCAACAGCCAGTCCGCGTCGGGCTCGTCATGCACCTGATGGCGGATGCCCACCAGCTTGTTGCTGCCGGGCAGGTCGCGCAAGCGCGTGATGGTGTCGCCAAGCGCGGGATCGGTCAGGTCGGCCCAGCCGACCACGCCGACGACGAAAGGCGTGGCATTGGCCAGCCGCAAAAATTCCTCGGTCTCATCGAGCGACGCCCGGCACTGCACGACGATGCTGGCATCGATCCCGTTCTGCTTCAGCAGCGGCGCGAGATCGGCCGGACCGAAACGGCGCCGGATTGGTGCCATCTCGTCACCCTGCATCCAGGGATAATCGGCGCGGCTCGGGTCCCAGAAATGCTGATGCGCATCGATGATCATCTGGGATCTCCCGGCAAGGGAGCGCGCGGATCGACCAGGTTACGCGCGCGCAGCTCCTGCCAGAACGAGGACGGCACAGGCGCATTCGCCATCGCGACATTGTCGGCGGCCTCGAGGGCCGTGCGTGCGCCCTGCAGCGCGACCGTCACGGCGGGGTGAGCGAGCGCGAACTGGATCGCCGCGGCCTTGAGCGCGGTGCCGTGCTGCTTGCACAGCGCGTCGAGCTCCCTGGCACGTGCGACCAACGCAGCGTCGGCGTCCTCGTAGTTGAACTTGGCGGCGCCATAGGGATCGGCGAGGATGCCGCTGTTGTAGATGCCGCCGAGAATGATGCCGATATTGCGTTCGAGGCAGATCGGAAGCAGCCTCGTCAGCGCGCCCTGGTCCAAGAGCGTGTAGCGGCCGGCGAGCAGGAAGCAGTCGACCGGCACGGCTTCCGCGAAGCGTGCCAGCATCTCAGACTGGTTCATGCCGGCGCCGATCGCGCGCACGCTGCCGTCGTCGCGCAGGCGTTGCAGCGCACGGAAGGCACCGCCGACGGCAGCGTCGTAATGATCATCAGGATCATGCACGAGCAGGATGTCGATGCGGTCGAGGCCGAGCCGCGCAAGGCTCTCGTCGACCGAACGCATCACGCCGTCATAGGAATAGTCGAAATGCGGTCGCACGCCTGGTGCACCCTTGTAATGATCGTCTTCCGTCGGCGACGGTTCATCTGCGCTTAAAAGGCGCCCGACCTTGGTAGAGAGCACGAAAGCGTCGCGCGGCTGCGTGCGCAAAAAGCCTCCGAGGCGCTGCTCGGCGAGCCCGAAGCCATATAGCGGCGCGGTGTCGAAATAGCGCACGCCGAGCGACCAGGCCTGTGCAATGGTCGCCTCGGCGTCGGCGTCGCTGACCGCGGCAAACAGGCCACCGAGCGGTGCGGTGCCGAGCCCGAGCCTGGTGACATCGAGGCCGCTCCTCCCAATCTGAACACGCTTCATCGTTCTGTCCTTCTTGGCGCGTGACGCGCAAGGCGCGGCCGGTTCCGGCCGCCGAGCGCAGTGTGCAGGATGGATTTGCGGTGGGCAACCGGGATAGTTTGTGCGGCACAATGAAGCGATGGAGGGAGGCGTGCGATGTCGGCGATCAATCCGCTCACCGCGATCGGTGTCGTGCTCGCCACGGCGGCAACGGATGCGGTCTATGTGATGTTCACGTCCGCGGTCGTGTCGCGGCGGCGCCTCTCCGCCGCGACCTGGAGCTCGGTCTGGTACATGCTCTCGTCATTCGCTGTCATCAGCTACACCGAGAACTGGGTCTATGTCGGCTTCGCCGCGATCGGCTCCTGGATCGGTGCCTACGCGTCGATGACGTTCCTGCACCGTCCGCCCGCCGGACAGGCACCGGTCGGCGCCGCACCGGAGTAACGCGCGCGGCAAGCGGCCACAACCGCGTGAGCGTGCTCGCGCACTGCGTGAAGTTTCTTGACGCTGCGCCTCCTTTGTCCTATTCACCGCGGCGGGACACCTCCCCCCAACGGGAGGCTTACTATCTGGAAGGATAGCTGATGACTGCAGCGAAGCCCGCTCAGCGGCCGGTCGTGCCGCATTTTTCCTCCGGCCCCTGCGCCAAGCGCCCCGGCTGGACCTCCGAAAATCTCAAGGACGCAGCGCTCGGCCGTTCGCACCGCGCGAAGATCGGCAAGGCGAAACTCAAGCTCGCCATCGAGCTGACGCGCGACGTGCTCGAAGTGCCTGCCGACTACAAGATCGGCATCGTGCCGGCGTCCGATACCGGCGCGGTCGAGATGGCGCTGTGGTCGCTGCTCGGCGCGCGGCCGGTGACGACCATCGCCTGGGAATCCTTCGGCGAAGGCTGGGTTTCCGACATCATCAAGGAGCTGAAGCTCAAGGACGTTACCAAGCTGCACGCGCCCTACGGCGAGATCCCCGATCTCTCCAAGGTCGATCCGGCCAGCGATGTCGTCTTCACCTGGAACGGCACCACCTCGGGCGTGCGCGTGCCGAACGCCGACTGGATCAGCGCGAGCCGCGAGGGCCTGACGATCTGCGACGCCACCTCGGCGGCGTTCGCGCAGGCGCTCGACTGGCCGAAGCTCGACGTCGTTACCTTCTCCTGGCAGAAGGCGCTCGGTGGCGAGGCTGCGCACGGCATGCTGATCCTCAGCCCGCGTGCCGTCGAGCGGCTCGAAACCTACAAGCCGGCCTGGCCGCTGCCGAAGATCTTCCGCCTCACCAAGGGCGGCAAGCTCAATGCCGGCATCTTCGAGGGCGAGACCATCAACACGCCGTCGATGCTCTGCGTCGAGGACTATCTGGATGCGCTCAATTGGGGCAAGTCGATCGGCGGGTTGAAGGCGCTGATTGCGCGCGCCGATGCCAACACCAAGGTGCTCGCCGATTGGAAGGCGCGGACGCCGTGGATCGACTTCCTCGCCACGGATCCGGCCATCCGCTCCAACACCTCGGTGTGCCTGAAGGTGATCGATCCCGCCATATCAGCACTATCGGCCGATGCCCAGGCGGACTTTTCCAAAAAGCTGGTGGCCATGGTCGAGAAGGAGAATGCCGGGTTCGACTTCGCGCATTACCGCGATGCGCCAGCGGGCTTGCGCATCTGGTGCGGCGCCACCGTGGAGGCAAAGGATGTCGAGTTGCTGACGCAGTGGATCGACTGGGCCTTTGCCGAGTCCAAGGCGGCGTTGCCTAAGGCGGCTTAGATCGCGCTCCTCGGCCGTGCTGCCGTCATTGCGAGCGCAGCGAAGTAATTCAGGTATCCGTCTGCAGAGACAGTCTGGATTGTTTCGTCGCTTCGCTCCTCGCAATGAAGGAATACTGCGAGGGGGGGGGGTAAAGGCGCGGTGCCACCATGGATCCTTCGAGCAAGATTCGGTGGGCACGCTTCGCTTTGCCCATCCCTATGATCTCAGCAGCTTTCACCCATTCCGGCGCGTATTCGCGCTGACCTCCCGGTAGGGAGGCTGTGAAGGAACATCGTCATGTCCAAACCCAAGGTTCTCATTTCCGACGCGCTCTCGCCGGCTGCCGTGCAGATCTTCAGGGATCGCGGCGTCGAGGTCGACTTCCAGCCCAGTCTCGGCAAGGACAAGGACAAGCTCGCCGACATCATCGGCGACTATGACGGGCTTGCGATCCGCTCCGCCACCAAGGCGACGGCCAAGATCATCGAGCGGGCCAAGCGGCTGAAGGTGATAGGCCGCGCCGGCATCGGCGTCGACAATGTCGAGATTCCGGCCGCGACCGCCAAGGGCATCATCGTGATGAACACGCCGTTCGGCAATTCGATCACGACCGCCGAACATGCGATCACCCTGATGCTGGCGCTGGCGCGCGAGATCCCGCAGGCCGACGCCTCGACCCAAGCCGGCAAGTGGGAGAAGAACCGCTTCATGGGCGTCGAGATCACCGGCAAGACACTCGGCGTGATCGGGTGCGGCAATATCGGCTCGATCGTGTGCAACCGCGCGCAGGGCCTGCACATGAAGGTGATCGGCTTCGATCCGTTCCTGACCGAGGAGCGCGCCCGCGATCTCGGCGTCGAAAAGGTCGAACTCGACGAGCTGCTCAGGCGCGCCGATTTCATCACCTTGCATACGCCGCTGACCGACAAGACCCGCAACATCATCGACGCCGCCGCGTTCGCCAAGATGAAGCAGGGCGTGCGCATCATCAACTGCGCCCGCGGCGGCCTGGTCGACGAGCACGCGCTGCTGGATGCGCTCAATTCCAAGCGTGTCGCCGGCGCTGCACTCGATGTCTTCGTCGAGGAGCCCGCGACCGCGAATGCGCTGTTCGGCCATTCGAACGTGATCTGCACGCCGCATCTCGGTGCCTCCACCACCGAGGCGCAGGAGAACGTCGCGCTGCAGATCGCCGAGCAGATGTCGGACTATCTGCTGACGGGCGCAATCTCCAACGCGCTCAACTTCCCCTCGATCACGGCGGAAGAAGCGCCGAAGCTGAAGCCGTTCATCGAACTCGCCGAGAAGCTTGGCTCGTTCGCCGGCCAGTTGACTGAGAGCAGCATCCACAAGGTGCAGATCACCTATGAGGGCCATGTCGCTGAGATGAAGACCAAGGCGCTGACCTCGGCCGTGCTGGCCGGGCTGCTGCGGCCGATGCTCGGCGAGGTCAACGTCGTTTCTGCGCCCGCGGTCGCTAAGGAGCGCGGCATGGTGGTGGACGAGATTCAGCGCGCCGGCGAGAGCGACTATGAAAGCCTGATCACGGTCACGCTGACCACCGAGCATCAGGTGCGCTCGGTGTCCGGCACGGTGTATGCCGACGGCAAGCCGCGGCTGGTCGACATCAAGGGCATTCGCGTCGATGCAGAGTTCGGCAAGTCAATGATCTATGTCACCAACGAGGACAAGCCGGGCTTCATCGGCAAGTTCGCGAGCCTGCTCGGCGACGCCAAGATCAACATCGCGACCTTCCATCTCGGCCGCGTTGCGCCGGGGGGCGACGCTATCGCGCTGGTCGAGGTCGATGGCGCAGTGCCGGCGGGATTGCTGGCGCAGATCCAGGCGCTGCCGCAGGTCAAGCAGGCCAAGGCGCTGGCGTTCTGAGCGCGACGTCGGCAGATTGCTTCTGCGAGCACCCGGTCCATTGAACCGGGTGATGTCTCGCCGCGTCTAACGCCGGATGCATGACCGGGCTTTTGTCCGGTTGTCCGGCGTTGGGTCTGCGGAGAGAAAATCATGACAATTCGAGCAAGGTGCCTGGCCACGACAGCTCTCGCCGTCGTCAGCCTGTCGGCGGCGTCGCCGTCATGGGCGGCCGATCTGGAAGCGGCCTCGACCGTCGATGCCGTGACGGTCTACCCCGACGGCGCCAACGTCACCCGCGTGATCACGCTCGATTTGCCCGAAGGCGAGTCGGCGCTGACGGCGATAGATTTTCCGCTTGGGCTCGACGTCTCCTCGCTGCGTGTCGAAGGCGATGCGGCTGCCAAGCTTGTGATCGGCGCCGTCGACGCCAAGCCGCCCCGCGCGGCACCGCCGGTCAATCTGCCCGAGATCGACAAGCAGATTGAGGCGCTGAAGGATGCGCGCGCCGATCTCGACGATGCGATCTCGGCGGCGACCGCGCGGCGCAAATTCGCCGAGCGCTTTGCGGAGAGTGCACCGGCCGGGCTCGGCGACAAGGGTGAGGCGCGGCCGCTCAGCGAATGGCGCGCCGCTTTCGCCGCTGTGTCTGAAGAGGTTGCGACCGCTGATAGCGCAATCCGCGAGGCGGTGCGCAAGCAGCGCGGCATCGATCGCGACATCGCACGGCTCGAGGCCGATCGCGCGAGCAAGCCGCCAGCCAAGCTCGAACTGCGGATCGATCTCGCCGCTGCTGCGGCAACCCGCGCGACGCTGCGGGTGACCTATGCGGTGCGCCATGCGCATTGGGTGCCGCTCTACGATGCGCGGCTCGATACTTCGGCACCTGATCACAAGGTGGCGCTCGAGCTCGTCCGCCGCGCCGAGATCGTGCAGAGCACCGGCGAGGATTGGTCGAACGTGGCGCTGTCGGTCTCGACCGTGCGGACCGCGCGCGGCGGCAGCGCGCCGGAGCTGAAGACGCTGATCGCGCAATATCCGCCGCCGCCTGCACCCGTGGCCGCCGCCGCACCGTTGATGGAGAAGCCGCGCATGAGGTCGGCACCGCCCGACGCCGACAGGAGAATGAAACTGGCCGAGGAGCAGGAGGCGACCGTGGATGTCGGCGCCTTCCAGACCGCGTTCAGGATTCCTGGTCGCGTCAGCGTCGGGACCGCCGATGGTGCCAAGAGTCTGCGGATCTCGACCGCGACGATCGCGCCGGAGCTCGTCATCCGCGCCGCGCCGGTAATGGACCCGACAGCCTATCTTGAAGCGAGCTTCGTGCAGCACGAGGATGCGCCCTTGTTGCCGGGCAAGGTGTCGATCTATCGCGACGGCAGCTTCGTCGGGATTTCCCAGATGGCCTCCACGTCCAAGGACGAGACGGTGCGGCTCGGCTTCGGTGCCGACGACAAAGTGAAAGTCGAGCGTACCGTGCTCAAGCGCAATGAAGGCACGGCCGGCCTGATCGTGACCACGGCGAAGACCGACGAGCGCGCATTCAAGACCACGATCCGCAACGGGCACGATTTCCCGGTCAAGCTCGCGATCCAGGACCAGCTTCCGGTCAGCGAGAACGAGGACATCCAGGTCGAGCTGCTGCCGACCTCGACCCCGCCGACCACGCCCAATGTGCATGACCACCGCGGCGTGCTCGAATGGGCCTTCGAGGCGAAGCCGGGCGAGGTGAGAGACATCGGCTTCGCCTTCCGGCTGCGCTGGCCGAAGGACAAGGCGATCGTGATGACGCCGTCGGGCTGAGCAGGGCATTGCGATCGCCACGCGCGCTCGACATCATGCATCCGGGTGCCGGCCCTTCGGCCGGAGCCTCTGCTTTCGTGCATTCCGCGTTTCGGTTCACGTTCCCGCCCCGCTTGATCCAGCGCAAATGCGAGGAACCCGTGCTTCGCTAAGCGGTCTTTCTCGAAAGACGGCGCCGAGAATGTCTGATGGACGTCGGTGTCGGCCCGGTGAGAGAGTCATGTGCCATGGAATCCGATCCGTCCTCCCGCAAGCAGGCTATCGTCATCAGCTACTTCGTCCTGGCTGGCATCGGCATGTTGCTGATGCAATGGCTGCTGACGACCTACAATACCGTCGAGACCATTCCTTATAGCCAGTTCGAGCAGCTGGTGGCGCAGGGCAAGGTCTCGGAGGTCGCAGTCAGCCAGGACGCGATCCAGGGCAAGTACAAGGACAAGCAGCCGGACGGAAAGACCGCCTTCGTCACGGCGCGCGTCGACCCGGCGTTTGCCGACAGGCTGGCCGCCAAAGGTGTGACCGTCACCGGCGTGCCGTCGGGCGGCTTCATCCAGACCATCCTGTCCTGGGTGGTGCCTGCGGCGATGTTCTATCTGATCTGGCTGTTCCTGGGCCGACGCCTGATGGACCGGCAGGGCTTTGGCGGGCTGATGTCGATCGGCAAGTCGCGCGCCAAGGTCTATGTCGAGACCGACACCAAGGTCAGCTTCGCCGATGTCGCCGGCGTCGAGGAGGCCAAGTTCGAGCTGCAGGAGGTGGTGCAGTTCCTGAAGGACCCGAAGAGCTATGGCCGGTTAGGCGCCCACGTGCCGAAGGGCATCTTGCTGGTCGGCCCGCCCGGCACCGGCAAAACCCTGTTGGCGCGCGCGGTAGCCGGCGAAGCAGGCGTCGCGTTCTTCTCGATTTCGGGCTCCGAATTCGTCGAGATGTTCGTCGGCGTCGGTGCCGCGCGCGTGCGGGATCTGTTCGAGCAGGCGCGCAAGGCGGCGCCCTGCATCATCTTCATCGACGAGCTCGATGCACTCGGGCGCAGTCGTGCCGCGGGCGGTGCGCTCGGCAGCTATGACGAGAAGGAGCAGACGCTCAACCAGCTGCTCGCCGAGCTCGACGGCTTCGACCCGACCTCGGGCGTGATCCTGCTGGCGGCGACCAACCGTCCGGAGATATTGGATCCGGCGCTGCTGCGCGCCGGCCGCTTCGATCGTCAGGTGCTGGTCGATCGGCCCGACAAGAGCGGACGGCTGGCCATCCTCAAGGTGCATGTGCGCAAGATCCGGCTGGCTGCGGGCGTCGATCTCGACAAGGTCGCGAGCCTGACGGCCGGCTTCACGGGCGCCGACATCGCCAACCTGATCAACGAGGCCGCGATTGCGGCCACCCGTCGCAAGGGCGACGAAGTGACGTTCGATGATTTCACGGTCGCAATCGAGCGCATCGTCGCCGGCATCGAGAAGAAGAGCCGCGTGCTGAGTGCCCCAGAGCGCCGCCGCGTCGCCTATCACGAGATGGGGCACGCGCTGGTCGCCGCGAATCTTGCCGGCGTCGATCCGGTGCAGAAGGTCTCGATCATTCCGCGCGGCGTCGGCGCGCTCGGCTACACCATGCAGCGGCCGACTGAGGATCGCTTCCTGCTCTCGGTCAGCGAGCTGAAGAACCGCATCGCGGTGCTGATGGGCGGCCGCTCGTCCGAGCAGCTGATCTTCGATGGCGACGTCTCCACCGGTGCCGCCGATGATCTGCAGCGCGCCACCGAGATCGCGATCGAGATGGTGACCAGATACGGCATGGACCGGACGGTCGGCCAGCGCACCTATGCGCCACGTCCGCAGGTGTCGTTCCTGCAAGCCCAGGACCAGGTCGTGAGCGCGGCCGAGGAGACCGGCCGCGAGATCGATCTTGCGGTGCGCGACCTGATTGCAGACGGCGACGCGCGGGCACGCAGCATCCTCGAAGGCCACCGGCCGGATCTGGAGCAGGGTGTTGCGTTGCTGATGGCCAAGGAAACGCTGACCGCCGAGGAATTCGCTGCATTGCGCCCGGTTGCCGACAAGGAACAGGCGTGAGGCGCTGCCGTTGATATTCCGGCCGCCATGGCGACGGCCAGCGACGAACATTCAACGGTCTTGCCGCGATCATGTCCAAAGCTTCCGGCACGACACGGGAGCGTCATCATGGCGGCATCGGGCGGGAAGGGTTCTGTAGATCTCGCCGCGGCACGCGAGCGGATGGTGGCGCGGGACATCGCCGGCCGCGACGTGCACGATGAACGCGTGCTCGCGGCGATGCGCAAGGTGGCACGCGAGGCGTTCCTGCCGGAGAGCCTGCGCGAATACGCCTATGAGGACACGCCGCTGTCGATCGGCAGTGGGCAGACGATCTCTCAGCCCTACATCGTCGCGTTCATGATCGAGGCGCTGCAGCTCAATGGCGGCGAGAAGGTGCTCGAGATCGGCACCGGCTCGGGCTATGCCGCAGCCGTGCTGGCGGAGATCGCAGGCGATGTCACCACCGTGGAGCGATTGCGTCCGCTCGCGGATCGCGCCGCGGAGATTTTTGCGCAGCTTGGCTATCGGCACATCCATGTGCAGCGCGGCGACGGCACGCGCGGCTGGCCTGCTGATGCCCCCTATGATGCGATCGTGGTCACCGCCGGCGGGCCGCAAGTGCCGGAGGCGCTGAAGGAGCAACTCGCGATCGGCGGCAGGCTGGTGATCCCGGTCGGCGCCGGCCAGGAAAGCCAGGAACTGCTGCGGGTCACACGCCGGTCCGCGACCGAGTTCGGCGTCGAGGAGATCGGAGGCGTCCGCTTCGTGCCCTTGATCGGCGAGCAGGGCTGGCCGAACGTCGACTAACTATTCGGCCCGCGATCCATCCCGACCGGCTGCCAGCGTTTCAATGCCGTGTTCTGCAGCACCGACGGGTTGACGCAGCTCACAGGCCACAGACCCTGCAGCACCAGTGCGAGCTCATGGCCGACGCGGCGCTTGCGGGCGGCGTCGAACCGCGCCGAGGCGGAAGCCACATGCGCGGTCAGCGTCACATTGTCCATCCGCAGCAGCGGATTGTTGTGCGACGGCGGCTCGGTCTCCAGCACGTCGAGCGCGGCATGCGCGATCCAGCCCTCCTGCAGCGCCTTGATCAGCCCTTCCTCCTGCACGGTGGCACCGCGGCCGGTGTTGATGAAGATCGCACTACGCTTCATCTGCCGGAAGTGCTCTTCGGTGAGCATGTGCTGCAGCTCGGGCCGCGCCGGCGCGTGCATCGAGACGAAATCTGATTGCGACAGCACTTCGGACAGCGTCGCCGGCACGACGCCATGCTCGGATATCAGCGTCTCCTGGATGAAGGGATCATAGGCGAGCATGCGCAGGCCGAACGGCGCCGCACGCTTGGCAACCGCGCGCGCGACGCGCCCGAACGAGACGAAACCGAGCGTCTGGCCCATCAATCGTGGAATCGTCGAGAGCGCAGGCCGGCCCTCAACCCAGCGTCCGTCGCGCACCATCTTGTCCTGCTCGACCAGGCGGCGGAAGCCCGCGAGCAGCAGCATCATCGCATGGTCGGCGACCTCCTCGATGAAGGTGTCCGGCACGTTGGTGACGGGAATGCCGCGTGCGGTCGCCGCCTTGACGTCGACGCTGTCGACACCGACGCTGCCGAGCGTGATGACCTTGCAGCTCTCGAGCGCGTCGATGATGGTCTTGGTGATCGGAATGCCCTTGGCATAGATCGCGTCCGCACGACGTGCGGCGGCGATGAACGCGGCCTCGTCGTTCGGTGCCTCCACGATCTCCGCGCCGATCGGCGCCAGCGCCTCCATCTCATAAGCATAGCCGCCGCCGGCCACCGTGAAGCTCGCACCTTTTGGCGTCACGATCTTGAAGCCCGACATCTGTTCCTCCCTGTCCTCCGATATGCGGGGGCATCCTGTCGGCCCAATCAAAGCACGCTGTCATGGGGTCCGGCTATCCCCGAGTGCGCATCGGTCGCGTGCGTGCTCGCCGAGCACCGCGTTTCTACGGATCGCGCCGGCAAGAAACCGCTAAGAATCAAAGGTCTACTTTGAGGAAATTTCGCCTCATTCCCTTAGCAATCCTTCAAGAGAGATTTTCCCTGTGCTGAACAACATGAAGATCGCTCCGAAGCTCGCCATCGTGGTTGGCGTCGCGATGCTCGGGCTGGCTGTGGCCGGCATCTTTGCCGGCTACCTGATACAGACCGAGATGCTCAATGCGCGGATCGAACAGCTCAAGGCGGTCGTCGACACGGCACGCAACATGGCGGGCGGACTCCTGAAGGAGGTCGAGGCCGGTCGGATGACCAAGGAGGCCGCGATCGCCGAGTTCGGACGCCGCGCCAACAGCATGACCTACGACAAGGGCAACGGCTATCTGTTCGGCACCAGCTATGCGGGCATCACGATCCTGGCGCCGGATCCGAAGCAGATCGGCCAGAACCGCATGGAGGTGGTGACCAACGGCCGCAAGCTCTCCCGCGAGCTGATGGATGGCACGCGTAGCAAGGGCGAGATGCTGCTGACCTACGAATATATGCGTCCTGGGCAGGAGCAACTGTCCCGCAAGATCAGTTATGCGGTCGATCTTCCCAGCTTCGAGATGTATCTGGGCTCCGGCGCCTATATCGATGACATCGATGAGAGGATGAAGCCGCTGAAATGGATGATGGGCCTCGCCTGTCTCGGCATCGCGGTGATCGCCGGCGGGATTGCCTGGCTGATCAGCCGCTCGATCGGTGGCCCGTTGAACCAGCTCGGCAAGCGGATGCAGGAGCTCGCTGACGGCAGGCTCGACGGCGAGATCCCCGGCGTCGGCCGCGGCGATGAGGTCGGTGCGATGGCCGCCACGGTGCAGATCTTCAAGGACAATGCGCTGCGGATGCGCGAGATGGAGCAGGCCGAGGCCGCCAGCCAGCAGCGTACGGCGACCGAACGACGAGCGACAATGGAGAATCTCGCGGCCGATTTCGAGCGCAGCGTCAACGGCATCGTGCGCTCGGTGGCCTCTGCCGCCGGCGGCATGCAGTCGACCGCGCAGTCGATGACGGCGACGGCGAGCGACGCCAGCGCGCGGGCCTCGACGGTGAGCGCGGCAACCGAGAGCGCGAATGACAATGTCGGTACGGTTGCGGCCGCGGCCGAGGAATTGTCGAGCTCGGTCGCCGAAATCGCTCGCCAAGTGAGCCGTTCCAGCGAGATCGCTGGCAAGGCGGTGAGCGATGCCGAGCGCACCAACGCCACGGTGCAGGTGCTCTCGACCGGTGCCGAGAAGATCGGCGAGGTGGTCAAGCTGATCCACTCGATCGCGGCGCAGACCAACCTGCTGGCCTTGAACGCCACCATCGAGGCGGCCCGCGCCGGCGAGTCCGGCAAGGGCTTTGCGGTGGTCGCCTCGGAGGTCAAGGCACTCGCCAACCAGACCGCCAAGGCCACCGAGGAGATCTCGGCGCAGGTCGCGGCGATGCAGACCTCGACCAGCGACGCGGTCGCCGCCATTAACGGCATCACCCAGACGATCGCGCAGATGAGCGAAATCACCAGCTCGATCTCGACCTCGATCTCGCAGCAGGGCGATGCGACGCGGGAGATCGCCCGCAACATCCAGTCGGTCGCGGCCGGCTCGAGCGAGATCAGCGCCCATATCGGCGGCGTGACCCAGGCGGCGGAAGCGACCGGCACGGCGGCTTCCGAGGTGCTGTCGAACGCCCGCGAACTCGACAACCAGTCGGATATGCTGCGCCAGGCCGTCGAGGGCTTCCTCGCCAAGGTCCGCGCCGCCTGATTGGCCGCTAACGGCCCGTCCGTAACCGGATGCTAAAGGGTTGGAGGTAATTCAAGAGGGCACGATCCCCGCGGGATCGTGCCCCCTTGCTTTCGTTCGTCCGGAGACCGCCCCTGTGAAGCTGAACAATCTGAAGATCGCGCCCAAGCTCGCCATCGTCGTCGGGGTGGCCTTGATCGGCCTCTGCGTCTCCGGAGCGTTTGCCAGCTACCTGATGCAGCGGGAGATGATGAACGCGAAGGTGGAGCAGATCCGCTCCATCGTCGACATGACGCGGAACATGGCGCTCGGCCTGATGAAAGAGGTCGAGGCCGGCAAGATGACGAAGGAAGCCGCACTGGCGGAATTCCAGGCGCGCGCCAACTCGATGCGCTACGACAATGGCGCCGGCTATCTGTTCGGCTCGACCATGGACAAGGTCACGATTCTCGGGCCGGACCCCAAGGCAATCAACCAGGTCCGCCAGGACACGCCGACCAACGGCCGGATTCTCGCGAAGGAATGGCGCGAAAACGCCTCGGTCAAGGGCGATCACACCATGTTCTTCGACTATATGAAGCCAGGCAGCAACGGAAGCGTTGAGCCGATTCCGAAGGTCGGCTATTCGGTCTGGCTGCCGTTCTGGAACATGTATCTCGGCACCGGCGTCTACATCAACGATATCGATGCCAGGATGCAGCCGCTGAAATGGATGCTGGGGCTCTCCATCCTCGGCATTGCGGTGATCGCCGGCGGCATTGCCTGGTTGATCAGCCGCTCGATCAGCGGCCCGCTGAACCAGCTCGGCAGGCGGATGCAGGAGCTCGCCGAAGGCAGGCTCGACGGCGAGATCCCCGGCATTGGCCGCGGCGACGAGGTCGGCGCGATGGCGGCGACGGTGCAGATCTTCAAGGACAACGCGCTGCGTATGCGCGAGCTGGAGCAGGCGGATGCCGCCAACCAGCAGCGCGCGGCGGCCGAGCGGCGTGCCGCGATGGAAAATCTCGCCAATGATTTCGAACGCAGCGTCAACGGCATCGTGCATTCGGTGGCCTCGGCCGCCGACGGCATGCAGTCGACCGCGCAGTCGATGACGGCGACGGCGAGCGATGCCAGCGCGCGGGCCTCAACGGTGAGCACGGCGTCGCAGAGCGCGTCGAGCAATGTCAGCACGGTCGCGGCTGCGGCCGAGGAGCTCTCGGGCTCGGTCGCCGAAATCTCGCGCCAAGTCGCCCGCTCCAGCGAGATCGCAGGCAAGGCGGTGAGCGACGCCGAACGGACCAATGCCACGGTGCAGGTGCTTTCGACCGGCGCCGAGAAGATCGGCGAGGTGGTCAAGCTGATCCATTCGATCGCGGCACAGACCAACCTGCTCGCGCTGAACGCCACCATCGAGGCGGCCCGCGCCGGCGAGTCCGGCAAGGGCTTTGCGGTGGTCGCCTCCGAGGTCAAGGCACTTGCCAACCAGACCGCCAAGGCCACCGAGGAGATCTCGGCGCAGGTCGCGGCGATGCAGACCTCGACCAGCGACGCGGTCGCCGCCATCAACGGCATCACCCAGACCATCGCGCAGATGAGCGAAATCACCAGCTCGATCTCTAGCTCGATTGCGCAGCAGGGCGACGCGACGCGGGAGATCGCCCGCAACATCCAGTCGGTCGCAGCCGGCTCGAACGAGATCAGCGCTCATATCGGCGGCGTGACCCAGGCGGCGGCCGCGACCGGCTCGGCAGCTTCCGAGGTGCTCACCAACGCCCGCGAGCTCGACAACCAATCGGGCCTGCTGCGCAAGGCGGTCGATGGCTTCCTCGCCAAGGTCCGTGCCGCGTAAGTCTGGACATGGCAGCGAGACGGCCCGCGCCGTCTCGCCGTCACTTGCCAGGTCTGCGTCCCGGCCGAGAGGCGGTGAGGACGCCGGCCAGCACCAGCGCATAGCCGATCAGGTGGAACGGCTTCAGCTCCTCGCCGAGCAGGACGATGGCGAGCACCGAGCCGAACACCGGCACCAGATGCAGGAACGGCGCAGCGCGGTTCGGACCGATCAGGCTGATGCCGCGGTTGAAGAACAGATAGGCCAGCGTCGAGGCGAAGACGACGACGTAGCCGAGCGTCAGCAGCGACTCCAAATCAAGCCTGAGCACCGATCCGGTCGAATATTCCCACACCGCAAGTGGCGCCAGCAGCAGCGCGCCGGCAGCGGTGCAGAACGAGATCAGAGATAGCTGGTGCACCGTCGGCCGGCGCGACATCAGCGCCGAATAGAGGCCGAACACGAGCAGCGCGCCGGCAAACATCAGATCGCCACGGTTGAACTGGATGGCCGCGAGCGCGCCGAGATCGCCGCGCAAGAGGATGACGAGGACGCCGACCAGCGAGGTCACGATTCCGATGAACTGTCCGGCGGTCAGCCGCATGCCGAACAAGACCAGCGACCACAGTGCGACGAACAGCGGCGTCGAGGACTGGATCAGCAGTCCGTTCAGCGCCTGAGTGTACTGCATGGCCCAGTAGGACAGTGCGTTGTTGGCCGCGAAGCCGGTCAGGGCGAGCAGCAATAGCAGCGGCCATCGCGCGCGCAGGACGGGCCAGTCCTGCTTCAGGTGCGGCCGCGCGAACGGCCACAGCATCAGAAATGTGCCGATCCAGCGCAGGCAGGACAGGGTCAGTGGCGGCACATGGCCGGCGACATGACGTGCCAGCACGATGTTGCCGGCCCAGAACACCGAGGCCAGCGCGAGCAGCAGATAAGGCTGGTTGCTGAGCCAGCGCGACGGCGATTGAGGCTGGAGGAGGGCGGCCAATGGCGGATGATGGTTGAAAAAAGCCCGCTCAAATTGGGCTGAATTTCACCACCCGGCAACCCGGTGGGGCGGATTGGTGCCATGCGTGAGCGCCCGGCGCGACGCGCGCCGACCAAAGCATGGCGGCACGCCCTGCGTCCGCGATCACGCAGGCAATCCGGCTTGCCAATGTTCGGATGGATTGCGTTCAGGTCGCCTGCTTGCGCGACGCGACGAAGACGCCGGCGAGCACCAGCACGAAGCCGATCAGGTGAAACAGCTGCGGCCGCTCGCCGAGAAAGACGAAGGCCATCACCGAGCCGAACACCGGCACCACGTGAAGGAACGGCGCGGCACGATTGGCGCCGATCAGCAGCACCCCACGATTGAAGCAGAGATAGGCGATGGTGGAGGGAAACACCGCGACATAGAGCAACGACAGCAGGTTCTTGGCGTCCAGCGCCATCACGGGTCGCGTATGCAGCTCCCAGATGAGCAGCGGGATCAGGCTGGCCGCACCGCAGCCGAAGGTGAAGGTGACGAATGACAGGCCGTGGATCGGCGGGCGCTTCAATGTCAGCACGGAGTAGAGGCCGAACACCGCCATCGCGATCAGGAAGATCAGGTCGCCCTTGTTGAACGTGATCTTCGACAGCATGCTGAGCTCACCCTGCGAGACGATGATCAGCACGCCGCCAAGCGACAGCAGGACGCCGAGCGCCTGTGCCAGCGTCAGGTGGACGCGCAGCAACAGCATCGACCAGATCGCGACGATCAGCGGGCCGGACGATTGCAGCACCAGCGTGTTCAGCGCCTGGGTGTATTCGAGCGCCCAATATTGCAGCGTGTTGAAGGCGCCGATGCCTGCGATCGAGATCAAGATCATGAGGGGAAGCTGGGCTCGGATCGCGGGCCAGTCCTGCCGGAATTGCTTCCAGGTGAAGGGAAGGATCAGCAGGAACGCCAGCCCCCAGCGCAGAAACGAGAGCGTCACTGGTGGGATATGGCCGGCGGCAAGCCGGCCAACGATGGCATTGCCCGCCCAGCACAGCGCGGTGATGCTGAGCAAGACGTAGGGCTGGTTGGCGATCCAGCTACGCGCAGGTGCGGCGCTGGCGGTGGGATCGGCGGCGGACATGCGGCGGTGTTGGTCCCGATTCGATGCGCCGTGGCGCCGGCCCGGTTCGTCGCCAGGCCGGCGTTCTGCCGGGCGTCAGGTCACAGACACCAATTGCCGCTGCCCAACAAGGGGGCGGGATGCATCGCGACGATGCAGCGGGCGCTGGCCACTCGACCCGCGCGCCCGACATTCGATTCCGAGCCCCGCAAGCGATGCCGCGAATTTGACCACGGCGTGGCGCCGCAGCCCACTATTGATCTCCCACGCAGCCTATTCGATCTAAGATTTGCCGTCGTTCCATGGCCAATCGAGGGCGCCGGCGCGGACCGCACTCCCGCTGGCGGCCGGCGCCGCCGGAACGGCATGAATTTTTCGGGTATATCAAAGGCTTGGTGGCTATGTTACGCGCCGCTTTCCGCCCGTTCTTGCTTGCCTAGACCGGCCGCTTCCTTTATCCGGTGGGACGCCTCGCATGCGAGCGGTTCCGGCCGCAATTTGGGCTGGGCGCATGATCAGGCACGGCGGGCCTTTGATCGGGAACCGACATTTTCCGGGCAGATCGTGTTGTTTTGGATGATGGCAGAGGAAAGAGCTGCGAATGGCTAACGTGGTCGTCGTCGGCGCCCAATGGGGCGACGAAGGGAAGGGCAAGATCGTCGACTGGCTGTCGGAGCAGGCCGACATCGTCGTGCGCTTCCAGGGCGGCCATAATGCCGGCCACACCCTCGTCATCAATGGCGAGACCTACAAGCTGGCGCTGCTGCCCTCCGGCGTGCTGCGCCCGGCGAAGCTTGCCGTGATCGGCAATGGCGTGGTGTTCGATCCGCAGGCCTTCCTCGATGAGGTCGCCAAGCTGAAAGGGCAGGGCGTCGCGATCAGTCCCGACAATCTGCGCGTCGCCGAGAACGTCACGCTGATCCTGCCGCTGCATCGCGAGCTCGATGCCTTGCGGGAATCCGCCAACACCGCGACCGCGATCGGCACCACCCGCCGCGGCATCGGCCCGGCCTATGAGGACAAGGTCGGCCGCCGCGCCATCCGCCTGATGGACCTCGCCGATCTCGACACGCTGCCGCACAAGATCGACCGGCTGCTGGCTCATCACAATGCGCTCCGTCGCGGCCTGCGCCTGGAGGAGATCGACGGCCAGGAGATCCTGCGCGAGCTGACCGCAATGGCGCCGCAGCTGCTGCCCTATGCCGAGACCGTGTGGCGCCTGCTCGACAACAAGCGCCGCGAAGGCAAGCGCATCCTGTTCGAGGGCGCCCAGGGCGCGCTGCTCGACGTCGATCACGGCACCTATCCTTACGTCACCTCGTCGAACACCGTGGCGGCGCAGGCCGCGACCGGCACCGGCATGGGCCCGGGCGGCGTCGGCTATGTGCTCGGCATCTGCAAGGCCTACACCACTCGTGTCGGCCAGGGTCCGTTCCCGACCGAGCTTCTCAACGAGATCGGCGAGGAGATCGGCCGGCGCGGCAAGGAATTCGGCGTCAATACCGGGCGCAAGCGGCGCACCGGCTGGTTCGATGCCGTGCTGGTGCGGCAGACCGTGCGGACCTGTGGCATCAACGGTCTTGCACTGACCAAGCTCGACATCCTGGACGGGTTCGACACCATCGAGGTCTGCACCGGCTACAGGCTCGACGGCAAGGAGATCGATCACCTGCCGGCCGGCGAGGGCGCGCAGGCCCGGGTCGAGCCGATCTACGAGACGATCGAAGGCTGGAAGCAGCCCACCGCCAATGCGCGGTCGTGGGCGGACCTGCCGGCGCAGGCGATCAAATATGTCAGACGGGTCGAGGAACTCGTGGGTTGTCCCATCGCCCTGCTTTCCACCAGCCCCGAACGCGAGGATACTATTCTGGTGCAGAACCCGTTTGAGGCGTGACGGGGATATGACAGCGAAGCGCGCAGGTTGAGTTGACATGGCCGACTACTACCCGCTGATCGCCCGTGCCATTGCCGGCCTGGACCCCAACGCCCCGGGCGAGAGCCGCCGTGCGCTCTACGAGCGGGCTCGGGCCGCGCTGATCGCGCAGCTTCGCGGTGTGCAGCCGCCGCTCAGCGAATCGGAGATCACCCGGGAGCGGTTGGCGCTCGAGGAAGCCGTCCGCAAGGTCGAGTCCGAGGCTGCCCAGCGCGCCAGGGAAGCTTCGCGCGGGACAGGGACAGCTGGAAGTCCACGCGCGGGCGATGCGCTGCGCCGCGCCGGCACCAGGACGGGCGAGACCGGCGTGCCACCGCAGGCCCAGCCTGGGCCGGATCAGGGCGCAGGCCAGGCGCCGCGCCCGCGGCCCGCCGCGCCGCCCCGCACCGACCGGCCGCCGCTCGGCGATGCGCCTGACGCGCCGCGTCCGCGCGGTCCACGCGGTGATGCACCGCCGCCGCAGTCGGCCCCGCCGCTGCGCTCCCAGCCGCCGCAGCCGCAGGTCGGCATGCAGGATCCGCCGCTTCCGCCGGTGCGCGAGCGTGCGACCGCGCCGCGCCGTGGCGCCGAAGGCAATGGCGGCCCGCAGCCGCCGGGCATGCGCGGCTTCCGCGACATCACTGCCGATGTCGATGATCTCGGCAAGGCCACCGCCCAGGCCAACCGCGCCGCGCGCAAGACCTACGCCAACGTGCCTTCGCCGGACCCCGATCGGCAGGAGCCGGAGACGGATGAGCGCGGCGGCAATGCCGACACGCCTTATTCCTACGACGAGTCGATCGAGGAGGCCGAGCGCTACGCACTGCCGTCGCAGCCAGCGGCTCGTTCTCGCGTCGGCGTCGACCGCGATCGCGAGCCCAAGAAGCGCGCCCGCGGCGGGACATTTCCGTTCAAGACGGCGATCGCGATCGGCATCGTCCTGATCCTGGTCGGCGCAGGCCTCTTGTGGGGCAGGACGATCGTCGGCAGCGTGAGCAACATGTTCAGGTCGTCGTCTCCGGTCGTGCAGGCTCCGAAGGACAGCGGTACGCCGCTCGCCAAGCCGAAGATTCCGGATCGCGTCGGCCAGGCGGCGGAAGACATTGCGCCGGTCGCGCAGAAGGTCGTGCTCTATGACGAGGATCCGAACGATCCGAAGGGCAAGCAGTATGTCGGCTCGGTGGTGTGGCGGACCGAGCAGATCAAGGCGTCCGGTCAGCAGAAGCCCGATATCGCCGTGCGGGCCGACATCGAGATCCCCGACCGCAAGTTCAAGATGACGATGTCGTTCCGCCGCAACACCGACACGTCGCTGCCGGCGAGTCACACGGTGGAGCTGACCTTCATCCTGCCGCCAGATTTCGACGGCGGCGGGGTCGGCAATGTGCCCGGCATCCTGATGAAGTCCAACGAGCAGACCCGCGGTACGCCGCTTGCCGGACTCGCGGTCAAGGTCACGGATGGCTTCTTCCTGGTCGGCCTGTCGAATGTCGACTCCGACCGCGCCCGCAATGTCCAGCTCCTCAAGGAGCGGTCCTGGTTCGACGTGCCGCTGGTCTATAGCAACCAGCACCGCGCCATCATCGCGATCGAGAAGGGCGCGCCGGGCGAACGTGCCTTCAACGACGCCTTCGCGCAGTGGGGAGACTAGAGCGTTTTCAAGCGAAGTGGATACCGGTTCGCGTCAAGGAAACGCGTCCAGGCTGAGGGTTGAGGCATGAAGCGCTATCTGATTTTCGTCGCAGTCGGGCCGGCACTCGGCGGTTTTGTGCTGCTGATGGTGACTACCTACCAGTCGGGCTACTGGACCGAGACCAACGCCGACGAGATCGCGAAGCTGCTCAAGGTGTTCGTCGTCTCGCTGCAATATAGCTATCTGTTCGGCTTCCTGCCGGCGCTGATGATCTGCGCGATCGACGATATCCTGTGTCACGTCCGCCGCATCGGACCAAGCGTGCGCATGCTGCTGGTCGGCCTGATCGCCTTCTTCCTGGCCGCGTTCAACTACTCCTCGCACGGCGCCGATTACGGCGTCGTGCAGTTCGTACTGTACGGGCTGGTCGGCTTCATTCCGGCCACGATTTCGTCCTGGCTGGTGCACAGATTCGTCGATGAGCCGTTGCCCGCAGCTCGGGCTCAGAGCGCGACGGAACAGCGGTGAGGAGCCGTCGCGCCACTCTGATGATGGCGGCTATCGGCCGTTGCCGCGGCAGCCGCCGTTAGGGCCGATGTGGAAGCCGCGCGGGCAGGCATGGGCCGCCGGGTTGGCGTAATTGCGCAAGCAGCCGCCATAGGGGCCGCGATGCCAGCCGGGGCCGCATCCGCCGGCGATACGGATGATGTTGGTCTCGCTCGCCGGGGCAATTTGGGCCAGTGGCATCGCGGACGTGCCGACGGTCAGGGCTCCGAACGCGAAGACAGTGGCGATGACGGTTCGCATCGTGATCTCCGTTGCATGAGATGGAGGTTGGGACAGATCGTGAGCCGTTCTCAGCCGCCGGCCGCGAAGGCGATGCCGGCGCGCACCTCGCCGATCGCCTGATCGATCAGCCCGAGCGCGCGCTCGCGATGACCGCCCTTGTTCGGCGTCGCCTGCGCCAGCTCGGCGCGTGCCGATTGCAGCAGCGTGATGGTCTCGGTCATGTGCGGTTGCGCGCCGATGGCGTAGCCGATGCCCATGCTGGCCGCGATCGTGGTGCCGAGCGCGAGCTTGCGGGCGGCGGAAGTCATCTTCATCCGTTTCTCTCCCTTGCGGATTTCAGGAACTACAAACGCAGGTTGCAGGTCTGCGGCGTGCTCCGCGCAGCAACCGCTCCACACGGTTAAGGGCCACCGCGGCCTTTGTCTTGGACTGGCTGGCGCGACCGCGCGCCTCTTTTTGGACTGACCGGCGCTGTTTCATTGTTGCGCGCTTGTTGGTAGCGTGTTTTCGCCTTCAGCGGCGGTTCACCGCGGCTACGATATTGCTTGCGCTTATTTTGATTGCATTGCCGCAGGTCCGATTTCGATGACCGTCATCCGGAAATTGCTCTCGACCGACATGCTGCCGCCGGGCCTCGATGAGCGGCAGCGCTTCATGCGCTTCGCGGAGCTGTTCGAGCATTTCTCCAACACCGGCGAGCTCGACCCTGCATCCGACGTGCCGTTTCGCGCCGCAATGAACTCCGTTCACATCGGCACCACCTTGCTGGGGCGTTGCGACGGCACCTTCACCACCGTGCGGCGCGAGCGCCGCCAGGTGCTCGCGACCAACGATGATCGGTACTGCCTGGCGCGCAACACCGGCACGCGCGAGGCGACCGTGGTCCATCGCGGCCGCGAGTTCGTCATGCGGCCGCACGCGATGGTACTGCTCAAGCTCGATGAGCCGTTCTTCAGCGCCGACGGTTCGAGCCACAAGCGCTTCACGAATGTGCATCTGCCGATAGCGACGCTGCGGGCGATGGTGGCCGGGGTCGACGACCTCGTGGGACACGAGCTCGCGGCGGGTGGCGCGCTGTCGCTCGCCATGGATTACAGCGAGCTGCTGCTCGCCCATCCCACCGCCGCCGACGAGGCAGGGCTTGCGATCGCGCAGCATTTGCTCGATCTGGCGGCGCTTGGCCTCGGCGCCCGCGGCGATCTGGCGCGCAAGGCGGAGCGTGGCGGCTTGCGTGCGATCCGGCTGACGAGCGTGCTGGCGATTCTCGGCCGGCGCTTCAGCGAGCCGGACTTCTCGGCGCAGAAGCTCGCCGCGGCAGCGGGCCTGTCGGAGCGTTACGTCAACGAGCTGCTCTACGAGGCGGGCGCGAGCTTCACGGTGCGGCTCAACGAGCTGCGCCTGAACGAGGCAGCCGCGATGCTCGCGCGCGGCGAGCGGCGGATCAGCGACGTTGCCTTTGCTTGCGGCTTCAACGATCTGTCCTATTTCAACCGCTGCTTCCGTCGCCGCTTCGGATTGACGCCTTCGGCAGCGCGCGGGCGCTGAGCAGGGGGGACCCAGGCGCGGCACGCTGACGCAACTTGCGCCGCAGTTGCGCGTTTCTATCTCGTCGCCTGTTAAGAAGCCGGTTTTAGTGGCGAACGGGAGAGCCCAGCCTGGCAGAGGCTGATCAGGATCGAAGTCAACAAAGCCCTCAGCCAGGCGAGAATGCGGCGGAGGTTATGACCGACAGCGG
>Ga0209677_100389_pt1 | contig 26734 bp, 19 predicted proteins | sample AraplaCvi_mCL_r2_2_FD_184285 | JGI IMG/M metagenome (GOLD analysis project Ga0209677, IMG submission 184285) | Arabidopsis root microbial communities from North Carolina, USA - plate scrape CL_Cvi_mCL_r2 (SPAdes) (version 2) | ecosystem: Host-associated > Plants > Roots > Endosphere | place: USA... | reverse complement strand
CGCATCGCCACCCGCCAGCGGACGGCTGCGATCGCACGCCGCCCGAACGTCGCTGCGCTCATCGCGACACCCACCACAGTCGTCCCCACAGCCCGAGCCGGACCGCGAGCCGCACAGGGGCGAAGTACCAGGCCTCGTAGCGGTGCGAGAGGTACCGGTAGGCGCTGTCGTGGTGCGCCTTCTCCATGCGTTTGCGTTCGCGCGAGGTGGAGTGGGCGCCGGTGTGGGTGACGACGGCCTCCGGGATGTAGACGTTGCGCCACCCCGCTCGGCCCAGCCGGTCGCCGAGGTCGACGTCCTCGAAGTACATGAAGTACCCCGGATCGAACCCGTCGATCTGGCGGTACGCGTCACCGCGGATGAGCAGGCACGCGCCGGACAGCCAGCCGGCGTCCCGCCGGCTCTCGGTCTCCCTCTCGGCGCGGTAGCGCACCGACCACGGGTTCGTGGGCCACATCCGGCCGAACAGCGCGTGGGCCACGCCCGTACGCAGTGAGGGCAGCCGCCGCGCAGAGGGGTACACGGTGCCGTCCGCGTCGAGGATCTTCGGGCCGAGGGAGCCGGCGTCCGGCAGCTGCTCGCCGGCGGCGACGAGCGCATCCACGGCTCCGGGCGTGAACACGACGTCGGGGTTCGCGACGAGAACGTAGTCCGGTGTCGCCGTCGCGGCGTCCACGGCCGCCCGGACGCCTCCGCCGTAGCCCTCGTTGACCTCGAGCTCGACGAAGCGATGGCCGGCCGCCGTCACGGCGGCCCGAACCGCCGCTGCCTCCTCGGACGCGTTGTCGGCGACGACGACCTCGTCGATGCGTCCGGCGTCCGCGAGCGAGGCGAGGAACGGCTGGATGGTGTCGCTCGAGTTGTACGTCACGGTCACCGCGAGCACCCTCGGGACACCGTGCGCGGCGGGATCCGTCCCCTCGCCGGTCACGCCGACGGCTCGACGACCTCGGGGACGGAGTGCACCATCCCGATGGCGAGCGGATAGTACGGGACGTCGAACGAGCAGGCCTGCGGCTTGTCCGACAGGTGACGGCCGGCCCGGTCCATCAGAGAGGCGTTCACGAAGTACTTACCGGCGCCGAAGCGGGCGTCGCGCAGCAGGAAGGCGACGGTCTGCCGCTCTTTGAGCCGTGACACCTCGGCGCCGATCCGTTCCGTCGTCGTGCCGTAGACCGGCTGCCCGAGTGTGTTGTCGATCTGGATCGCGCACTTCCAGTCCTCGATGCCCGTTTCGTGCTCCAGGGTGATCTCGATGCGCAGGTCGTCGCCCGGCTGGACCGGATCTCCGACAGCCCGGCCGTCCGCCCACGCTCGCGCCTCCACGACCGTGCCGTGCTCCACGCTCACCGGTCCGTGCTTGGCGGTCTGCACGGCAGCCTCCGCTTCGGCCTCGAGCACGCGGCGGCCCTCGAGGACCTTGCGGAACTCGGTGACGGCACCGCCCGGCTCGCCGTCGTAGACGACCTCGCCCTTGTTCAGCAGGATCGCCCGGTCGGCCAGCTCCGTGACCTGACCCAGGTTGTGGGTGACGAGGATGATGGTCCGTCCCTCGTCCTGGAACGAGCGGATCTTGTCCAGGCACTTGCGCTGGAAGGCCTCGTCGCCGACGGCGAGGACCTCATCGACCAGCAGCAGGTCCGGATCGGTGTGCACGGCGACGGCGAAGGCCAGCCGCACATACATGCCGGAGGAGTAGAACTTCACCTGCGTGTCGATGAAGTCGCCGATGCCGGAGAAGCCGAGGATCTCGTCGAACCGCTCCTCCGTCTCCTGGCGGCTGAGCCCGAGGATGGACGCGTTCAGGTAGACGTTCTCGCGACCCGTCAGGTCCGGGTGGAAGCCGGCGCCCAGCTCCAGGAGGGCAGCGATCCGGCCGCGGCGCGCAACGCTTCCGCTGGTGGGGTCGATGATGCCGCCGATGACCTTCAGCAGAGTGCTCTTGCCCGAGCCGTTGTGGCCGATCAGCGCGACCGTGTGGCCGGCGCGGATGTCGATGGTGACGTGGCGGAGGGCCCAGAACTCCTCGCGGTGCTGACGCCCGCGGCCGAAGGCGACGAGTCGTTCCTTGAGGGAGTTGTCCTTGCGGATGACGAAGCGCTTCGAGACGTCTCTCACCCGGACGATCTCCGGGGCCTCGTCCTCGGTCGCAGCCGCGGTGGCTGTTGTCGTGTCCGTCGTCATGCTCACACCACCTGCGCGAAGTTGCCCTGCAGGCGCGCGAAGACCCGCTGGAAGCCGAAGAGGAGGACGATCCCGATGACGAAGGCGACGCCCATGCGCAGGAGCAGCTGGTCCGGGTAGTGGGCTACGCCCTGGCCGCCCACCCACATCGCCTTCTGGAAGCCGAGGACGGCCAGCGTGATCGGGTTGTCGGTGTAGATGTCGAGCGCGAGGCCGTGGCCGAGGGCATCCCGCACCATGGTCCACGAGTAGACGATCGGCGAGGCCCACAGGAGCAGCAGCAGCACGACCTCGACCAGGTACTGGATATCGCGCAGATAGACGTTCACGGCGGACAGCAGCAGTCCGAATGCCGTGCCGTACAGCAGGAGTAGCAGCACGGACGGGATGAGGTACCAGGTCTCGGCATGCAGCGGTGCCCTGCCGACCACGATCGTCGCGACCAGCAGGATCGCGAACTGGATGACGAAGTTGAACCCGGCAGAGCCCACGCTCGCCAGCGGGAAGATCTCGCGTGGGAGGTAGACCTTCTTGATCAGCCCGGCGTTCCCCACGATGGATGCGGTCGTCCCGCCGATGATCTCGCTGAAGAGCCCGTAGACGGTCAGGCCGGAGAACACGTAGATGGCGAAGTCGGGGATGCCCTTCGCCGCGCCCAGGACCTTGCCGATGACGACCGCGTAGATGAGCAGCTGGGTGAGCGGGCGCACCAGCGTCCAGATGAAGCCCAGCACGCTGTCCTTGTAACGGGACTTGAGGTCGCGGCGCACGAGCAGGGAGAGGAGCTCGCGGTGCCGCAGGATGTCCCGCAGTGCTGCCCAGGACCCTCCGGACTTGTCGTCGCCGCCGACCGTCACCATCCGCTCCTGGGAGAGCGAACGGTATCGATCCAGTGCAGTCATTCAGTCGTCGTTTCTGTTCTCGGGCATCGATGGATTATAGCTTGCGGCGCCTGCGGGCGACCCATTCGGAGGTCGCGCGGAGCGGGCGGGTGAGCTTCCAGGAGGAGCTCTGCTCCAGGCCGCGGATCCGCGTGGTGAGGTCGTCCACGACGCGGTTCCGCTCGGACACGATTCCGGCGACGCGGTCCGGTGCGGGCGCCGGGTCGGCGCAGAACGCGACGAGCGGACGCAGTGTGTTCTCCCAGGTGTGCTCCCGGGCGTAGACCGCGATGTTCTCGGCGATGCGCGCGCGGGCCGCCGTGTCGTACAGCAACTCCTCGATGGCCCTCGCCAGCGCGTCCACGTCCTCCGGCGGGACGACGCGCCCGAGGTCGTGGTCGCGGATGATGTGGGCGAACGTGTCGCCGTCGGTGCTGATGATGGGGAGGGACGCCCAGAGGTAGTCGAGGATGCGCGTCCGGAAGCTGAACGCCGTCTCCAGGTGCTCGTAGTGCGTGCTCACGCCGAGGTCGGCGTCGAGGAGGTAGTCCGCGCGCTCCGCGTACGGGACCCACGACTCGTTGAAGAAGACGGTCTCGCCGGTGAGTCCGAGCGCGTCGGCGCGCTCGCGGGCCTGCACCGCCATCCGCATGGTCGGGATGTTCGGGTTCGGGTGGGCCGCCCCCAGGAAGAACAGCCGGAGGTCGGGATGCGCCTCCCGCGCGATGGCGACCGCTTCGATGAGCGTGAGCGGGTCGAACCAGTTGTAGATGCCTCCGCCCCAGACGATCACCTTGTCGTCCGGCCCGATGCCCGGGACGGTGCCCTTGATGCCGTGGCGGTTCTGCACGGGAGGCTCGTTCTGGACGCCGAAGGGCGCGACATCCAGCAGGGAGCGCAGGCCCGGGTCGCGGTCGTAGGTCGCGGGATTGATGCGGGCGAGCCCGGCCAGCTGCCCGAGCCAGAAGTCGCGCTGCTTCTCAGACGCGCAGACCAGGAAGTCGGCACGCTCCAGCTGGTCGTTGAGCACCTCGACGGTGTCGATGGCGACGGCCAGCCGGTCTTCCGGGTCCAGGTCCTTGCCCTGCTCCAGCTGCTCCAGGTGCATGGGGTCGTAGATGTCGGCGACGACGATCGTGTCGGTGGTCTTGATCCACGGGTGGCTGCGCAGGATGTGTCCCTGGAAGACGAGGACCTCCGCCCATTCGACGTGGGCGCGGAGGCCGCGGTCGTCCGCGAAGGCGACGTGGAAGTCGTCGTGCGAGAGATCGTCGGTCACCCGGTTCGTGGAGAGGAGGCGGACGTCCCCGACCGCACTCAGTGCCTTGGCGATCTCCCACGCGCGGATCGCCGGGCCGGCCATGAGCACCCCGAGCGTGTCGGGGGTCACGACGAGGATCCGCCTCCTCTGGGCGGTGGCGGGGTCGGTGGTCGGCATGGTGCTCCTTCTGCGTCGTCGAGCGGGCCGCTCCACCGCGGGTCCGGGCCAGACCGTTGGAAGGGCGACGTCGCGGGGGAGGCCTCTCGCCCGCATCCGGGTAAGCGCCGAGCACGAAAGCCGGGGGGAAGGCTATCACCGGTACCGGGGAGCGCGGTGTGCGATCCGGCCAGGTCGACTGCGCGGATTCTCAGCGACGGCCGCGCAGGAGGCGGGCGGCACCGTCGGCCAGCCGGACCACCCGGCGGCTGCGGAGCATCCCGAGCTGCTCGTGGAGCGCACGGTTCTCCTCGCGCGCCGCGTGCAGCTCCGCTGCGGCCCTCGCGCGATCGTCGAGAGCGGCTGCGAGCCGGCGGTCGAGGTCGGCCAGCGCGAGTCCGACCGCGCGGTCCACGGGCTCGGTGGCGGTATCGACCGGACGATCGGCGACCGGCGAGTGGACGGCCACGGCGATGCGTCTGTCCAGGACGTACTCGCCCGTGGAGAGGCCGGCCTCCAGCTCCGCAGCGTCGGGATGCCGGCACAGGTAGAGGGGATAGAGGACACCGGCCAGCAGGCGCCGGTAGTCCCGCATCCCGTGATGATTCGGGCTCGGGGTGAGCTCGGAGTTCTCGTACGCGGATCCCGCGTTGCGGACCTTGCGGCTGTACTGCTCCCACGAGCGCCAGGGGAAGTGCAGCACCTCGACCTCGAAGCCGTCGGGGACGGGACCGCGGTTCTCCAGGCTCACGAAGTGGTTGCCCTGCACGACCTCGATGCCCGGGTCGCCGATGTGCGCCGCATCGTGCGTGGCGTGCGCCTTGAGGCCCACCCGGTGGAGCGCCGCTTCCGTGCGGAGGTCGCGGTAGACGAGGCGCTGGAGGCCGGTGCCCGCGAGGGCGGCAGGGCCGATCATGTCGTGCACCGGGACATCGAAGGCCTGGATACTCTTCGGGATCCCGCCGAACGCCTCCTTCAGCGTGAGACCGTCGGCACGGGGAAGCCAGAACTCGTCGGCGTCGGCATTGATCACCCAGTCCGCGCCGTGCTCCGTGGCCGCTTCGCGAGCCATGCGCGTCACGGTGACGGCCTGCTGCTTGCGGTGCTCCGGCTCCTGATGGAGGACGATCCGGCCATCGGCCGCATAGCCCTCGAGGAGTTCGGCTGTGCCGTCGACCGAGCCGTTGTCCGTGACGATGAGCGTGTCGACGCCCTGGGCCAGATGGTGATCGATCATCGCGCCGACGATGTCGGCCTCGTCGCGCACCATCAGGGTCATGGCAAGTCTCACTGACGCCTCCTCGCCTTCCAGTCTAGGCGGGGCGGCCCCACCGGCCTCCCGGCTAGACTTGCGCGGATGAACGCATGGATGAGCCGCGCACGACGTGCGTTCGGCCGTCTGCTGCCAGCAGGATCACAGCGGGGACGAGTCCTCCGAGCGGGCAAAGAGGCCGCGCTCACCTTCCGTGCCCAGCTCCGGCCCCCGCTGCCGGAACCGGAGGCGGAGTCGGTGCCCCGCGGCCCCGGACTGACCGACTACGCGGAGTGGCGTGCCCAGCAGGCACCGTTCGAGCCGCTCCCGCCCGGGCCGACAAGCAGTTTCCTGGTGCTCATCGAGACGACGGGCGCCGAGGACGAGACCGGCGCAGCCGACGAGGACGAAGCGGCTCGCGTCGCCGCGACGAGGGCGAGCCTCGACGCGCAGGTCGCGGTCGAGCCGCGTTCGCTGGTCGTGCGGACCGGCACGCCGCTGCGCGAGTTGCTCCCCGACGTGGTCGAGGACTTCGTGCTGTTCCTGAAGGCCGGATCGGTGCTCGACCCGCACGCCCTCGAGCAGGTGGCCAAGGAGCACCGCGTCGACCCGGTGTGCCGCGTGATCGGGTTCGACTCGGACCGCATCCTCTCGGACGGAACGCGCACCACGCCCCTGTTCCGCCCGGTCTGGTCGCCCGAGATCCTGCTCGGGGCGAACTATCTGGGCCGCGCTTTCGCGATCCGGGTGCCGGACGCGCGGGCGGCGATCGGTGTCACGCTCGACGACCACGGCATCTGGCGCCTCCTCCTGCGCTCCGAGCTGACCGAGTCGGCGGTGGGCCGCGTCCCGTTCGTGCTCCTCTCGGTTCCGGATGCTGCGGAAGCCGGTGCCACCGAGGAAGACGCCGCCATGGTGGCGCGCGCCCTCCGCGACCGGGGAGAGGATGCGGCCACAGAGGTGAGCGACGGCATCGTCCGTGTCCGGTTCCGGCCGGAGCGCTGGCCGAGCGTGTCCATCGTCGTTCCGACGCGCCACAGCCGGGCCAATCTGGAGCGGCTGCTGCCGAGCCTGGCCACCACGGACTACCCGGCATTCGACGTGACCGTGGTCGACAACGGCGGCGAGAACGACGAGAACGAGGCCTGGTACGCGGCGCTCGACCCCGGGATCCCCGTCCGTCACCGCTGGTGGCACGAGGAGCCCTTCAACTACTCCCGGGTCAACAATGTCGCAGCGCGCGAGACCGACGGCGAGGTGCTCGTCTTCCTCAACGACGACACGGAGATCGTGGACCCGGGCTGGCTGCGCGAGCTGGTCGGGATCCTGCAGCGCCAGGGCGTCGGCACGGCGGGCTTCCAGCTCCGCACCGGCGAGGGACTGGTGCAGCACGGCGGCGTCATGCTCGGCCCCGGCGGTTTCGCGGCCAACCTGTTCGCCGGGATGCGCCCCGACGCCGACTCGCTGGTCGGCCCTGTCCGCTGGTACCGCAACAGCCTGGCGGTCACCGCCGCCTGCGTCGGCATCCGTCGCGAGCTCTTCGAGGAGGTCGGCGGTTTCGACGAGCGCTTCCAGCTCACCGGGAGCGATGTCGTGCTCGGGCTGGATCAGGTCGTCCACGGCCGGCGCAACGTGGTCATCCCCTTCGACGCGGTCCGGCACTTCGAGTCGCTCACGCGCGGCGCTCACGCTCCGCGGGCGGACTCGTTCGCGAGCTACTGGCGCTACCAGCCGTGGCTCGTCGCCGGCGACCCCTACATCTCGCCGAACGTCTGCCGTCTGGTCGAAGTCCCGCGCTTCGCCGCCGCCGACGATCCGCCTCCGCTCCAGCTCACGATGGCAGGTCTCGGGCGGCCGTGGAAGTCGGATGCGCAGCAGTCGACCATCTCCGAGGACGCCACCGCCCTGATGCCGCTCGCCAGCATCACGGCCGCGGAGGTCGAGCAGGTGGTGGAGACGCACCGCGCGACGACCGGACGGCGGGAGGTGCGGACCATCAACTGGCTGCTCCCCGGCTTCGACCTCCCCTTCTTCGGCGGGATCAACACCACCCTGCGGATGGCCGACAAACTGGCGCGCGACCACGGCGTCCTCAACCGGTTCTTCATCAACGGGCACCCGGCGAACGAGTTCTACGAGTCGGCGATCGTCGCCGCCTTCCCGGGCCTCGCCGGGTCTGAGGTCGGACACTACTACGGCACGGCGGAGGGCCTCGCCGCCATCCCTCCCGCCGATGCGGCCATCGCCACGTTCTGGCTCACCGCCCGGGATGTCGCCAAGACGCCGGGCACACCGCGGAAGTTCTACCTCATCCAGGACTACGAGCCGTCGTTCTATCCGGCGAGCACGATGTTCGCCATGACCGAGCAGACGTATCGCCTGGGCCTGTACGGCATCTGCAACACGCAAAGCATGCATGACATTTATTCGGGCGGGTACGGCGGGACCGCCACGTGGTTCGAGCCGGCAGTGGACCGGACGATCTTCCACGGCGAGGGGCGCCGCGAGCCGCAGGCGGACGAGCCGGTGACGATCTTCGCCTATGCCCGCGACCACTTCCGGAACTGCTGGGAGCTGGTGTACGCCGCCCTCAGCGAGATCAAGCGCCGCCACGGAGAACGTGTCCGCATTGTGGCCGCCGGCGCCAAGTACCTTCCCCCGAGCGCCGACTTCATCGACCTCGGACTGCTCGACTACCGCGCGACCGGCCGCCTCTACCGCGAGACCGACATCGGGATCACCCTGCAGATCTCGCGTCACCCGTCCTACCTGCCCCTGGAGCTGATGGCGAGCCGCGTCGCCATGGTCGTCCCCGACTCGCCGTGGTTCCGCTGGCTGTTCACGCCGGGCGAGAACGCGCAGACGACGATGATGACGTACGAAGAGGTCGTGGCGGCACTCGACGGACTGGTTCGGGATGCCGAGACACGTCGTCGCATCGCGGCGGCGGGCGAGGCGACGATCGATGCGGCGCACTCCGACTGGGACGCCGCCCTCGACGGCATCTACGACTTCCTCAGCGACCCCGAGGCGAACGCGCGGCCCACGCAGGCGCCGCCGTGGATCGCCCCCTGACCCGGTCCGTCCGTCCCTCCGCGCCAGCACATACGTGACGAATGGCGGCGAGGGCGGAGGCTAGGCGGAGCGGCTCGAGACGGGCTCGTCCGCCGGGAGGGCGGAGGGTTCCGCGTCCCAGGTGCGGACGGGTTCGAAGAGGCGCGGGAGGGATCGCCAGACCCAGACCGTCGACAGTCCGAGCGCGACGAGGGTGAGGAGCGTCAGCCCGATGGTGGTTCCGGGAGGCTGCCATTCCGGGTGGAGAAGGAACTGGAACCACGAACGCTCGGGTGACGCGTACCGGCGCAGGGTGAACAGGAACGACGCGACCTGTGCGATCCCGAGCAGCACCAGAACGGCCCGGAGCACGGACACCGTGCGGCGTTGCGCGAGGTCCTGGCCGGGTGCGTCGGCCGCAGCGCTCCGCCCGAGGACGCGGTCGAGCGCGAGGCCTCCCGCGATCGCGAGCATGAGGAAGACGGCGAGCATGTAGCGGCCCTGCCAGACGTCGCCGACCTGACGCCAGAGCGCCACCTGGACCATGATCGGCAGGACGAAGAGCACGACGCTGAAGCCCGCCGCCACCCAGCGCTCCCGTCCGCGTCCGAGGACGAGGGGGAACAGGATGAGCGCGACGAACACCGCGGACCAGAGCGTCTGGACGCCCTCGGGAGCCGGGACGTTCAGCGTGCCGAAGATGCCCGCGTCCTGGCGCCAGTACAGGAACGTCTTCTCGACCATGTCCTGCGCGACGCCCCACAGGCTCCCGGGGTAGGGGACCTTGGCCGCATGGACCGTGTTCTCCGGCCGGGTGAACCACCACAGGGCGAAGAGGCAGATCACCGCGAGGACGGCGAGCACGATCCAGGTGGAGCGTCGTCGCGTCAGCGCGCGCCAGTCCTCGACGCGGAGCAGGGCCACGACGGCGATGGCGGCGAACACGACCCAGAGCATCGCCAGGCTCCGCCCTCCGGTCACGAAGGCGGCCGAGACGATCGCGGTCGCCACTGAGAACCCGAAGAGCCACCCGGACGGGCGTTCTCTCGCGAGCACCAGCAGCGAGCCGAGGAGTGCCCCGGCGGACGCCATCTCGATGGCGTTCGGGTTGATGGAACCGCCCAGGAACACGACCATCGGGGTGACCACCGCGGCGGGGAGCAGCACGACCCAGCGGGCGCGGGGCAGGCGGACGAGGAGGACGGCCAGCGCGGCGAACAGAAGACAGGTGATCGCGGCCGAGAAGATGCGCATGCCGTAGATCGCCGGCGCCCCGGTGAGGAAGGCGCTCGGCAGGCCGGCCATCAGGTAGTACACCGGGCTGTTCGTGTTGGCCGAGCTCGTGTACGGGATCAGCCGCCCATCCGAGACGATCGGTCCGATGCAGTTCGCGGACTGATCCACCGCCGAGTTGTAGCAGACGCCCGCCCCGTCGATCAGCAGGTAGCGCGGAGCCTCGAACTGCATCCCGTTCCCGACCACTTCGCCGTGCCAGGCGGCGGCGGCGCGGACGGCGTGGGACGGCTCGTCCGGCACGGAGTAGACCGGCGTGGCGAGCGCCCAGGCGGCCATCAGCAGGAACAGCCCGGCGAAGACGCCGCAGAACAATCGCCACGGAAAGCTCGTCGACCGTGCGGTGATGGCGGAGCGCGCGTGATCCATCGCGGAGAAGACCTCGTGTCCTGTTGAGCGGTGGGTGGAACCAGGTCAGCTTAGCAATCGCCTGGGAGGGCGCGGCGGGCTCGGATGCCCGCTTTGCTAGGCTGGCGGGCGGATTCGCCAGTGAAAGGACCGCATGCCCACCACGCGCCCCGGAGTCGTCTCGGTCGTCCTCGTGAACTTCCGGGGAACCGACGACACGCTGACCGCAATCGACCATCTCGGGCGGCTGGACTGGCCGGCGGACCGTCTCGAGATCGTCGTGGTGGAGAACGCGTCGGGCGACGGCAGCGCCGAGCGACTCCGGCGGGAGGCGCCCCAGGTCGTCCTGATCGAGTCCAAGGCGAACCTCGGCTTCGCCGGCGGCTGCAACCTGGGCGTGCGGTCGGCGTCGGGGGAGTACGTCGCCTTCCTGAACAACGACGCGAAGCCGGATGCGGCGTGGGTCCGCGCCGCCGTCGCGCGTTTCGAGTCGAGCTCGCGGGTCGGCGCCGTCGCGAGCCGGGTGCTCGACTGGGACGGGGACAAGGTCGACTACATCGGCTCGGCGATGACGTGGTTCGGCCAGGGCTACAAGCCGCTGACCGGTCAGCCCGTGCCCTCCACCCCGGATGTCCCCACGGATGTGCTCTTCGGCACCGGCTCCGCCATGTTCGTCCGCCGCTCGGTGTACGAGCAGCTCGGCGGCTTCGACGAGCGCTTCTTCATGTTCTTCGAGGATGTCGACCTCGGCTGGCGGCTGAACCTGGCCGGCCATCGCTTCGTCTACGAGCCGGCGTCGCTGGCCTTCCACAAGCACCACGCCTCAATGTCCTCCTTCGGCGCCTTCAAGGAGAGCTACCTCCTGGAGCGCAACGCGCTGTTCGCGCAGTACAAGAACCTGGGCGACGAGGCGCTCGCGCAGGTCCTTCCGGCGACGCTGGCGCTCACCGTACGGCGGGGCGTCGCCAAGGGCGGCCTCGACTCGACCGAGTTCGATCTGCGGAAGGGCGGCTCGAACGACCCGACCATGGAGGTCGACAAGGAGACGGTCGCCGCGGTCTACGCGATCGACCAGTTCGTCGAGCACCTGCCCGGTCTCGCAGCGGATCGGGAGCGCATCCAGAGCTCTCGGGTCATCGCCGACAGCCGCATCTGGTCCCTCTTCGGCGAGACGGATGCGCCGTCCTATACCGACGAGCACTACCTGGAGGGCTACGACAAGCTGGCCACCGCTTTTCCGGTGACGGAGCGGCCGGCCGTCACCCGGGTCCTCGTGATCACGGGGGACCCGATCGGTGCGAAGATGGCCGGCCCGGCCATCCGCGCCTGGAGCATGGCCGAGGCGCTGGCCAAGGACAACGTCGTGACGCTCGTCTCGCTGGCGGGGGTCGAACCGGTCTCCGCGCCCTTCGACGTCGTGCACGTGCGTCCGGGCGATGACCGCGCCATGCGGGCGCTGGAACGCGAGACCGATGTCATCGTCTTCCAGGGCCTCGCGATGGCCCTGTTCGAGAGCCTCCGGAAGACGGACAAGATCATCGTGGCCGACGTCTACGACCCGATGCACCTGGAGCAGCTGGAGCAGGGCAGGGAGCTGGGCCGCGCGCAGTGGGACAAGCAGGTCCTCGACGCCACCGACGTCCTCAACGAGCAGCTGGAGCGCGGCGACTTCTTCCTCTGCGCCTCCGAGCGCCAGCGGCACTTCTACCTCGGGCAGCTCGCCGCGCTCGGCCGGATCAACCCGGCGAACTACGACGACGACCCGGACCTCGAGGGCCTCATCGACGTCGTCCCGTTCGGGCTGTCCGAGACGCCGCCCGCACACGAACGGGATGTGCTGAAGGGCGTCCAGCCCGGCATCGGCCCCGACGACAAGCTGCTGCTCTGGAGCGGCGGCCTCTACAACTGGTTCGATCCGAAGTCGCTCATCGAGGCCGTCGCCCGCCTGTCGGAGACCCACCGCGATGTCCGCCTGTTCTTCCAGGGGACCAAGCATCCGCATCCCGGTGTCCCGGAGATGGGCATCGTCGCGGAGTCGCGGCAGCTGGCCCGCGACCTCGAGGTGCTCGACTCCGTGGTCTTCTTCAACAGCTCGTGGGTGGACTACGCGGACCGGCAGAACTACCTCACCGAGGCGGATGCCGGCGTCAGCACCCACTTCTCGCACGTCGAGACGACCTTCTCGTTCCGCACGCGCATCCTCGACTACCTGTGGGCCGGCCTCCCGATGGTCGTCACCGAAGGCGATCACTTCGCTCAGCTGGTCGAGGAGGAGAAACTGGGCGTGGTCGTCCCCTCCGGCGATGTGGATGCGCTGGTCGCGGCTCTGGAGACTGTGCTGTTCGACGAGAAGTTCATCCGCGCCGCCAAGCGCAACCTCGCCCGGGTGCGCCAGCGCTACTTCTGGAGCGTGGTCCTCGCCCCCCTGGTCGACTTCGTCTCCGAGCCCCGGCATGCGGCCGACCTGGTCGCCCGCGGTGTCGTGGGGCAGGGGACTCCGGCGCGCCGCGCCACCCAGCGGCGCAAGAAGCACGGGATCCGCCATGACGTCGGCCTGTTCTTCCACTACCTGCGCAACGGGGGTCCGGGCGTCGTGACGAAGAAGATCCGGAGCCGGCTGGGGCGACGGTGAGCGACGCGTCCGGCGCGAGCGGCTCATCCCGCGCATCCATCTCGGTCGCTCTGTGCACGCACAACGGCGCCCGCTACGTGCGACGGCAGCTCACCAGCATCCTCGCCCAGACTCTCCCGCCCGACCAGCTCGTGGTGTCCGACGACGCCTCGGTCGACGCCACGCTGACCGTCGTGGAGGAGGAGTTCGCCGCGCATCGGGCAGCGGGCGGACCGACGCCGCGGCTGGTGATCCTCCGCAACGAGACGCCGCTCGGCGTCACGGCGAACTTCGAGCAGGCCCTCCGCGCCTGCGACGGGGACCTCATCGCACTGAGCGACCAGGACGACGAGTGGGTGCCGGACAAGCTCGAGCGTCTCGCGGCCTACTTCTCCGCCCGCCCAGGCCTCGGCTTCCTCCACACGGACGCCACCCTCATCGGCGACGACAGCCTGCCGGTCGGCGGCACCCTCTTCGAGGTGCTGGAGGTCAGCGACGAGGAGCGTGCGGCCGTCCACTCCGGGCACGCGTTCGAGGCCTTCGTCCGCCGCAACCTCGCCACGGGCGCGACGGCCATGATCTCCGCCGGGCTGCTGCGGGAGGCGCTCCCGTTCCCGTCCGAGTGGGTGCACGACGAGTGGCTGGCGATCCAGGCGGCGGCCCGTGACCGGCTCGACCTCAGCGAACGGCCGCTCACCCGGTACCGGCGGCACGACGAGAACCAGATCGGTGCAAGCGACCCGACGCTGCGCCACAAGGTCGGCCGCGTCCTCGGACGACGGGGCGACCGGAACCGGATGCTGGCGGTCCGCTCGCGCATCCTCGCCGACAGGCTGGCCGCGTCGGACGGCGTTCCCGCGGAGCACCGCGCGCTCGCCGAGCAGAAGGCGGCCTTCGAGGCGGCCAGGGCGGCGCTGCCCGCCAACCGGCTGGCGCGCCTGATCCCGGTGGTCCGCCTCGCCGGAGGCGGCGACTACGCGCGCCTCGCTAGCCGGGGACGGCTGGACGTGTTGCGGGACCTGCTGCAACCCTCCTGAGCCGTCGCTCTCCACCCTCGCTCGCCGTCGCACGGTACAGCAGGACGGCGGCCACCGCGAAGACGACCGTCGCCACGACGAGCACCAGGATGACGCCGCCCGGAGGCGCCCACGCGGGTGAGCCGAACAGGAACGTCCTCACCGAGCCGTTCGCCCCAACGGCGTAGCGGCGCAAGGCGGCGGCGAACGCCCACAGCTGCCCGAGCAGAGCGCCTCCGAGGAGCAGGACGCGCAGCCGCCGCCAGGTGTGCGGCGACCGGAAGGCCGAGCCGTCGAGCAGAGCGGCCAGGCCGATGACGAGGCAGAGGAAGAGCGGCAGGTTGTAGCGGCCCTGCCAGATCATCCCGCCGCCGTGGATGTACACGGCCTGCACGAGCGCGGGCAGCAGCAGGAAGGCGCCGACGAGCACCGCCGCGACCAGCAGCCGCCGTCCGCGGAGCACGAGGAGCGCTCCGATCGCGAGGGAGCCGATGGCGACGCCCCACGCGAAGAGCACGGCCTCGGGCGCCGGGGTGTCGAGCCAGCCGAACAGGCCCACGAGGCCCTGCGAGTAGCCCACGGTGCCCACCAGCACGCGCTGGAAGCCGGTGAAGGGCGAGGCGCCGACGCCCGGGAACTGCAGGGCGTCCTCGGGATGCGCGATCGCGTTGGCGAGCGAGTTGGTGGCGAGCGTCCATCCCAGGGCGGCGATCGTCCCGACGGCGACAGCCGCGATGGCGAGGAGGACGGAGCGCTGTCGCAGCAGCTGGAGCGCGGTCCGGCCGCCCACGAGGAGAAGCGGGACGGCGAGGGCGGCCAGCACCCAGAGCGGGGACAGCCCGCGGGCGTTGACCGCGACGATCGCCGAGACGGCCACGACGGCCGCGCGCGCGGGCAACCGGGCGGGATCGGGCGAGAGGGTGACCGCCAGCATGCCGCAGAACACCGCGAGGGTCGCCGTCGCCTCCACAGCGCTCGGGTTGACCGTGCCGCTGAGGAACAGGACCATCGGCGTCACGGCGACGGCGAAGGCCAGCACGGGAAGCCGCCGCTCCCGGAACGTCATCACCATCGAGAAGGCGAGTGCCGCGAACAGCGCGGACAGCACGGCGCTCGCCAGCCGCATCGCCAGGAGTCCGCCGGCATCGCCGAACAGGAGGGACGGCCATCCCACCGCGTAGTAGTACAGCGGGTTGTAGAGCCCGGCCGAGGTGGGCGCGACGACGGTAGCGCGAGTATCCTCACCGCTCGGGAGCGGACAGGCGGCGGGGACGGCCGGCTGGAAGGCGTAACAGGTCGTGCGGTGCGCGTCTGCGACGTACTGCGGCACGTGCACGAGATTGCCCGAGGCGGACGGCCGCCCGAACAGCTCTCCGCGGACCACGCTCGCGGCGCGCACGATGTGGGCCGGTTCGTCCGGCGAGGCCGACGGCGGCGTGGCCCAGGCCCAGACGGCGCCGAGGAGGACCAGGACGGCCCAGGCGACGAAGAACGCGACCAGCGGGCGACGGGCTGGGGCCTCTTCCGTGACCACGACGACCTGGGAGACCTCCGGCCGCCGCCGGTCGACAGGGGTGCTCAGCCGCGTGCTCACCGGCGGGTCGCAGGAGAAAGCGCCCTGACGGGATGCACCCGGGGGCCGGCTTCGGTGGCAGCGCTCACGGCCACACCCTAGCGGACGAACGTCAGGCCGCGGCAGCGATGGCGGCGTCCGGCGCGTCGCGCCGGCCCGCCAGGGCGACGCGGAGCGTCAGCCACCCGGCGACGGCGACCAGGAGGGTGAAGAGCACGAGGAGGAGCAGGTTGCCTCCCGGCGGCGCCCAGGGCGGAGAGCCGATGAGGAAGACCTTGAGCGAGCCGATCTCGCTGACCGAGTACCGGCGCAGCGTGTTCTCGAACGCATAGACCTGCGCGGCTCCGAGAGCGACCACGACGATCCACGACAGCCGCCGCCAGGAGCCCGTGCGCGCGGAGATCACGAGCCGATCCGAGAGGAGCACCGCGAGCCCGACGACGAGGCAGAGGAACAGCGGAAGAGCGTAGCGACCCTGCCAGATGATGCCGCCGCCGGTGATGTAGACCCCCTGGACGATCGGGGGGAGCAGGACGAACGAGGCGAGGAGGAGTCCGGCGAGCAGCAGCGCGCGCGAGCGCAGCAGTACGAACGCTGCCAGCAGGAGCGCTCCGATGACGGCTGACCACACGAAGAACACCTCGGGCGGGGCCGGGGTGTCCAGCCAGCCGAAGATCCCGATGACCCCGTGTGCATACTCGACCGTGCGCTCGAGCGTGATGAAGAAGCCGCTGAAGGGATTCGTCCCGACACCTGCGTACCGCTGGGGGGTCGACTCGGGATGGTCGACTGCGTTCAGGAGGGAGTTGGTCCCCAGAGTCCACGCCATCGCGGCGACGGTTCCGAGGGCGACGACCGCCGCGGTCACGATCACCGCCCGCCGCCGGAACAGCGCAGCCAGCTCATGACGGCCGACGAGCACCAGGGGCAGCACGACGGCGACGAGGACCCACAGCGGAGACAGCCCCCGCGCGTTGACCGCGATGAAGCCGGAGACCGCCACGGCGGCGGCCTGCAGCGCGATGGGCGCGTCCTTCGCGCCGCGGACGATCGCCAGCATCCCGGCGAAGACGGCCAGGGTCGCGGTGGCCTCCAGGCCGTTCGGGTTGACGGACGCATCCAGGAAGAGCAGGAGCGGTGTGACCGCGATCGCGAATCCGAGCACGACGAGGGGCGATCGCTCCCGGCGCCAGAGCAGCGCGAGTGCGAGCGCGGCGAAGAGCGATGTCAGTACGCCGCTGACGATCCGCATCGCGTAGATGCCGGCGTCGTACGAGAAGAGGAGGCTGGGCCAGCCGACCGCGTAGTAGTACAGCGGGTTGTAGAGGCCCGCCGTGGTCGCGGCGGTGGTCGTCGCGCCCGGGTCCCGGTCGGCGAGGTGGGAGCAGTCGGCGGTCACCCCGGGGTGGAAGGCGAAGCAGGTCTCGCTCTGCGTGTCCGCGATGTACCGCGGGACGGTCACGACATGGCCCTTCGGCGAGGGCGTCCCGACCAGCTGACCCCGGACGACGCTGGCCGCACGGATGATGTGGGCCGGCTCATCCGGCGAGGCCGCGATCGGGGTGGCGAGCGCCCAGACCGCCGACAGCGCCGAGAGGAGGGCCCACGTCACCAGGAGCACCCGGCGAGGAGACCACGGTGCCCGCACCGACACCGGTTAGTCCTTACCGTCGGTCAGCGCGGCCACGTGGGCCTTCAGCTGCTCGACCTCCAGTTGCAGGATCGCGTGCCGTTCGGCCAGAGTCCGTGTCTTGCTCTCCAGCTGGGTCAGTTCCGAGCTGTGCTGGATGCAGACCAGGAATAGCACCGCGATGCTGACGAAGAACACCAGGTTGACCGGGAGACCGACCCCGAGGAGCTCGGACAGCCAGTTCAGGATCTGGGGGAAGACGCCGATGATCAGCGCGAGGGTGCCGGCGATCAGCCACCAGATGGCGTGCCGTTCGCGCATCCGCCCGCGCCGGAGCATTTCGATGACGACGGCGAGGGTGACGAGCGCCGCGACGATGCCGAAGATGTAGCTGAGCAGTGACATGGTCAGGCGATGGCCGTTTCGGTGATGGCGTGCCGCGGGCGGATCACCGCGACGACGAGAGCAAGGAAGGCGCGGGCGAGGTACACGGCGGACTTGAACGGGTTGTGGCTGGGGGTTCCCGTGGTGCGGGGCCGCATGGAGACCGGGGTCTGACTGACCTTCAGCTGCGCCCGGGCCGCGATGACCAGGGCCTCGACCGTGTCGCCCAGGTACTCGGCCGGGTAGGCACGGGCGAAGAGCTCGACGGCACGGGGGCCGTTCGCCTTGAAGCCGCTGGTGGTGTCGTTCAGCTTCGTTCCGGTGATCCGGCTCAGCACCACCGAGAGGAGCCGCATCGCCCACTTGCGGGGACCGCGGACTTCGTATTGACCCTCGCCGGAGAAGCGGGCACCGATCGCGATGTCGGAGTCGGCGAGCGCCTCGAGGAGCGAGGGGACGGCGGCCGGGTCGTGCTGACCGTCCGAGTCGATCTGCACGACCACGTCGTATCCGTTCGACAGCGCGTACTGGAAGCCGAGCCGCATGGCGCCGCCGACCCCCATGTTGAACGGGAGGCGTGCCACGAGGGCTCCGGCGTCATGCGCGCGCCGCGCCGTCGCATCCAGTGACCCGTCGTCGACGACCAGCACGGCGGTCCCCGGGAGCTTCTCGTGGACCTCGGCGACGACCGCAGCGACCGACGCCTCCTCGTTGTAGGCGGGCATGACGATGAGTGTCCGCGCGAGGGACGGTGGCATGGCACTCACCTTACTTGATCGCGTTCCGCCTGCTCCGGTGCTCATCGGACCGTCCGATTGGTGAAGACGTGGCGCAGCAGCGAGCTGCTCCCGTCGCGGTCGCCGACGCGCAGCGCCCGGGGGAGCTTCGTCGCCGCATTCAGCCGGCTGGTCACATGCCGGCGCGCCGCGCGGGCCGCATGGTGCCATCCCATCGCCTCCATGTCGCCGGCGACGTTCTGGAAGAAGCGGCGCTCCTCGTCGAAGCGGCCGCCGTAGCGAGCCGTCGCCGAGGACACGCTGGCCTCGTGCCGGCGGTAGCGGAAGGTCCGCTCCGGGAGCAGCGCCATCGTGCCGCCCCCGGCGATGATCGTCAGCTGGAGGGCGAGGTCGAGGACGATCTCGTAGTCCGGGTCGAAGCCCTCGGCCTGGCGGACGGCCTCCGTGCGCCAGCAGATCGACGGGAAGTAGGTCCAGTTCCCGCGCAGCAGGCTGACGGCCAGCGGCTCGCCGCGCAGGATGACCGGTTGCGGGCTGGAGGGACGCGACCAGCGCTTCACCCGGTCGGCGAGCGGGAGGATGTCGTTCCCGCGATCGGAGATGACGCTCACCGCCGGCTGGAAGTACGACGTGCCCGGGAAGCGCTCGATGGCCGCGCGCATCTGGGCGATGTAGCCCGGTTCGAGCACGTCGTCGCATCCCATCAGGACGAAGTGCTCGCTCTCCACCAGATCGAGGGACCGCGAGAAGTTGCCGCTCACACCGAGGTTCGTCTCGTTGAGCAGGTACTGCACGCGTGGGTCGCCGAGGCTTCGCACCCACTCGCCGGGCGCGCGGTCCGGGTACTGGTCGTCGATGACCACGAGGCGCCAGTCCGGGTCGGTCTGCGCAAGCGCACTGCTCACGGCGGCGCGGAGCTGATCCGGGTCGCCGTAGAACGGCATCATGATGTCGATGGTCACGTGGGGAGAAGGCCTTCGTCGGGTGGGTACCTGGCTCGGTCCGTACTATCTTCGCACGGGCGCCAGAGGGTCTCAGGCGAGGGTGCGGCGCCGGTTCAGGCCGAAGGTGCCGACCGGCCACGCCACGACCGCCGCAGCGGCGAGCATGGCGAGGAAGGCGAGCGAGCCGATGATCCAGACCCACATCGGGCCGAACGGGAGCGCCCACCACCAGGTGTCCCCGGCGTCCAGGTTGAGGCCCTGGGCGAGAGTGCCGGTGACATAGCGCCGGAGGTTCGTGAACAGCGCGACGTGGTTCGCGATCCACAGGCCGCCGACGATCAGGATGAGCTGGAGGCCGGACAGCCCCAGGCCCAGGCGCCGGATGCCCCAGAGGCAGACGCCCACGAAGAGGAGGATGAGCGGGTAGATGTAGCGCGGCTGCACGCCGGTTCCCACCGCCACCCGGTCGTGGACGAGGACGTAGAGCGGCACGGCCACCAGCGCCAGCCCCACCAGCCCGACGGCAAGCGCCTTGCGCAGCGGCGCCTTCCGCAGAGCGCCGAAGGCCACGCCGGCGACGAGGGTCGTCGACGGCATCCAGACGATGGCGGGCATCAGGGTGTCGAGCCACCCCAGCCCCCAGGTCCCGAGCGTGCCCACCCAGAGTGTGGGAAGCTGGAGCAGGTTGCCGACCGCGAGCGTCAGCGTCTGATGACCGGACAGGGGCGTGGCCGTCTCCGGGTTGATGACGCCGCCCTGGCTGCCCGTCAGGAAGAAGATCACGCACACGATGGCCAGAACGAGCGTGAGGATGGACCGCATCCAGAAGGAACGGGTTCGCTCGGCCTTGAGCAGGGCGACGACGATCATGGCGAGCACCGAGTAGGTGGCCGCATCCGAGCGTGCGCCCGCTCCCATGACGGTGGCGACCGTCGCGAGGGCGCCGAGGGCGATGGTCCGTCCCCGGGTCTCGGCCTCGTAGAACCCGACAAGGCACAGCCAGAGGGTCACGGCGGAGGTCGCCGCCCATCCGGAGGGGTTCACGCTCGGGATGATGAACATCCCGAACGGGACCAGCGCGATGATCCCGCCCCACAGCACCAGGGGTCTCCGCCGCGGCGACAGCAGGAGGAAGAGCGCGGTCAGGAGGCCGACGAAGAGCAGGGCGTTGAAAGCGCGCATCGCCAGCACGGACGTCGCCGTATGGTGGCTGACGAAGACGCTCATGGTGACGTAGAACACCGGCGGGTAGCCGTGGTCGTTGAAGGTGCCCCGCTTCGACGCCTCGAGCTTCTGCGTTCCCGCCGCAGGACAGGCCCCGCTCTTCTGGGTGTTGAACGCGTAGCATTTGGCGGATTTGGTGACCGCCGCCGGGACCATCTTCACGCCGGGATCGGCGGTCGACTCGCAGAAGCCCGCACGGTCGCCCTGAGCGCACCAGATGCTGCCCAGATGGTAGTCCTCGTCCGGGCTCGCGCCGACGGGCGAGGCGAAGGCCCAGGAGAGCAGAGCCACCAGCAGCATCACCGGGATGAGCGCGGCGAAGACCGTCCGCCCGCGGCTGAGACCGGGGGGTCCGGTACGGGGCGCCCGGGTCGGGCCGCCGTCCTTCGTGCGCGTCGCATCCACGTCGGTTGTTCCGGCGTCGTTCAGGTCCGCCGCATCCACGTCGGTCGTCATCGGATCTCCTCACCCACTCCGGAGACGTCGTCGATGACGACCTCGCGCTGGTCCGCGGCCGAGCGCATGACCGCTTCGGCGACGGCGAGCGTGGCGAGCCCCTGCTCCATCGTGACGATGCCCGGTCGATCGTGGAGGATGGCGTCCCGGAAGGCTTCGTGCTCGATCCGGAGCGGTTCCCGCTTCTTCAAGGCGAAGCGGATGACGGATCCTTCGGCGACACCGCGGAAGGCGGAGACCGCGTCCCACTCCGTCGCGTCGGTGCCGTTCTCGTAGAAGGTCAGATCGCCGCTGAGGGTATCGGCGACGAACGCCCCGAATTCGCCCGTCACGACCGTGATGCGCTCCTTCATCGGCGACATCCAGTTGACGAGGTGGTTCGTGATCGTCCCGTCGCCCAGCCGGCCGTTGAACGCGACCAGGTCCTCGTGCGGGCGGCCGCTGCGGCGGGAGGTGTTGGCGTGCACCGAGCGGAACGGACTCTGCGCGAGCCAGGAGGTGAGGTCGATGTCATGGGTCGCCAGGTCCTTGATCACGCCGACGTCGGCGATGCGGACGGGGAACGGCCCCTGGCGGCGTGTGGCGATCTGATAGACCTCGCCCAGTTCGCCCGCCTCCAGCCGTTGCCGGAGTGCCTGCAGCGCCGGGTTGAAGCGTTCGATGTGACCGACCGCGCCGACGAGGCCGCGGGAGCGGAAGGCGTCGGTCATCCGGCGCCCCTGGGTCACATCAGCGGCGATCGGCTTCTCGACGAGGACGTGCACGCCGGCCTCGGCGAGCCGGAGGGCGACCTCTTCATGGGCCGTCGTGGGCACGGCGACGACGGCCGCGTCGATGTGCTCTTCGAGCAGGCGGTCGAGGCCGGGAAGGAGGGGCGCCCCCGCGATGTCGTCGTCGACGGCGAACGGGTCGACGACCGCCGCCAGCTCGATCCCGTCCAGCTCCCGGATCACACGCGCATGGTTGCGTCCCATCACGCCGAGGCCGACGACCCCGTAGCGCAGCGCCGCCATCAGCGTCCCGCCTCTGCGCGGGTGTCCGCACTGTCCCGATCGGCGGACACGATGGCATCGGCGGCGACGAACGTCACGTGGTGGTCCTCTCGAGCTGGATGGCGCCCATCCGGATGCGGCGTCCGCAGTCGAAAATACCAGTTCCGAGGCCGCGTGGCAGCCGGACGGCCCGCCGTCCACGGTCTCCCCGGCTGCCGCATGGTTGAATGCACCTCACGGGCGATCAGCCTGAGATCCGTTCCCCGGAGGCACCCATCACCAGCTACGAACCCCTCAACGAGCCGCTGCCCGCTCGCGCGGACGGCGACGTCCGCACCCGGAGCGCGCGATCCTCCGTCGCGCTGATCCTCGGGGCGACGGTCGTGTCGGGACTGAGCGGTTACGTCGTCACCTGGCGTGTCTTCACCGCGAGTGGAGCAGCGGGCTACGCGGTGTTCTCGGTGTTCTGGTCCGCCCTCTTCCTCGTGGTCGGGGTGCTGTTCGGCGTGCAGCAGGAGGCGACCCGCGCGGTCGCGCAGAGCGACTCGATCGCCGAGCACGGCGACCGAGGCGGGCGCCGGTCCTCCGTCTGGCTGTTCGCCGCGGTCCTGGCCGTCCTCGTGGCTGTGGCCGTGCTTCTCACCGCACTGCTGTGGGCGGTGCCGGCGCTCGGGCGCGAGCAGGCCGGGCTCTCGATCTTCGTGGCGGTGGGCGCGGGGCTCAACTGCCTGGTGGCGGCCGGCTCCGGTGTGATGGCGGGGAGCGGGATGTGGCGGCAGCTCGCCGGCGTGGTCGCGCTCGACGGCATCCTGCGCGTCGCTTTCGTACTGCTCGCGCTCGCGCTGACCACGCAATCCTGGGTGCTCGCGCTCGCGGTCATCCTGCCGTTCCCGCTCGCGCTCGGTGCTGTCATCCTGACCGCTCCGCGCGCGCTCCTGCGCCGGGCACTCGTCCCCGAGCGGATGCGGACGCTGGCGTCGAACACGCTGCGCACGATGATCGCGGCCTCGGCGACGGCGGTCCTGATCAACGGCTTCCCGCTCATCCTGTCGTTCTTCGCGAATCCGTCCGGGCATCGCGAGCTCGGCTCCCTCGTGCTCGGCGTGACCCTGACGCGTGCGCCCATCCTGGTCCCACTGATGGCGCTGTCGAGCTTCCTGGTCAGCCAGTTCGCACGCATGACGCAGGGTGCCGGCCGGCTGGTCCTTCGGCTCTCGGCTCTCATCGCCGCTGTCGTCGCGGTCCTCTGCCTGTGCGCCTGGGCTTTCGGGGTCCCGGTCGTGATCGCCGTCTTCGGCGCGCAGTTCGACCTCGACGCCGGCACGCTCACCGCGCTCGTCGCCTCCTCGGGGATGATCGGGGTGCTCAGCGTGACCGGAGCGGCGGTCCTCGGCCGCAATCTCCACGGCGGCTACGCGATCGGGTGGGTGGCCGCGTCCGTCGTCACCATCGCGCTGCTCTTCGTTCCGTTGCCGCTGCAGCCGCGTGCGGCGCTGGCGTTGGCGGCAGGACCCGCGGTGGGCATCGCCGTGCACCTCTGGTGGCTGCGCGCGCGAAGCACGCGGAGCGCCGGCGTCCTCACCGAGGCCGCTCCTCGGTGACCGTCAGCTCGGTTCGCGGTGCGGCAGCCGCAGCCGCCAGCTCATGCCCTGCGACGCTTTGACCGTGCAGATGATCAGCAGCATCCATCCCGCCTCGACGAGGATCGAGCTCTCGAAGACACTCGTGACGAGCAGCGCGACGAGCACGAGCGGCGCCCAGGCGTAGACGACGCTGCGGCGGTTGGAGGCGAGCAGCCACGACCGCGTGAAGGCGAGCCCGATCAGGGCGACGAAGAGCAGCAGGCCGATGATCCCGACCTGGAGGTACACGTCGAGGTAGGCGTTCAGTCCGTCGGAGTGGTAGACCCCGGTGTTGTCCTGGATGGCCGTGAACGGGTAGAGGTCCGTGGGCCACGAGCCGACCCAGCCCCAGCCGATCGACTGCTGGACCGGGATGAGCTGCCAGATCTGCAGCCACAGCTGGTAGCGCACCTGGAAGTCCGCCCGGGCGTTCAGCAGGTCGATCACCCGCGTGCGGTAGATGTACGCGACGACGAGCACGGCGACCGTCAGGATCGCGAGACCCCACTGGAAGTACGGCCGCTGCTGCGTCGTCGCCTTCCGCAGGAGGTAGAGCGCGAGGGTCGCCAGCCCGACGACGACCGAGACCGCGGCGATCACGGGGGAGTGGGCGAACAGGATGCACAGCCCGGCCAGGACGATCGAGTACGTCGCGACCGGCGGGCGCACCGACCGCGTCCGCAGTTCGACCAGGAAGGTGACGAACGCGATCAGGGCCACGATGCTCAGCTGGTTGCGGGTGCCGAACAGTCCCTGGATCGGTCCTCCGACCGCGAGGTTGCCCTGGATGCCCAGGAACCGCATCGGGGCGTCGAGCAGCAGGCCGCTCATCACCTCTAGCGCCAGGGACAGGGTGAGAAGGAACCGCAGCGCGTCACCGACGACGCGGACGATCTGGATGGCGTCGCGGACGAGGGCGATGTACACGGCCAGGAACGCGAAGATCAGCTGGTAGATCACCCCGGCGAACGACGCCCACTGGTACTGGCTCCACAGGATCGACGCCGCGCACCACCCGACGAACAGCAGCGCCGAGATGGGCAGCAGCCCGTGCCATTCGATGAGTCGCCACTGCGCCGCGAAGGACAGCGCGGCGAGCACCACGAGGACGGCGAGGGCGCCGATCAGCCCCGGCCACCCGATCAGCCCGCGGATGGCGTGCGTCGAGAACCCGGTGATCACCGCCAGGAGGGCGAGGGTCGAGGTGAAACGGGCAGACCCCAGGAACTCGGTCACCGCGGGCGGCACCAGGGTCCGTGGGGGCGTTGCCATGTTCACAGACTACGGGTGCGGCTACGGCGCGGTCCGCTTGGTGGCCACTGCGAGGGCGACCAGGAGTGCCCAGCCTCCCTCGATGAGGATGCGGCTCTCGGCGAAGCTCTGCGCGATGAGCGCGGCCATCAGCAGCAGCGGCAGGAGGGTGGTGGCGCGATACGGCTGGTCGTCCGCGACCGTGAAGCGCGGCCGGTCGACCGCGAGGAACCAGGAGCGCCCCAGCGTGGTCAGCACCAGCAGGACGAACACGACGAGCCCGGCGACGCCGAGCTGCAGCCAGACGTCCAGCCAGGCGTTGTGAGCCTGCAGGTACTCGACGCCGCCTCGCGTCGCGAGGCCCTTGAAGGGCTTCACCCACGGCGCCCAGTAGCTGACCCATCCCCAGCCGGCCACCGGGCGCTGCTGCGCCAGCCCGATCACGGCATGCCAGATGTCGAGCCGGCCGGTGAGGTCCTCGCTCTTGCCGAACAGGGCCGGGATGCGCGAGGCGAAGACCGAGATGAGGACGATGCCCGCGGCGAGGAGGGCGAACGCCGTGACGTACACCGGGGTGCGTCGCGCGGGGCCGGCCCGCCGCATCCAGAGGGCGAAGCCCAGTACGACCGCCGTGACGAGTGCTGCGGCGATGACCGTGGCCGACCGGGTCAGTGCGAGGGTGAGCGCCGCGAGGACGAGCCACGTGATCGCGGACCCGCGGCGCACGGTGCGGTCGGCGAGCTGGATGCCGAACACGATCAGCGACAGCAGCGCGATCATGGCCAGCAGGTTGCTGTTGCCGAGGATGCCCTGGATCGGGCCGCCGTGGAACAGCAGGTCGCGGCTCCAGTAGAAGGCCGAGGGGAGGCGGCCCGCCGGCACCGGCTGGGCCGGGGTGAGCGGGAGGACCGGATGCCGGACGATCGCCGCGACCACGAGCTCGAAGAGGAGCGACAGACCGAGGATCCAGCGGAACGCGTTGCCCAGCGCGCTCAGCAGCCCCGGCCAGCCGAGCCGGAGCCCGAGGAACAGCCCGCCCAGGGTGGTCGCCAGCTGGGCCACCACGCCGAGAGCACTCGCGCCCGGGTAGTCCGACCAGGCGATGGAGACGATCGCCAGCGCCAGGAACACCACCAGCGTCTTCGGCGTGCTCCGCCAGCGGAAGCGGGGACGCGAGCGGACGACGACCACGCCGATCACGACCGTCAGCACGCCGACGAGCACGAAGTAGCCGGGCCAGCTGATCAGGTTGCGCCAGAAGTCGCCGGCGAACAGCGTGAACAGCGCGAAGGACGCGAGGACCGCCTCCGCCGTCCCTGTCGTCGTCCGCACCGCGGCGACGCGGGCCGGATCCACTCCGGAACGGCGGGGCGCAGGGCGCGCGGCCCCGGTTCGGGCGGGGGGCGGGACGCGCGGGGTGGTCACCTCGGCAGGATAACGGACGGGTCAGTGGGCGGGCGCCGCGTGCCGCGCGCGTTCAGCCGTTGGGATGGGCCACGAACAGCACACCGTGCCCGCTCGCCGTGAGCTCGGTCTCCTCCGTGACGATCGCGGCCTGGCCGCGCTCCAGCCGCAGCGACCCGGTCGCGCCGCGCAGTTCGATGTCGCCCTCCGTCGCCAGCGCGATCGCCGGGCCGGGGAGCGGCACGGTCGCGCTGCCGACGTCTCCCGCGAGCGCGATGTGCTCGAGAGCGAAGTCGGGAACGTCCGGCCGGAAGGTCTCGACGCCCGGCGCAGGATGCCCGGGGGCGAGCGGCGTCGGCCGGATCGGCGTGAAGTCCAGGACGGAGACGAGCTCCGGGACGTCGATGCGCTTGCGGGTGAGGCCGCCGCGGAGCACGTTGTCGGATGCCGCCATCAGCTCG
>Ga0209677_100388_pt1 | contig 26746 bp, 26 predicted proteins | sample AraplaCvi_mCL_r2_2_FD_184285 | JGI IMG/M metagenome (GOLD analysis project Ga0209677, IMG submission 184285) | Arabidopsis root microbial communities from North Carolina, USA - plate scrape CL_Cvi_mCL_r2 (SPAdes) (version 2) | ecosystem: Host-associated > Plants > Roots > Endosphere | place: USA... | reverse complement strand
CCTTGATGAACTTCTCGTTCGCCGGGGTCTTGATCGACTCGAAGTAGTTCCAGGCAGCGAGATGGCCGACCAGCGGCTTGGTGTCGATGCCGGCGAGCTCTTCCTCGCCCACCGAGAACGCGACCACCGGAATGTCCTTGGCCTTGACGCCCTGGTTGCCGAGCTCCTTGTAGAACGGCACGTTGGCATCGCCGTTGACAGTCGAGACCACCGCGGTCTTCTTGCCGGCCGAGCCGAACGCCTTGATCTTGGAGACTTCGGTCTGCCAGTCGGAGAAGCCGAACGGGGTGTAGTTGATCATGATGTCGTCGGCAGCGACGCCCTTCGACTTCAGATAGGCTTCGAGGATCTTGTTGGTGGTGCGCGGATAGACGTAGTCGGTGCCTTCCAGCACCCAGCGCTTCACCTTCTCTTCCTTCATCAGATAATCGACGGCCGGGATTGCCTGCTGGTTCGGCGCCGCACCGGTGTAGAACACGTTGCGCTCGCTCTCCTCGCCCTCGTACTGGACCGGGTAGAACAGGATGCTATTGAGCTCCTTGAATACCGGCAGCACCGACTTGCGCGACACCGAGGTCCAGCAGCCGAACACGACCGCGACCTTGTCCTTGGTGATCAGCTCGCGCGCCTTTTCGGCGAACAGCGGCCAGTTCGAGGCGGGATCGACGACGACGGCCTCGAGCTTCTTGCCGAGCACGCCGCCCTTCTTGTTCTGCTCGTCGATCAGAAACAGGATCGTGTCCTTCAGCGTGGTCTCGCTGATCGCCATGGTGCCGGAGAGCGAATGAAGAACGCCGACCTTGATGGTATCATCAGCCGCTTTCGCCGGGCCGAAGCCGGCCATGCCGAGCGCCAGACCGGCCGCGGCCGCCAGCGCCAGACGGCGACTGAACGGCGCCGTTAATCCCTGAGTGAATTGAGTAAGCATGAGGTCTAATCTCCCTGACGCAGGACGCGCGCATCGCGGCCAAAGCAGCCCGGCCGTCCGCGGCGGAAGAATCGCAAGAAGCGTGCCATGCCCTCGGGGGGTCATAAGCCGCTGAAATAACTTGTTAAGTCCGACGGAACCGAGCCATATTGCCGCAGCGGCTGCACTTTCATTGCGCACGCCGCCTGTTTAATTCACCGGCAAACAATCCAATTTTTGCGCACATTTAAACCGATGACTAGTTTTGCAGCAGACGGGCTCCCAGCAAGCTTTGGATGTTTTCGCTAACCAAGGCCATCTGTAGGGTGTGCCCCGGATCATCACGACCTTGAAAGTGCCATCGTCCTCGTCCATATGTCGCGTGACGCTGGCGAATCGGCCGGTCATTGCAAGCCGCGTGTTCTTAAGCTCAGCCATGAGCTTCTGGCTTGCTCCTTCAGCCCCCTCGACACCAGGTGCCCCCAACACGCGGGCGTCTTCAAAAGCGCATGAACCCCGCCTCGCGGCCTTAAGCCCGCGGAGACGGGCGCCATGCCATATGGAAAGACCCCTCTTTTGACATCCTTTCAGGATTTTGGCCTTGCCGACGCGATTATGCGCGCGCTCAAGGAAGAGAACTACCACACCCCTACCCCGATCCAGGCCCAGACCATTCCGCTCGCGATGAGCGGGCGCGATGTCATCGGCATCGCCCAGACCGGCACCGGCAAGACCGCATCCTTTGCGCTGCCGATCCTGCACCGGCTGCTCGAGCACCGCACCCGGCCGCAGCCGAAGACGCCCCGCGTGCTGGTCCTGAGCCCGACGCGCGAATTGTCCGGACAGATCCTGGACAGCTTCAATGCCTATGGCCGTCATCTGCGGCTGACGTCCACGCTCGCGATCGGCGGCGTGCCGATGGGCCGCCAGGTCCGCGCCCTGATGCAAGGCGTCGAGGTGCTGGTCGCCACCCCGGGGCGCCTGCTCGATCTCGTGCAGGGCAATGCGGTCAAGCTGACCCAGGTCGAGTTTTTGGTGCTGGACGAAGCCGACCGCATGCTCGACATGGGCTTCATCAACGACATCCGGAAGATCGTCGCCAAGCTGCCGATCAAGCGCCAGACCCTGTTCTTCTCGGCGACCATGCCCAAGGACATCGCGGAGCTCGCCGACGCCATGCTGCGGGATCCGGCCCGCGTGGCGGTGACCCCGGTCTCCTCCACCGCCGAGCGGATCAGTCAGCGGGCGATCCAGGTCGACCACACCGCCAAGGCCAGCATCCTCGCCCAGCTCCTCAAGGAGGAACAGGTCGACCGCGCCCTGGTGTTCACCCGTACCAAGCATGGTGCCGACAAGGTCGTGAAGGGACTGGAGCGGGCCGGCATTCCCGCTCAGGCGATTCACGGCAACAAGTCGCAGAACCATCGTGAGCGGACGCTCGCCGCATTCCGCTCCGGCGAGATCCGTACCCTGGTCGCCACCGACATTGCCGCCCGCGGCATCGACGTCGACGGCGTCAGCCATGTGGTGAATTTCGACCTGCCGAACGTAGCCGAAACCTATGTGCACCGGATTGGCCGGACCGCCCGGGCCGGCGCCGAGGGGATCGCGATCTCCCTGGTCGCAGGTGCCGAGGAGCTCGGCTATCTCAGGGACATCGAGCGGCTGATCAAGATCAGCGTGCCGCGGGAGGACCGTCGCACGCCGGGCCAGCGCGAAGCTGCGCCTGCAGCCGCGCCGCATCAGCAGCAGCGTAATGGCCGCCCTGGCGGCAACGGCCGCCCTGGCATGCAGAATGGACGGCCAAATGACGGTGGCAAAGCCGCAAAAGGCCCTCGCCGCCGCGGACGTTCCAATGCTAAGGTGAATGCTCTGCCAGGCAATCGTCAGGAGCCCCGCCGGCCGCCGCAAGGCGACGGGAAGGGCGGGACGATTCAAGGCGTTGCATTTCTGCAGCGCGACAGCGGCAGATCCAAAAACCAGGCGAACCGCAACCAACGGCCAAACTAGACGTCAATCGATCTGGAGAGAGACATGGCTAAGGAAGAGCTGATCCAGTTCGAAGGGCTGGTCACCGAAATCCTACCCGATGCACGCTATCGCGTGCAGCTCGATGCCGGGCACGAAATCGTTGCCTACACCGCGGGCAAGATGAAGAAGAACCGCATCAAGACGCTGGCTGGCGACCGGGTGACGGTGGAGATGTCGCCCTATGACCTCGAAAAGGGACGCCTGATTTTCCGCCACAAGGATGAACGACCCAGCACGCCCGGCGGACCGCCCCGCGGAGCGCAGCGAGGTGGGCAGTTCCGCCGCCGCTAGACCTTGAGCCAACTTGGGGGCGGCCATTCGTGCCGCCTCCATGACAGGTGGGTGTCGCAACACTGAGCGCGCCGGGCTATATGCCCGATGCGTAAAAAAGTCGTGCGCCTGCCGCAGCTCAGGATTGTTTTGAGAGCCTATTTCCCATAATATGGATCGCAATCGATTTTCGGCCGGACGAGATTAGCTATTACCGGTACAGCCGGTTCAGACGCTGACGACCCTTCCAAAAATTCGATCTAACCAGCCCACGGATGTGGGTTACGACATTTGATATCTGAGAAGGGACTACCCCCGTGAGCATGGGAACCGTGAAGTGGTTTAACGCGACCAAGGGCTATGGCTTCATTCAGCCGGATGACGGCGGCAACGACGTGTTCGTGCACATCAGCGCCGTCGAGCGCGCCGGTCTCGGCACGCTGCGCGAAGGCCAGAAGATCTCCTACGAGATCGTTGCCGACCGCCGTTCGGGCAAGTCGTCGGCCGACAATCTGCGCGCCGCCAACTAAAGCGTGCCGCGGCGAGCCGCGGCCGAAAGCTGAACTCAATACGGAAAAGGCCGTGCTCCGCACGGCCTTTTCTATTCGGGCCTTTTCCATTTCGGCCTGTCTATTTCAACTCTACTGCTATTCGAGGTCTTCTGAGCCGATTGCTCCGGCTTCCGGTTTCTCGCCTACCTCTGCGGGCAGACCGTCGTGTCGATACCGCTATAAAGCACGCAGCTCGATTGCCGCGGCCGCGTATAGGCGATGTCGCTCAAGGTGATGCCCCCTTTAGCCATGACCCAGCCGACCGTCGGCGTATATGTGTAGCTGACCTGGCTATAGATCAGGTAGCTGCCATCGACCAGCAGCGCGCTCGGAACGGTGCTGACGACCGTTCCATTGGTGAGCGGCGACGTTCCCTTGCTCCACTGCACGCGAGCCTTATGCGTGGTCGGGTCGACATAGAGTTCGGTGATGGTGCCACTCACCGGCGAGCTGAAATAGGGATTTGGCTGCGTCTCCGGGTAGGGCCAGATGATCTTGCTCGCGACCAGAAAGAACGCCGCCGTGTCGCTGTCGGCAATCGAGATGGATTGCGAGGTCAGGTCGGACAAGGTGCGTGCCGTCAGCGAGACTTTGCGGTCGATCGCGATCGCCGAGCAGAATTCGACTGTGCCGAAGAACAGCACCAGCATCAGCGGGACGATGAAGGCGAATTCGGTGGCGGCGATCCCGCGGCAATCGGCCGCCCAGTCTCGAAACAGCCGGCGCAAGGAGCGCGGGCCCACGCCGATCGTTGCGGTCGGTCTCATCGGACGATCCTCGCTCACAGGTAAGGCTCGTTCTTGAAGGCTGCGCTTGCTCGCATCAGCCGCTTGCCGCCCCCGAGGTTCGCGATATCGTAGCCGAGCCCGGTCACGAAGATCGGCCATTTATAGCAGAGCTGCACCACCACGATGTCTCCCGGGCCGCCGGGACTGTATTGTGGGGTGACGAAGTTGCCGCCATTGTCCGTGCAACTGTTGATGTTGACGCCCGAAGCCGACGAAGAGCTCTCCACGTCGATCCAGATGCTGTTGCAATCGAACAGTGCCGGAATCTGGCTGCAAACATAAGTTGTGAACTGCGCCTGAGTGGTGGACGCCTTTTGCGCCTGCCCGGTGAAGATCATGCGCGCCGAGTCCTGCGTGGCCGTTTCCAACACCTGGTTGGCGAAGAACACCAGCGCGGTCTCGATGATCGCGAACAGCAGCGCGAAGAAGAGCGGGGCAACCAGTGCGAATTCCACCGCGGCCGACGCCCGGCGGTTGCGACGGAAGCGGCGCAGCAGTCCGCGACACGATGCGGGCGAGGAAACGGACGGAGACATCGGCTCATCCAGTGCAGGGCTATCAACTTCAGTACAAGAAATAGCCGAAACTTCTTGGCGAAGTGTTTCCTACAAGGGAAACCGAATGGCACGAGGATTTAACGCGCTCTTAACCATCCTGTTGACGATGCAAGAACGCCGCGAGCCTCGCGACTCGCGGCGGAGCTGTCGAAAAGACAATCGTGATCAGTTCGTCTTCGCAGTCGCGCTGCCGGCGGCCTGGCCTGACAGCGACCCTGACTGGTCCATCACCTGCTTGAAATAAGTGTCGGCATCGCCGAGCGTGACACGCTTCTGGCAGACCGGCATGCAGCTGTAGGTTTCGCGGTCGACGCCGCGATAGACCGTGACGAGCTGATCGGTCGGCCCCGAGACCTGGATCTGCTGGTCCATCAGGATCTGGCCGGAGCGGTCCATCGCGATGAAGTTGGTGGCGCCGTAGCCCTTGCCGGTGACCACGAGAATGCCGCCGTTCTGCAGCGTCACGTCGGCAATCATCGGATTGCCGACCACGATGGTCGCCACGCGATCCGGCAGCTTGACGAGCTTGGCCTGATCGACATTGACCGCGATTGCGGCGGACGGATCAACCGGATCGGCAAGCGCAGTCGCCGGCCACAGCAGCGCGGCGAGCGCAAACGCGCGAAGTCCGAACCAGAGAGGACGGCGAAAACGCAGACGCAGGAAACTCAACGCCATTCTAGCACTCCGGGGCATGTACAAGCCGTCTCAAGCGATACGCAGCGGTGACGGCGCCCGACGCGCTGAATCTGCCCTCAATTGGTGAATGATCCGCAAACGGCGGTGCATTTCCCCAATCCCTTGCCGGCTGTCAGCGACGAAACGGAAAGGCGAACTGGCCGACGAATTCGCCCGGCATCCCGGCTTCATCCTTGCCATAGTTGTCCGGCAGCCGCCCCTCCGGCATCCGGAACGTGCCGAACAGGACATCCCAGATCGGGAAGGTGCCGGCGAAATTGGTATTGCCGCCGTCATCGACAGCCGTGTGGTGCCAGCGATGGAACACGGGCGAGGCCAGCACATATTTGAACGGGCCGAGCGTCCAGTTCAGGTTGGCGTGCACGAACGCCGAATGGAAGGTGTTGAAGGGGCCGACCCAGATCATCACGTTCGGCGAGATGCCGGCCATCAACAAGATCACGTCGACGGCGATGGTGCCGAGCAGCAGGTTGACCGGATGGAAGCGCGCCGCCGAGATCCACTCGATCTCCTCGGAGGAATGATGAACGGCGTGATATTTCCAGAAGCCGCCGTCATGGAAGATCCGGTGCGACCAGTACAGCATGAAGTCAGACAGCACGAGAAACAGGATCGCCTGCAGCCATAGCGGCAGCTGCGCCAGCGGACCGTGCCCGTTGTCGTAGAAGGCGATCAGATCGTCGGCCTCGTGAATTCCAAAAACGACGCTCGCCCCGATTACCAGCAGACCGATCCGCAGCACGCGACCGAACAGCGGCGCAAAGAACCAGTAGACGATGTCGGTGACGATCTCGCGCTTGCGCCACCACGGCTTGCCGGGATTGCATGCCCAGAAATAGCTCGGCACCGAGAAGATGAGGGCCAGCATGATCGTGACCGGCAGCACCTTCTCGATGGTTTCGCCGAGCATGACAACGACTTCCATCGGCAAACTGGACATAACGCGCCTCATTGCAAGAGCTTGCCTGAGGCCTACTCCTCCGGGCTTAAGGAGCGGTGAACCAGCCGCTCACGCATGCGCGCACGTGCGAATTTTAGCGAGTGGAACGCAGAAGGGCGCGACATCACGATCCCTGCAATTGTCGAGACCGTGTTCATCGTAAATTTACGCTGCGCAAGAACAGCGACTTCGAGCCATGTTTGCGCGATCGAATTAACTACGCCGAAATTGTCGGCTCCTAGGGTGGCGCCATGGTCACGGTGCTGAGAACGCCGCAACGACCAGACCTAGTTCGACCAGCCACGTGTACATGGAGTTACCCTATGAAGAATCTTCTCGCTCGTTTCATGAAGGATGAGTCCGGCGCGACCGCCATCGAGTACGGCCTGATCGCCGCCGGCATTTCGCTCGCGATCATTGCTGCGGTGAACGGCCTCGGCACCAGCCTGAGCGGCAAGTTCACCTCGATCAACAACTCGCTGAAGTAAGCGAACCCTGCGACCGAGCAAGAAAGGCCCCGGCTGTCCGGGGCCTTTATTGTTTCGGCCTGGATCATCTCGATCTTCTCAATCTGCTGCCGGTGAGTTTCCAAATGCGTAAGCCCGTTGCGTCCGCCGCCGCCATGAAGGAAGCCGCCGTCCTGATCCACGCGCCGACGCGCCTGGTGTGCCTTGCACTCGCCCTGTCCATCGTCACGCTCGCGATCCGCATCGCCAGCGTCTGGTGAGCGAGCCCGCCGGCGCAAGTCGGCAACAGGCTGTTTTCCGATCATTTATCTCTTGCCGCTAGACTTCCGTCCGCGGACGCATCTCGCGCCGGCCGAACGACGCGAAGGGCCCATGATCCTCGATCTCGCACGTCTTCTGCTGTTTCCTGCCCTGATGGCGTTCGCCGCCGCCAGCGACCTTTTCACCATGACGATCTCGAACCGGGTGTCGCTCGCGCTCGCTGCCGGTTTCCTGGTGCTCGCGGTGCTCAGCGGCATGGGCATGCATGAGCTGCTCTCGCATCTGGCTGCCGGCGCTCTCCTGCTCGTCGTGGCGTTCGCCTGCTTCGCATTCGGCTGGATCGGTGGCGGCGATGCCAAAGTTGCCGCAGCGGCCGCGCTGTGGTTCGGCTTTCCGCATCTGGTGAACTACCTGCTCTACGCCTCGTTGTTCGGCGGAGCCTTGACGCTCCTGCTGCTGCAGTTCCGCCAATGGCCCCTGCCCTTCGCACTGGCCGGGCAGCCCTGGCTGGCGCGGCTGCATGCGAAAGAGAGCGGCATTCCCTACGGTATTGCGCTCGCGATCGGCGCCCTGATGATCTATCCCGAGACCGAGTGGGTGAAGGCCGTCGACCTCGCGCGCTTCATCGCGCATTAACTTTTCCTCTTGTCGTCCACTCGCGCCATTGAGCTGCGCCCGACGGGCCGCGGCCGCCAAAGCGCGATGTGTGTTCTGCCCGTATCAACGCGGTGTTAAGGCGATTTAGATACGCCTCATTAACCATGCTTTGACGAATAACTGCTCAACTCCCATCACGGCGACGCAAGCGTCGCGGCGTAATGTGGAAAGTGAAGCGTATGAATACCGCACGCATTGTCGTCCTGGCCATCGCTCTGGGCGCCGGCGGCATTGCCGCCTTCCTCGCGAGTGGATCGGACAAGCCGCCCCCCACTGCCGCGCCGGTCGTCCAGTTGCCGACGGTCGACGTTCTCATAGCGAAGTCCGACATCGGCCTCGGCCAGTCTGTCAAGCCTGAGGACATGCAGTGGCAGAGCTGGCCGGCGGCGACCGCGAGCAACACTTTCATCAAACGGAATGATCGGCCTGACGCAACCAACCAGCTGACCGGCTCGATCGCGCGCGCTCCGTTCATCGCAGGCGAGCCGATCCGCGAGCAGAAGCTGGTCAAGGCTGACGGCTCCGGCTTCATGGCGGCGATCCTGCCGACCGGCATGCGCGCGGTCTCCACCGAGATTTCGCCGGAGACCGGCGCGGGCGGCTTCATCCTCCCGAACGATCGCGTCGACGTGATGCTGACGCGTCGGCAGAAGAATCCGGATCATCCCGACCAGGCCGACATCTCAACCTCCGAGATCATCCTGACGAATATCCGCGTGCTCGCGATCGATCAGGCACCCAAGGAAAAGGACGGCCAGACCACCGTGGTCGGCAAGACCGTCACGCTGGAACTGCAGCCTGATCAGGCTGCGACGCTGCTGGCGTCGCGCTCGGCCGGCACGCTCTCGCTGGCGCTGCGCTCGATTGCGGACGTCAATGTCGCCGAGAACAGGCTCGATGAAACCAGCCGCATGCGCGGCGCGAGCATTGCCGTCGTTCGCTACGGCATTGCCAGCACGATGACGACGCAGACGCAGAAGTGAGGACGACCGTGATGAGAAGCAGCGAAAATCAGCGGATGAACCGGACCTGGCTGGTCCGTGCGCTGTCGTTTTCGGCCGCGGCGGCGCTCACGCTGAATCCAGCCATCGCGCCCGTGATCGCCGCCGACTATCGCGCGGCAGCGCCTGCGGCCGCCGACGGCCAGATGAATGCCCGTTTCCTGTCGCTCGGCATCGGCAAGTCGATCGTGATCGACCTGCCCCGCGACATCAAGGATGTGCTGGTGGCCGATCCCAAGATCGCCAACGCCGTGGTCCGCTCGGCGCAACGCGCCTACATCATCGGTGCCACTGTCGGCCAGACCAACATCGTCTTCTTCGATGCGCAGGGCCAGCAGATCGCCGCCTATGACATCGCTGTCAAGCGCGACCTCAACGGCGCCCGGGCGGCGTTGAAGCAGCTTCTGCCCAATGCCGACATCCAGATCGACGGCCTCGGCGACGGCGTGGTCCTCTCCGGATCGGCGGCAAACCAGATCGAGGCGCAGCAGGCGGGCGATCTGGCCGCGCGCGTCGCCGGCGGCGCCGACAAGGTCGTCAACAACGTCACGGTGCGCGGCCGTGACCAGGTGATGTTGAAGGTCACAGTCGCCGAAGTCGCGCGCTCGATCATCAAGCAGCTGGGGATCGACCTGTCGGGCCAGCTCAACTACGGCACGGCGGTCATCAACTTCGCCAACTCCAATCCGTTCACGGCGAACGGTAAGAACCTCGTTTCCGGCAACGCCGTCAGCGCGGCGCTCGGCACAACACCATCGGTCACGGCCACGCTGCGCGCAATGGAGAGCGCAGGCGTGATGCGCACGCTGGCCGAGCCGAACCTGACCGCGATATCAGGTGAATCGGCGACCTTCATCGCAGGCGGCGAGTTCCCAATTCCGGCTGGCTATTCCTGCGATCCCACCACGCATGTCTGTACGACACAGATCAGCTTCAAGAAGTTCGGCATTTCGCTCAATTTCACCCCCGTGGTGATGAGCGAGGGCCGCATCTCGATGCGGGTGATGACCGAGGTCTCCGAGCTGTCGAACGACAATTCGATCACCGTGTCGCAGGCGGTGTCCTCGTCCAGCACGAACTCGCTCACCATTCCCGCGATCAAGACCCGCCGCGCCGAGACGACGCTGGAGATTCCCTCCGGCGGTTCGATGGCGATGGCCGGCCTGATCCAGGATCAGACCAAGCTCGCGATCAACGGCATGCCGGGCCTGATGCAACTGCCGGTCCTTGGCGCTTTATTCCGCAGCCGCGATTACGTCCGCAACCAGACCGAGCTGATGGTGCTGGTGACGCCCTATGTGGTCCGCGCGGTTGCACAAAAGGACCTGTCACGTCCGGACGACGGCTTCGCCGCCGCCTCCGACCCGCAAGCCGAGCTGCTCGGCAACATCAACCGCATCTACGGCGTGCCCGGCCGCTCTGAGGCCGGGCGCTCCTACCGCGGCACCTACGGCTTCATCACGGACTGAGCTTGGGACGAGGAATTGCACCAATGACAGAAAGTTATTCCCACGCTCGCAGCCAGCGTCTGCGCATGGCTTTGGTCCTGACCGGGCTTGCGGTGGTACTGGGCGCCTGCAACCACACCAACGACGCCGTCGTGACCGCGAGCATTCCGGACGATTACCGGCAGCGTCATCCGATCGCGGTCCAGGAGGCCAACGAGTCCATGGTGGTTTTCGTCGGTCAAGGCCGCGGCGGCTTGACTGCCGAGCAGCGTGCCGACGTCACGGGGCTGGCGCAGACCTGGATGCACGAAGGCACCGGCGCCATCAGCGCGGACGTACCCGTCGACACCCCGAACGCACGGGCGGCGGCGGACACGATGCACGAGATCCAGTCCCTGTTCGCGTCGGCCGGCGTGCCGCCGCGCGGCGTCACCGTGCGCAACTATAAGCCGAAAGACCCGCATCAGCTCGCCGCGATCCGGTTGAGCTATCCGCGAATGACGGCGACCTCAGGTCCCTGCGGGGTCTGGCCGGAGGACCTCGGTCCTTCGATCAAGAACAAGAGCTATTTCGAGAACCGCTCCTACTACAATTTCGGCTGCGCCTATCAGCGCAACATGGCGGCAATGGTCGACAACCCGGCCGACCTGGTGCAGCCGCGAGCCGAGACGCCGCCCTATACCGCACGGCGGACGGCGCAATTCGAGAAATACCGCAAGGCAACGGCAACTTCTGTGACTTATCCCGAAGCCGACAAGGCCAAACTGAGCGACACAGGCAAATGATCAGCTACGCCCGACAGACCCAAGAGGAGCAGACGGACGTCCTGCCGCCGCCGGCCGATGATCACATCGCGCCTGCGCCGCGCGTGTCGGTGCAGGCCTTCTGCGACACCGTCGAGACCGCCGCCACCGTGCAGGCTGCCGGCGAGGATCGCCGGCTCGGCAAGGCCCATCTCAAGGTCCAGATGGGCGGCATGGCCGCGGCGATCGAGGCCTACCGTTCCGCGCCGACCCCGAATGTCATCGTGCTGGAGACCGACGCGCGCTTCGACATCCTGGCCGGCCTCGACCAGCTCGCGACCGTCTGCGACCCGGGCACCCGGGTCGTGGTGATCGGCCGCGTCAATGACGTCACGCTGTATCGGGAATTGGTGCGCAGAGGCGTCAGTGACTACGTGCTGGCGCCGGTGACGCCGCTCGACGTCGTCCGCTCGATCTGCAACCTGTTCTCGGCGCCGGAAGCCAAGGCCGTCGGTCGCATCGTTGCGGTCGTTGGCGCCAAGGGCGGCGTCGGCGCCTCGACCATCGCCCACAACGTGGCCTGGGCGATCGCACGGGATCTGGCAATGGATTCCGTCGTCGCCGATCTCGACCTCGCCTTCGGCACGGCGGGTCTCGACTACAACCAGGATCCGCCGCAGGGGATTGCTGACGCGGTGTTCTCGCCGGACCGCGTCGACACTGCGTTCATGGATCGCCTGCTGTCGAAATGCACCGATCATCTGAGCCTGCTGGCGGCGCCGGCGACGCTCGAGCGCGTCTACGATTTCGGCGCCGAGGCGTTCGACGCGATCTTCGACACGTTGCGCGCCACGATGCCCTGCATCGTGCTCGACGTCCCGCATCAATGGGCGGGCTGGACCAAGCGCGCTTTGATCGGGGCCGACGACATCCTGATCGTTGCCGCCCCTGATCTCGCCTCGCTGCGCAACACCAAGAACATCTTCGACCTCTTGAAGGCGGCACGCCCGAACGACCGCATGCCGCTCTACTGCCTCAACCAAGTCGGCATCCCGAAGCGTCCGGAGATCAATGCCGGCGAATTCGCGAAGGCGATCGAGAGCCAGCCGATCGCGACGATCCCGTTCGAGCCTCAGATCTTCGGCGCTGCAGCGAACAACGGCCAGATGATTGCGGAGATCTCCCCCAATCATAAGACCACCGAGATGTTTCTACATATGGCGCAACGTCTCACCGGCCGCAGCGAGACCAAGAAGCCGAAAGGCTCGTTCCTGAGCCCGCTTATCGAGAAGCTGCGGTCGAAATAGCTACTGCGTGGAGTGCTAAGTCGTGTTTGGTAAGCGTAGCGGATTAGACGGCGATACCAGGGCCCTGCGGCCCGCCGCGCCGGCCCCGGCCCCCGAACCCGCCCCTCCGGCGGCGAGCGCGCCCGTTCGTGCGGCAGCGCCGCCGGCGGTGGCCTCGCCGCCGCTCGCGCCGGCCCGGCAGCCGCCTCCTCCACCGCCGCCGGTGGCCGAGGCGCGGCGCTCCGATAATTACTACCAGGTCAAGGCGACGATCTTCGGAGCGCTGATCGAGGCGATCGACCTCGCCCAGCTCGCCAAGCTCGACGGCGAATCGGCGCGCGAGGAAATCCGCGACATCGTCAACGAGATCATCGCGATCAAGAACATCGTGATGTCGATCGCCGAGCAGGAAGAGCTGCTCGACGACATCTGCAACGACGTGCTCGGCTACGGGCCGCTCGAGCCGCTGCTGGCGCGCGACGACATCGCCGATATCATGGTCAACGGCGCAGGAACGGTATTCATCGAGGTCGCGGGCAAGATTCAGCGCACCGGCATCCGCTTCCGCGACAACCAGCAGCTGCTCAACATCTGCCAGCGCATCGTCAGCCAAGTCGGTCGCCGCGTCGACGAATCCTCCCCGATCTGCGACGCCCGTCTCGCCGACGGCTCGCGTGTCAACGCCATCGTACCGCCGCTGGCGATCGACGGCCCTGCACTCACCATTCGAAAGTTCAAGAAGGACAAGCTGACACTCGATCAGCTGGTCAAATTCGGCGCCATCTCGCCGGAGGGTGCGGAAATCCTGCAGATCATCGGCCGCGTCCGCTGTAACGTGCTGATATCAGGCGGTACTGGTTCGGGCAAGACGACGCTGCTCAACTGCATGACCAACTATATCGAGCACGATGAGCGCGTCATCACCTGCGAGGACGCCGCCGAGCTTCAGCTGCAGCAGCCTCACGTGGTGCGGCTGGAAACCCGGCCGCCCAACATCGAGGGCGAGGGCCAGGTCACGATGCGCGAGCTGGTGCGCAACTGTCTGCGTATGCGTCCCGAACGCATCATCGTCGGCGAGGTCCGCGGACCCGAAGCCTTCGACCTCCTGCAGGCCATGAACACCGGCCATGACGGCTCGATGGGCACGTTGCACGCCAACAACCCGCGCGAAGCTTTGTCGCGTTGCGAATCCATGATCACCATGGGCGGCTTTTCGCTTCCCTCGCGAACCATTCGCGAGATGATCTGCGCCTCGATCGACGTCATCATCCAGGCCGCACGCCTGCGTGACGGCTCCCGCCGCATCACCCACATCACCGAGGTGATGGGCATGGAAGGCGACACCATCATCACCCAGGATATCTTCCTCTACGACCTGGTCGGCGAGGACGCCAACGGCAAGATCATCGGCCATCACCGCTCGACCGGCATCGGCCGGCCGCGCTTCTGGGATCGTGCGCGCTACTACGGCGAGGAGAAGCGGCTCGCCGCGGCGCTCGACGCCGCCGAAGTCGCCAACAAGAACTAACGGGAGACGGCCATGAAGATGCAGGTTCTTGCGCTGGCCTTCCTCGCTGCCACGGCGATCGGCGGCGTCTGCTGGGTGTTCCTCTATCCGCTGCTGTCGGGCGAGCGGAAGGCCGAGCAGCGCCGCAGCTCGGTCGCCAAGCAGGAGCCCGTGGTGCGGCAGGCCGAAAAGACGCAGCGGTCGCGCCGTGAGCAGGTCGAATCCTCGCTGAAGGAACTCGAAGCCCGGGCCCAGAAGCAGAACAGGGTCTCGCTCAGTGTCCGTATCACGCAGGCCGGGCTCGACTGGTCGACGCAGAAATTCTGGATCATCTCCGGCATCTTCGGCGTCGTGGTCCTTGCCGTCGCATTCTTCGCCGGCGGCGGTCCGCTCGGCTCGCTGGGCCTCGGCTTCGCGGCAGGTTTCGGTCTGCCGCGCTGGATGCTCGGCTTCCTGAAAAAGCGCCGCGAAAAGGCGTTTCTCAAGGCGCTGCCCGACGCTGTCGACGTCATCGTCCGCGGCATCAAGGCCGGCCTGCCGCTGTTCGAGTCGATCAAGGTCGTGGCTGCCGATTCCCCGGAGCCGCTGCGCAGCGAATTCCTCACCATCATCGAGACCCAGGCGATCGGCATGCCGCTCGGCGAGGCCTGCGCGCGACTCTACGAGCGCATGCCGGTGCCGGAAGCCAACTTCTTCGGCATCGTCGTCGCCATCCAGCAGAAGTCCGGCGGCAACCTGTCCGAAGCGCTGGGCAATTTGTCCAAGGTGCTGCGCGACCGCAAGAAAATGTCCGAAAAGATCAAGGCGATGTCGATGGAAGCCAAGGCCTCGGCCACCATCATCGGCTCGCTGCCGCCGATCGTCATGTTACTGGTCTACCTCTCCACCCCCGACTACATCTCGCTCCTGTGGACCCACCCCACCGGCCAGTTGATGCTGGTGGGCTGCGTGATCTGGATGTCGATGGGCATCTTCGTCATGAAGCAAATGATCAACTTCGACTTCTAGAGGCGTGTCATGATCGATCTTCTCTCTGCCAAGCTGCATGACCCGCATTTCATGACCATGCTGTTCGCCGCCATCGCGGCGGCGGCGACGGTCTATACGTTGATCACACCGCTGTTCGCCGGCGAGAACCTGAACAAGCGCATGAAGGCGGTGGCCAGCGAGCGCGAGCGGATCCGCCAGCGCGAGCGCGAGCGGATGAATGCCGGCGAGAAGGTCTCGCTGCGCCAGACGCCGAAGCAGCTCATCTCCCGCGTGGTGGAAGACTTCAACCTCACCAAATGGCTGGCGCAGGAGGCCGCGCGCGAGAAGCTGGTGATGGCCGGCTATCGCGGCCAGGCGCCCTACGTCACCTTCCTGTTCGCCCGCGCGGTGACGCCGATCGTGCTGTTCATCGGCGCCGTGCTCTACGTCTTCGTGATCTCGCATCTGCAGAAATCGATGCCGGTCAAGATCGGCATCTGCGTCGGCAGCGCCTATGCCGGCCTGCAGGCCCCGATGCTGTTCCTGCGCAATGCGATCTCCAAGCGCCAGCTCTCGATCCGCCGCGCCTTCCCCGACGCGCTCGACCTGCTCTTGATCTGCATCGAATCCGGCATGTCGATCGAGGCCGCCTTCCGCAAGGTCTCGACCGAGATCGCCAGCCAATCGATCGCGCTGTCGGAAGAGTTCACGCTGACCACCGCCGAGCTGTCCTACCTGCAGGACCGCAAGGTCGCCTATGAGAACCTGGCGCGCCGCACCGGTCTCGACGGCGTCAAGTCGGTCTGCCTCGCGCTGCAGCAGTCCGAGCGCTACGGCACGCCGCTCGGCCAGAGCCTGCGCGTGATGGCGCAGGAAAATCGCGACATGCGCATGAACGAGGCCGAGAAGAAGGCGGCCGCGCTGCCGCCTAAGCTCACGGTGCCGATGATCGTGTTCTTCCTGCCCGTGCTGTTCGTGGTCATTCTCGGACCGACCGGCATCAAGGTCGCCGCCATGCAGTAAGCCGGCAACAGCGCCGGCGCCGATCAGGCGCCGGGGCTGCCGAGTCGGCCTCGCCGCCTGCCGACGCGGGGAGCGCGCTTAAAGGCCGAGATCAGTCCGGCTGAGCCAGCGAGGCCATCGGAACGTTGCCGCGGCCCGGCTGCGGCTTGCTGTTGCCGCCCTTCAGCATCTCCTTGAGATAGGCGACGTTCGCGGCCGCCTCGTCGGGCGGCAGGTCGGCCCTGGCGATGGTCTCCGCCTCGCTGAAACGGCCCTGCAGGCCAACCACGAGCGCGAGATTCTGCCTGACGCGAGCGTCCGCCTTCTGCGACGCATAGGCCTGGCGCAGCGCCTCTTCGGCCTTCGGCAGATCCTTCGAGAGCATGTAGGACATGCCAAGATTGGATAGCACCGTCGGCTCGCCGGGGGCGATCTTCAGCGCGCTGTCGTAGTAGCGTCGCGCCTCGTCGTGACGTCCCATCTGGTCGAGCACCGTGCCTTGCACCGACAGGATCCGCCAATCCGGATTGGCGGGCGTGTGAGCCTTGGACAGCACGTCGAACGCCAGCTTGAAATTGCCGTTGTCGGCGAGCGCCCGGCCGTAGGCCGCGAGCACCGCCTTGTTGCCGGGATTGGCCAGCGTCGCCTGCTCGAGCACCGCGACCGCCTGCTCGCGCTGGCCGTTGGCGCGCAGTGCCTGGCCGTAGGCGACCGCGGCATCAGCGTCTTTTGGATTGGCGCGATAGCGATCGCCATAGACCTCGGCCGCGTGCTGCGGCGTCGCCGGCGGCTGCGGCTCCGATCTCATGCCGAGCGAGCCGGTGACGTCGGACATGGTCTGGCAACCGCCGAGACCGGCCGCGATGATGGCGATCAGAGCCACTGACGAGAGGAGCCTGACGGAATGGGGCTGCTGACGCATGTCACACGGATTTTTGCAAAACGAACGGGCCGGACCCGATTGCGTCAGCAATAAACCGTTAACGCTAACGGCGGGTTAACGCTGCCATTTATGCCGAGGCCGATGCATGTCCGGACATTTCCGGCCTCAGGCGTCGTACTCGACATATTCGACGATTAGCCCGTCCGCTGCCGGTAGCGCATCTTCTGTCCGACCGGCGTTGGCTGAATCGGGTCGAGTTCGTCAGCGCCGCTCGCACGCAGCAGCTCTGCATAGTGCGCGAGGCGCGAGACCTTGATGGTCAACGCCGTCGCCTCGAACGGCTTGCGCTTGGCCGGCTCACCCGCGATCACCAGCACCGAGAGGCGCGGCGACGACACCGCCGCAAGCTCGAGCCGGTCTTCGGATAAGCGAAGCGCAGCGTCTCCTCGCCACCAAGCCGTGCCTTGTAGAACGCGACGGTCGCATCGAGGGCAGAGGCGTCAACGAAGCATCGCAGACAGGTTTCAAGGATCATGATTTCGGTCCTTCATCGGCCATTTTTGAGCGGACATCCTGCGCCCGGAACCTAACATGGTGCGGTCGCCGGCGATTGCAGCCGCGGCCAAACTCTGCAAAGTCTGCGGGTGCGAATCCGCCTCGCCTGTTCGAAGGACTTTATCCGGCATGCCATCGATTTTTGAGACCGCGCCCAGCGCATCGGCGATTCCGATCACCTTCGTCACCAAGGCGAGCTGGCCCGCGATCCGCGACGCATTGCCGGCGGTGGGGCGGCAATTTGCTGATGCCAATGGCTACGCGGGCAAGCCGGGCGCCTGCCTGATCCTGCCGGCGCCGGATGGCCAGATCGCGCAGGTGCTGTTTGGCCTCGAGGACGACACCGCACGCTTCCGTGATCCGTTCCGCGCCGGTAGCCTGCCCGGCCTCTTGCCGGCCGGCACGTATCGTTTCGCCAACGCGCCGCAGGATGCGCGCCTCGCCGCGCTCGCCTTTGCGCTCGGCAGCTATCGCTTCACCCGTTACCGCAACAGCGACGCGTCCGAGGTCAGGCTGATGCCGCCTGACGGCGTCGACGCCAAGGAACTGACGCGGGTGGCGGAAGCCGCGACGCTGGCCCGCGACCTCGTCAACACGCCGTCCAACGACATGGGGCCCGCCGAGCTCGAGGCCGCCGCAAAGCAGCTCGCCGATCGTCATGGCGCGCAGTTCAAATCCATCGTCGGCGACGAACTGACCGAAGCCAACTTCCCGCTGATTCATGCCGTCGGCATGGCCTCGCCGCGCGCGCCGCGGCTGATCGAGCTCGTTTGGGGCGATGCCTCGCATCCCAAGGTGACCCTGGTCGGCAAGGGCGTCTGCTTCGACACCGGCGGGCTCGATCTCAAGCCGTCCAGCAGCATGCTGCTGATGAAGAAGGACATGGGCGGCGCCGCGAACGTGCTGGCGCTGGCGCAGATGGTGATGGACGCCGGGCTCAAGCTGCGCCTGCGCGTGCTGATTGCCGCGGTCGAGAACGCTGTCGCCGGCAACGCCTTCCGTCCGCTCGACGTCTTTCCCTCGCGCAAGGGCATCACGGTCGAGATCGGTAACACCGATGCGGAAGGACGGCTGATCCTTGCGGACGCGCTGGCGCTCGCCGATGAGGAGACGCCTGAGCTTCTTATCGACATGGGCACGCTGACGGGCGCGGCCCGCGTCGCGCTCGGGCCTGATCTGCCGCCATTCTACACCCAGGATGAGACGCTTGCTGCCGACCTCGCGCGCTGCGCAATGGCCGAGCACGATCCGCTGTGGCGGATGCCGCTATGGGCCGCTTACGATTCCTGGCTGGATTCCAAGGTCGCCACCATCAACAATGCGCCCTCGGGCGGCTTCGCCGGTTCGATCACCTGCGCGCTGTTCCTGCAGCGCTTCGTCGAGCACGCCAGGAGCTGGCTGCATCTCGACATCTTCGCCTGGACGCCGTCGTCGAAGCCGGGCCGTCCCGAAGGCGGCGAATGCCAGGGCGCCCGCGCGCTCTACAAGCTTTTGAGCGAACGCTATGGCTGATCCGCGCCTGACGCCCGCCCGCGGCGACATCGCCGCCAAATTCCTCGAAGGCCAGGTGGAGGCCGCGCGTTTCGTCGAGGGCGAGAGCTTCATGATCAGCGATCCGATTGCACCCGTGCGCGAACGGCCGGCATCGGATGCAGAACTCCTAACTCAGGCTCTCAAGGGGCAACTGGTCACGATCTACGATCGTAACGGCGAGGGCTGGGCGTGGGGACAGTTAAAGAGCGATCGCTATGTCGGCTGGCTTCCCGAGGCCGCACTGACGAAGCCCGCGATCATCACGCACAAGATCGCTGCGTTGAGAACCTTCGCTTTCCCCGGCCCGTCGATTAAGCTTCCGCCCATCGAGACACTTTTGTTCGGCTCAAAGATCACGGTTATTCGTGAGCAAGGCAATTTCGCTGTCACACGCGAAGGCTGGTTCGTATCGAAGCAACACGTCGGACAACTCGGCGAGATCGAACATGACTATGTCGCCGTTGCCGAACGCTTCATTGGCACGCCCTATTTATGGGGTGGTAAGAGTAGCCTCGGCATCGATTGCTCAGGTCTGGTGCAGGTGTCCCTGAATTCGACAGGCCAGTCATGCCCCCGCGATACCGACATGCAGCAAGCGGCGCTCGAAGTTACGATAACGGAGCAGGAATACGGCCCGTTGAGACGCGGCGACTTGATCTATTGGAAGGGCCATGTCGCGATCGTCCGCGACGCGGAGACGATCGTGCACGCCAACGCGTTTCACATGGCGACCGCCATCGAGAACACGCGCGACGCCATCGCGCGCATCAAGGCCAGCGGCAGCGACGTGCTGACGATCAAGCGGATCGGATAGCACCTCCCTCATCCCCTTCCCATAAATTGCTCGGTAAGCAGAGTAGAGTGGTGCGCGCCATCAGCTGGCCGCTTCCATCCTGCTCGCGCTGACGATACCGGCAGGCTGCACGGCCGCGTCCGGACCGGTTGCACGGCGGCGGAGCTGCGACGACAGACGGACGGCATATCGGTCGACCGTTGCGAAGACAACGCTCGCTGCCACGGTAGCGGCGATACCGAGGCCAAGAGCACAGAACTGCGCTGCGCCGACGCCCACAAACGGGTGCAGATGCACGAACGCCGCCGCGGCCAGGCCGCACATGATCGGCCAGTGCATGAGATAGAGCGGAAACGACAACCGAGAACAGGCCACGAGCCACGGCTTCGACAGCAGGTTGCGACAGACCTTGAGATCGATGATCCCAGTGAGCAGCAGAACAGCGCCGAAGGCTTTCTGCTGCATCGCCGGAAACTGGCCGGGAAATAACCAGGAGGTGTGATTTGAACACAGACTGATGAGCCATTCCGGCTGCCAGACGTCAGCGGTCACCGAGCACGCCACGCCGACGACCGCCAGCGTCATAGGCACCAGCTCGCGCGCGGCGGCCGGGCGTTCGGCGCGACGAGCAACTGCGAGCAGGTGGCCGACAAAGAAGCAGACATAGGCGCTTCGGATCGTGACGATCGTGCCGAGCACTACGACGATCCACCACAGCTGCCGTGACCACCGCGCGCACCAGCACAGGAGCAGGACCGCGATCGAGCCATAGAACTCGATGCTGAGGGTCCAAAGCGGCGCGACGAAGGATTTGTCGAGCGGCTGCTGCCAGGGCGCAAGAAGCGCCAGTCCCGGCATATCGCGATAGCCGAGGAACAGCGCGTTGATCGTGCCGTCACGCACGATCGACAGCGCCGAGAGATCGGCGTCCCATTGATGGCTGAACCAGGCGTTGCCCATCAGCCGCCCTGCCTCGATGTTGGCCCTGCCGACGATCAGCATCACGGCTGCGGCAAACACCGTCGCAGCCAGCGCCGGTAGTCCCAGGCGAACGGCACGTGCGAGAATTTGCAGCGCCGGCTGGCAGAGCTGACGTTCGAACGAACGCGTCAGGACGTAGCCGCTGAGGCCGAAGAAAATGTAAACCGCCGAGTAACCATCATAGAGAAAATAAAGCGGAGAGAGATGAATGGAGGCGGCCAGCGCGGAAGACGGCGCGGGAGCGACCAGGTCGGGTACGAACGCGAAGAAGAAATGCAGCAGCAACACCTGGACTGCAGCGAGGCCCCTGATCGATTCCAGGTAGGCGATGCGCGCCGGTGCGGCGGCCGATCGCAACGGCGCAGGCAGCGGAGAAGCGCTGGGGGCGTCAGCCTGTTCCGGCGAACGTGCATGCATGAGTGTGATGTAGCGCGCAATGATTAAGAATACCCGGAAATGCACGGGTAACGTGATGGATGCGGCGCCTCCCGGCGGGTTGCATGCGCGGTCGGCGCGACACTGATGTTCGCCCGAACCGCGCCCAGCGAGGAGGAGCAAGAGACCACCCGGCCGCCCGGTGGCGTACACTCCACGCGCACGATGCAAGTCCGGGCCGCGTTCCAGATTCACCTATCAAACAACACGAGAACGAGCGTCTGCGATCTCGCGGCGTGATACGCCCGAGCTTTGCGAGACAGCGGCCCTCGAAAAAACCACGGAGGGCGCAGGGAAGGCCGGGTGCCGACCGCACCCATGGTTCGCGTGCGGAAAAAAGCACGCGGCAGAACCACAGGTACGGGCCGAACAACCGGCCTTCCCTGCGCGATGGCTTTACGGCTTATACGCGATCTCCCCGGGGATCGGCTTTCTTGCCCCTGTCACCGCGATGCGGATCTAGATGCATCGCGGCTTAGCGCCAGCACCGAGGCGCCAGGACCACACGACTTCACCGTGCGCGTCGGGATTGTTCGTCGGCGCGACTGAATCGCGCTGCAACCCGACACGCCCATCGCATCCCGCTTCCCACGTCCGTGACGGTCGCGAAACGCCCCTCCTGAAGGAGGCGGGACGCGCCAATGAGTGCGCTCGATTTGCCCGACGAGACAAGCGAATTCTTTTTTCCAGAAGGGCTGGACAGGTTTTCGCGAGGCGCGCCCGCCGGGCAAATCGCCGCGCTCATCTGTAGCCAAACCGGGTCGCCCGCACGGCCTCAAAGCTTCAGGGGCTCGGTGCCGGGCTGGGAGATCTGCATGTCGGAAAAACGGCACGAGCCGCTGCGGCGCTGGAACAGTGAAACGCCCAGCAGCCACACGTTGACGAGCGTTTTGGCTGGGCCGCCGATGTGCTGCTTGTAGTCCGCATAGACGTCGCGCTCATCGCTGACCCACTTGCCGAGATCGGCAAGACCGCTGCGAACCGCCATGTGCGATTCGAGCGGCGTCCAGCGTGGAATCGGGCAGCGGAACGCGGTGCCGACCGGCAGGCTCGAACTCCAGAAGTAGGTGAGGTCCTGGCCGTCGTCGAACTCCGCGGCGATGGAGAGATAGTCGTGCGAGGTGAGCTGGTTTTCCGGCAGCCGCGACGGCAACTCCTCGACGATCCAACGCCAGCTCAGCCTGGTCTGCGGCTTCAGCTCGATGCCGACCGGGCGCTGCAGAATGCCGGCGTTCTTGAGCGGCTCGACGGCAATCGCCCCGTTGCCGATGTCATTGAAGATGACCGGGCCGCCGCCCAGCATGAAGAAATTGTGCCAGCCCGTCGGCAGCTTACGAGGCGATTGCAGCCGCGCCAGCTCCGCAGCAATGATGCCGTCGACGTCACCGTGGCTGAGCAGGTTCTCCAATCCGGCGCGCGCGCTGCCCTTCCAGACCAGCGCCACGCCGTAGATGTGCGCATCCGCCTTGGCGTACTCGTCCTTCGGCACTGCAAGCTCGCCCGCATCGCTCTGAAATTCGACCAGCGACCGCGCCATTTCGAGCGGCCCGTCGGCGTCGGCCGTCATTGTCCCGGTATTGCTCATCGGATTGAACATGGGGCGGGCGCCCCTTGTGCGGACGTGAAACGCGACGCCCGGCTCGACCCACAGGTCCTGCTCGCGGGCGAGCCAGACGCGGCCGCCGAGCAGGAACGTCACCTCCTGCCCCTTGGCGAGGGTAATGCCGAGATCCTTCCACGGCAGCTCGCTGCCGACGAGATCGAACACGCGGATATCGCGCAGCTCAGGGGATTTGGCCCTGGCGACGAGCGCCGTCACACCGTCGATGAGCTCGGCACGGTCGAGAAAGCCGATCGCCGCCATCGCCCTGCGATCGAGGACGAGCGTGGCGAGCGAGGCTGTCAGGCCCAGCGCCATGAGCCTTTTCAGCAGGTAACGCCGATTGAAACCGTCGACACCGTGAGAGCAGCCGGCATGGTGAGGCAACGTGCACATTGATCCCTCCCTGGTTGTTGTTCCGCGCCGTTGCGGAGCGGAGATCCTGCACACGCAGAGATAGATCATAGGGGAGAGGTAGGCTTGAGATGGTTGCCCTGATATCGCCGGGAATATTGCCCCAGCTGACGGTTTGGGTCGGCACAGATCGTTGCTTGCCGCCCAATAGCAGGACACTACGCGGTGGAATTAACTCTCTTCGAAGCGGCACTAACGACATGGCAAAGCGGGCATTTTGCCCGATCGGGACCTTTAGGCCTTCCCAATCGGGCGGATGTTGCATGGTCGCTGCTGCCTGACGGCGACCTCGACCATGAGCATTGTTGCGCGCTCGCAGGGAAAAACGGATATCGGGCGCGAGATCCAAGCGCTCCGGTCCGTGGCTATGGGCTAAGCCTCTCGATCGCGAACGGCGCGCGCGGTGTCGTTGGTCTTCGACGGCTTGAACAGCTTCGCAGGCTCGCCCCTCCCCGAACCGCGCCTCTCCAGCAATGGGCGCTTTCGACCAGTTCCTCGTCTCGCCATGGATCGCTGTCCCGACCACCAGCTCTTGGCCCTAGGTCGAAGTGCGAACTGGCAGAGGCTCCCGCTAAGCGCAGCGAAACGGATGTGGCGCTGAGCCTCATCAGTCGGCGGCTTTTGACCCGCAGCGAGCCACGAACGCAGATTATTCCAGTTCGATCTGCCGTGCGCGTAGGGCCTCAGATCTCGCAGTCGTCTGAATTCAAAGCCTTACGTAAGCCACCAAACTCCTTGAGCCGACAGGGCTCGATAATGCTGGCAGCCTTTGAAGGCTGCGAAATGACGGTCCGCCTGACAACTGTTGCCTTCTCCGACTTGGGACGCGCAACAGTTGTGACCTTCTTGGGATTGTGCCGATGACGGGCGATCGGCTTCAGAGGCTCCGAAGAGCCGATACCGACGTCTTCAGAACCGATTCGGATGTCTTCCAAGCGAGCAACGCCTTCGGCTTGCAAAACTGCCTGTTCTGGCGCTTTGCTGCTCAGAACTGTAACGTCAAGGCGATCGGCCTTCGCCAACGCGTCATGTGCATCAGAGATGTCTGCGTTCGGCTCGTTAACTGGCTGGACGATCGCTACTGCATTGCGCGGTGGAGTTCTGAGCTCCATTGCTGACAAGACTCCTACACCCAATAGGATGAGAAAGCCCAACAACACCATTCTCAGCATGATGCGCCTCCATCCCGAGTTAGTGCTGCCAAAAATTCTCCGGTCCAATGAGGCGATTTGTCGGCGGCTTCCGACCCACGTATGGATCATTTGCGGACAGGGTTAACATTGTCGATACGTCCGACGCGACGTTAGACCCGGCGTTGGCCAAGGTCGGCCTCTGGCCCATTCGCGACGTCGCGAGCCGCCGCTTTGACGTCTGCTGCCGAATAGGAGCCTTGCCACCGCGAGGTCCGGTTCGGGAAGCAGATCGGACTTTCCTGAAACAATCCGCCGACCGCCGGTTTTGACCCTGGCTGTGTGAAAACACGAAAGCTGGCCAAGCGGGGAGAACCTGCTTCTCACATCCAGCAGAACTAGAGCTCAATATGCTCTCCGCAATCTCAGAAGCGGCACCAAGGGAAACGTTCTTCTCTCAGTTTTGAGCGCCGCCGCGTTTTCACACAGCCAAGACCCAAAGCTGACCTCGCTCAAAAGCTGTAGGCCATTGACACAGTACGCTGCTTGACTCAATGTTACTCGCCGTAGCATTCGCGGTGAGGAGCAGTTGGCCCTCTCCAGCGATTTCGAGGTCGGATGGGCCAGGTTTGCGAAGGCGCGATTTTATCACTCTTGCAAGCGGCGCAGCGGTAGCTTGGCACAATGAGCAATGAGAAGTCCTTTAAGGTTCCATACCAGCGCCAAGCACTCTTGCGACGCTCTGTGCTGACCGGACTTGCGGCAACCTGCGTTGCGGCGTCGGCGAAATGGAGTTGGGCTGCCGAAATCGGTGGTGGTCCGTCCTTTTCCGCCGATGGCCCGGACGCCGAACTTTACGGCGCGGCCGAGAACTACCCGATCAAGGACCCGTGGCGGATCTTCCAGCCCGGCAATCCGGCCTCGCCAAAATACCGCGTCGGCGCATTCAGTCATTACGATGAGATATTCCCGACACGCCACGTCGATCGCGCGGCCACATCCTGGCCATTCAAGCGAACGCCGGCGGATGTCAGCTACCAGTACAAGGGAAACCGCGCTTCGCTTGCGGATTATCTGTCGCGCAATCCGGTGACGGGCCTGTTGATCGCTAAGGACGACCGGATTCTGGTTGAGTGCTATCAGTACGGCCGCACCGATCGAGACCGGCTGATATCGCAGTCGATGGCAAAATCTATCACTGGCATGCTGATAGGGATCGCGACCGCGGAAGGCGCGATCAAGTCGATCGAAGATGCTGCGGAGACCTATGTTCCCGGCTTGAAAGGCACGGAATACGGTGCAACGCCGATCCGCGCGCTGCTGCACATGTCGTCTGGCGTAAAGTTCGGTGAAGAGAACGATGAAGCGAAAGGCAGCGGAGACGACCTCGATCGCCTGTGGGTCGACATGGTGCGCAAACACTGGTTTTCCCAAAAAGGCACCGTTGCCAGCATCGCGCAATTCAACCAACGGATCGCGCCGCCGGGGACGCGATTCCATTACGCCAGTATCGAGACGGACGTGCTTGGTCTCGTGCTGCATTACGCGACCGGTCAATCAATGTGCGGCTATCTCCAGGAAAAAGTTTGGCAGCCGATCGGCACGGAAGCGGATGCCAAATGGCTGATTGATGCGGAAGGCCGTGAGGTAGCGCACGGGTTCTTCAATGCGGTACTGCGCGATTACGCGCGGCTCGCCCGTCTGCTGGCCCACGACGGAGCGTGGGAAGGCAAACAGATAATACCTGCACAGTGGATGATTGATGCGACCATGGTGCGCGCCTCCGAGACGTATCTGGCAAGAGCCGAGGGAGGGTTCGGGTACGGCTATCAGGTCTACCTGTTTCCCGGCAGCAGACGGCAATTCGCGCTCTTGGGGTACCTCGGGCAGCGCATCCTCGTTGATCCGCCCTCGAAGCTGGTCATGGTGCAGACCGCCGTCGATGAAAAGTCCCCCGAAATCTGGCGTCTGTGGTCGGCCGTGGTCGCGCAGTTCGGGTGACGTCACCTTTTCTCCCAGAGGAAGAGAGGTCCACTCCGCCCTCGACGTCGGAATAGAAAAGCCGAATGAGCTGCGAGGTCTGCTTCTGGGCCCATCTCGGACCTCCCGGCTGGCACCGGCTATGTCCGCTGTTGGGGTGCAACCGGCAGTGGACGACCGGGAGGCCGGACGGCCGCTTTTGACCCTGGCTGTGTGAAAACACGAAAGCTGGCCAAGCGGGGAGAACCTGCTTCTCACATCCAGCAGAACTAGAGCTCAATATGCTCTCCGCAATCTCAGAAGCGGCACCAACGTTCTTCTCTCAGTTTTGAGCGCCGCCGCGTTTTCACACAGTCGA
>Ga0209677_100386_pt1 | contig 26870 bp, 27 predicted proteins | sample AraplaCvi_mCL_r2_2_FD_184285 | JGI IMG/M metagenome (GOLD analysis project Ga0209677, IMG submission 184285) | Arabidopsis root microbial communities from North Carolina, USA - plate scrape CL_Cvi_mCL_r2 (SPAdes) (version 2) | ecosystem: Host-associated > Plants > Roots > Endosphere | place: USA... | reverse complement strand
GACGGTGGTGCTCTAGCAGAGCTTGGAGCTCAGCCTCCACAGCTTGCGCAATCAGGTCTCTGGCTCCGACGCGCAGCAGGTCGGTGAGCAGATCTGTTGGCTTATTTTCTGGTTGTGGCAAGGCCCTGAGAGTAGAATTGTTCATGGCGTATCACCTCTGTTGATTGAGATTCTTGCAAGAATCAATCAGCAGGATACGCCACCCCCTCTATCTCTCCCTCATACACCAGAAATCACCATAACTCCTGGGAGTCAGGTAGCCTTCCAAGCGGGTAATGTTGTCCTCGTAGTCGGTTTCACCGTCAACGGGCCAACGGTTCATCTGCTGAAAAATGTACAGACCAAAGGCGTATACCGACTCCGGTGGAATATCCCACCACTTGCGGGTGCTACCTGAACGCAGATCTGGAGGTACATGAACAGTCAGGTCACGCGGTGCACTCTGCCAGCCATAAGCCATGTACAGGCCCAGGGCAACGAGCAGGCCAATGACCAGGCGCAGGCTGTTGATGTGGGCCAGTTGGGCGTCTACTTTTTTACGGTAAGTCATTGAACCTCCGTTCGATGGCAGGTCCACGCACCTGTACGTGTGATCAGCAGGGCTTTATTCCAGGTTGGAAAAAACCGTGCGATGTTCAATTGCATCTGGCGGTATAGCCATGTATCAGGTCGGCCGCGTTTCCACCGACGCAAGAAACGACTGGCAAGAAAAAGCCCAAGGACTGCACAGAGCATGGCTGCGCCGATGATCAGTGCCCAAATCTGGGTCACTATCGCGGCCGGAATACCGATCACCAGCCCTGCGCCGGTACTTAACGCCAAGGTGGCCCACATTTCATCAGCGGTAAGGCCGCCCATGATGACTGGCTGATTGTTCAATCGCACTGGAAGGAAAATCAGGGTCCCATCGTCTGAGAGTTCTGTCATGGCCTAGGCTCTTTAAAGAATGTTGGTAGCCTTCGTAACCAGGAAAATGGCGACACCGAGGATGGCGACGCCGACAGCGGCGGTTGCGCCCAGATCCCCCCATTTCTTCTTGCCAAGTTGAATTTCGTGGTAAGTGCCGAAAGCATGCCAAGCAACGCCACAGAAAATGACGGCGCAGATGATGAGACCCAGCAAAGTAAAACCGTCAAAGGCGTAGTTCTGCATGGTTTGCATCAGGTTAGAGCCTTCCCCCCGGGTAGGAGGCTGAGACTGCGGAAGAGCCGCCATGGCCAGTTGGGGGAGAGCAAGTAACCCGATCAGCATGCGGCCCGGTTTCAAGAAAGAAGTCATGGTGTATCTCCCATAGGGTCAACTAAGAACAAATGTGGTGAGGATCATGCAAAGCAGTAGGATGCGGACGACCGAGGTCGAGGCAATCGTCCGATCAAGGTTGCCAGTGGCCCATCCTCGGTAGCAGCTCCAGATAGCCCAGGCGCCCCACATAAAGACGATGGCTACAGCAACGCCGACGAAAAACAGGTAGCTCGTCGAGGCAGGGAATCCTCCCGCCGCTTGGAATGCAGCGGCCTGAGCGCCGCTCATGCTCATGGCTTGCGTCCTTCGGTCGTGTATTGGCCTGACAGCTCAACAGGATCACGAGGCTGGGCTCGGGTTGGGGTGAGATAGCCCTCCAACCCATGACGAATTCGGGCGATATCACCTGCTAGGCGCTGGTAATCGAAGAAGTAACGCTTGCCAGGTTCGTCGGCCACTTGAGCGCTACGACGTGCGGTGTCCTCCAAGGCATTTAACTGGCGGATCATCACGTCCAGGTTGGCCTGTTCGGAGGCTGAAGCAGCGCTCGCATGAGAGACAGGCAGGCTGCATCCGATAATTACGATGAGGCCTGGCAAGGCAAGTCGGCAAGTGAGTGCAGTGAGACGCGGGTACTGGATCACGGCTGGGCTCTAGTCATTCCTAATGCCATCAGCTTGCCGTGATCAAGCTATGGTCGCCGCAAGAAAACCATATTCAGGTGCGAAGGGATTTTTTCCGGCGATAGCGGGGGGTGTGTTCCCAGCCCAACGGCGACAGATACCCCAACAGCGCGTTCTCAACACATTGCCCGTGGACACGCACAGCGTTTGCGGTATTCCAAATATCGGAAATGTGCGCTTATGCTTTAGCGGAACATGATGGGCAGCCGCTCCATGCTGCGAAACATTATACTTTCCTTCCATTCAATAGCGCCGGGCACAAGTGTAAAGTCATGACGAATCAGTGCCGAGATCGCACTTTGAATTTCGAAACGTGCCAGAGGCGCACCCAAACAGTAATGAATGCCATGGCCAAACGCGACATGACGCTTTGCGTCACGCGTCACATCGAGCCGGTCGGGATCAGCAAACACTTGCGGATCCCGATTGGCTGCCAACACCACGAAAAAAACTTGGTCGCCACGCTGAATCAACGCATCGCCCATTTCAACGTCTTCCAGTGCCGTGCGCATAACAAGCCTGAATGCCCCCTCGTAACGTAGGAGTTCTTCAACTGCATTCTCCATCAGTTCTGGATGCTCACGTAACAACTGCAATTGGCTCGGGTTACGTAGAAGCGCAAGCACACTGTTGCTTATGACACTTGCGGTGGTCTCGAACGCTGCCGAGAACAACAAGATAAAGTTGGCGGCCAATTCATCGTTGCTAAGTGTTTGTCCCCTATATTTTTCAAGCAAAAAGCTCAACAAATCGTTCTTGGCAGGCGTCCTCCGACGCCTATCCAGATGATCAACCATGTATTGCATGAAGTCCTGGCCGCTCGTGTTGATACGCTCAGCGGCATCCGCCAGAACTGGATCGCCTCCCCGAACGAGATCGTTTGCCCACGACTGGAGCACGAACGTATCTTGCTGTGGCATTCCCAACATCTGCGAAATAACCCTGATCGGCAGGGGCAGCGCCAGATCCCGGACAATATCCGGCTCCTGACGAAGGCGCATATTTGCAATCAGCACATCAACCTCTCGGTCAATATCAGCCCTCCATCTTTTTATTGTTGCCTGTTCGAAAAGTGGTGAAAAAAACTGCCGTAAGTGCTGATGTCGAGGAGGGTCAACTAATGCCATGAAGTTGTTATAGATTTTGGAAATGGGGAGTGTCTCTTGTTGGCGTAGCCATGCATCACCCAGGACCGGGCTTACACCACTAGAGCTAACTTGCCCTGGTTGCAATACGTTTCTGGTATCCACGGAGAACCGTTTGTCACGTAACCCTGCTGACACATCCGTGTATCGCGTTACCCACCAACTCGATGCAGTATCACGATAAATAGGAGCATGCTCGCGCAACTGACGAAAAATCGGATGAGGGTTATTGAATAGCTCCGGATGGTACTGATCAAATATTACACCCTGACGCGATACATCAATTGCTCGTCTGTTAGTCAGGGCAGATCTCGCCGGGATCAATTGATGCAGGTCGACTTCCAGACGTGTCGGCTCATTTAAGGTGCACAACATGGCGCTGGCCAGCTCGGTGGTATTTGACGCCAGAGCAATGGTGAAGTGATCGCCATGAACAACGCTGACATGCAATGCAGGACAAATCCCCTGCCAGCCCAATGTTGGTTCACCAAAATAAGTACTTGTTTTCCGCAAGGGATGGAATGAGCCTTCAGGAAATCCGTCCTGGGCTCGAAACAGGGTAATGGGGCCAGCATAGGGTAATGGCAGATAGCGCTCCATCGCCGAGAAACTCACGAGGTAGGTCTCGATGATATTGTCGATAACAGAACCTGGAGCAATCGCACCGCTATTACCCAGTTCCTCGTGGAGTTTGCTTGCCTGCTCATCGAGATTCAGGGTGATCAGTTGCTCACGCCAATCCTTATCGCAACTTTTACCAGAGAACCTTCTGAGCATTCCGGCAAGTTCATACATCGCCATGGTTCGCTCGCTGGCGCCAGCTTCCCGGTTAGAGCAACGATCGTTGTTTTTGATCAGTGTGGTATCCAACAGCAACACATGTTCAACCTGCTCACCTTGCTCAATAAGGCGTTGAGCCATTTCATAAACCACCAACCCACCGAATGAGTGACCCGCAAGGACATAGGGCCCGCTGGGCTGAATGGCCTTCATTTCTTGCAGATAGCGCTGCGCCATTTCTTCAACGGAGCCAAGCGGTGATTCTGCGCCATCGATACCGACCGCCTGGAAAACAATCAATGGCCTGGCGTGTGCCAGCGCGTTGGAAAGCGGCAAGAGATAATGCACCATGCCCCCTAGCCCACCGACACAGAAAATAGGCGCCGGCAGGGATAATGCCTGCAATGTCAATGCTTGCGTCAATCGCACCGGAGATGCGTTCACTTTGCCCACAGATGATTGTCCCTGATCAGGCGACACTTCATCCGACACCATGAGTTGAAGAAGCACATCGGCAACTTCCTCACCGGAACGGGCGCCGAAAAGTTTCGAGACGGGAATCGCCACCTGCAAATGTCGCTCAATACGCCCCATCAACTCCATCGTCTGAACAGAATCAAGACCCAGTTCGTCAAACCGTAAAGAGGCCGGATCCGTTGTGTGCGTCAGACTGGCCAGAGAAGCCAGCTCACTTCCAATGTAATTGATCAGAGTGTGCCGTCGTTCCAAGAAAGACATAGACGCCGATACCTCCTTTCCCGGCACCCGCGGCAAAACAGCGTGCTCACTTGGAGAGCCCCCTGCCTTTTGCCAAACGAACTCAACCTCCAGCCTCTGCTCCAGATAACGTTGCTTGCAACTCTGACGCGCTAGCTTCCCGCTGGAGGTCTTATCAATCGTCCTGAGCTTGAGCAAGGCCACATTGCGTATGGGCAACCCATGATGGGTATTGACTGCCTTGACCATGGCCTTGGTAATTTCGTCAAAGGCTCGCTGTTTTTGCAAGGGGGTCGACAGCAGGCGTAGGTCAACTTCGGCGGCGATGACAAGGCTTTCCATGGTGTCCTGCGTAACGCTGAAAACAATCACCGCGCCCTTACGTACGCGTGGATGGCTGAGTTCCAGGGTATTTTCGATATCCTGCGGGTAATAGTTTTTACCCCGAATGATCAGCAGGTCTTTGATTCTTCCAGTGATATAGAGCTGCTGATCCTTAATGAAACCCAGATCACCAGTGCGCAGCCAGTCGCGGTTGTCTCCCTGACAAATACGAGCCTTGAATGTGCGTGCACTATCGGCCTCAAGATGCCAATAACCCAATGCCACCTGCGGTCCGATCATCCACACTTCGCCCACTTCATCCGCCCCGGCCTGTTCACAGGTTTGCGGATTGACGATTGTCAGAGTGACGGCTTCGAGCGGCATGCCACATGCCACTAACGGTGAAGCCTTGGGATGTGTCGAATCGACTTCGATAACGCGATTTCGTGCAAGTTCGTCAACATCGACGAACGCTGTTTGCCAAGGGGACCCGACCGGTCCGAAACTGACGCCGACCGTCGCCTCCGCCAAGCCATAACCTGGGAATATGCATTGGCGCGACAAGCCAACGGCCTCAAACTGGTGCAAAAAACGTTCAACACTGGCATATCGCACAGGCTCTGCGCCAATAAGACAGACCTTGAGACTGCTCAGGTCCCAGTCCTGGTAGTCATCATGGGAGATTTTCTGGACACACAAGTCCAACGCAAAGTTCGGACCCGCAGTATCGGTCGCCTTGTACCGATCAATTACCGATAACCACAGAACCGGGCGCTTTAGAAAGTCGAGGGGCGACATCAACAGGGCACGAGCACCGATAACCACCGGGAGAATGACACCCGTCATCAACCCAAGATCATGGTACACAGGCAGCCATAGCGCGATCACCCGATCCCTGTCCTGATTGGCGACCCGCTGCATCATTCGCGCGTTTATCAGCAAGTTCTGGTGGCTGACAACTACGCCTTTGGGGGCCGAGGTCGAGCCTGACGTGTATTGGATAAGGGCAATATCGGTGGCAGCCATCGTGGGTAGCGGCCTAACGTTCGCCTGGCCCGATTCAATGATCTCCTCCACCGCGATCCATTGCAGCTTAGCGAGATCCGGCGCAAAACGAACGAGGTGCCTGGCTTGCGCCAAAATCGATGCGCTGGTCAGGAGTACCACAGCCGTCGAGTCGGCGACGATGGTCAGCAGGCGCGGTAACGTACGCTCGAAACGAAGAGGGTCTGGTGGGTAGACTGGTACTGCTACGGCGCCTGCATACAGGCAACCATAGAAGGCCGTGATGAAAGCAAGGCCCGGCTCGAACAACAAAAGTACCCGCTGCCCTTCCGGGCCGTGGGTCTGTAGAGCGGCAGCAATGGCGCATGCTTGATCATGAAGCTGGAGGTAGCTGAGTCGAGCAACGGAATCCCCATTACTATCAAGGAAGGTAAAAACTTCATCGTCGGGCGATTCTGCGGCACGTTTCTGCAAGCACGCAACCAAGGTCATGCTGTCGAATGGGGTATCTCGATCGTCCATCGATGCATCCTTTATAAGTGAATGTCCTCGCTGTAAAGTAGAACAATAAGCAAGTGCGAAACGGTCAGATCTTACAATTCGAAGACTAAAGTGACCAACGGTCAAGCTCGATGCCTGGAAGGCTCACTTTGCATCCCGACGCCGCTGTTCTTGTAACAGGGTAAGTTCAGGCCGTTGCGACCGCTGCAATTGGCTTAACGTGCTTTATTTTCCGTTCTGAAGCCTCCCAACTTCGTCTGATGCATCTCGGGATCGCGGTTTCCGTCCTTATTTTTGGTCGAGCTCGGGGCATGAATGATCGTCATTTTTATTGGTCAAAATTGCGCCAATGATGAGTTTGCCACACATATAAAAAGTCGCTGCCAACGAGGTGGCTCCTGCCAAGGTATAGGTCCCAATTAACGAAACCTGAATGGCTTCGTACAGTCGGGCGAGTGGCCGCTCTCCTGCTGCTGGCTCAGCTAAAACATACCACTGAAGAAGCCATGTACTGCCTATCAGCAGCAAGCAACTGACCGCCAACATTGTCAGCGAAAAGGTGATGGGGCGGCCTAAAATCTTCACAGGTTCGATAGACCAGAGGTGCATGAGGCAAGTTACTACTGACCAAAGGCTCGCGAGGTTAAAGGCGCCGACAAGCAGGACGCTTGCCCAAAACGAGCTGTCAGGCTGATTTGATGCCGCGCCGAGTACCATGACGAGGAAATAAACAAGCAGAGTGCTAATAAGCGATATTAATCCTGAGCCAATCAAAATTCGCTTGGTGGGTAAGGCTGATTTGAAATAATCGATGGACACCGCTGTTTCTCCTGTGCAGATCATCAAATATATTTTGAAACTTGAAACAATGATGTCAACGGACAGGCCCATAACGCCGGGCAGGGCAGCAGCATCAGCAGTGATGCTAATACTGATGTGCGCATAGTTTGGATCACGGCTGGGCGCTAGTCATTCCTGACACCGTCAGCTTGCCGTGATCAAGCTGACGGTCGCCGCAAGAAAATCATATTCAGGGCTGTAAGGATTTCCTCAGGCGGTGCCAGACCCTTCAATCATTGTGCAAGGGGCGTTTAAAGAACAGCAGATAGCCTGTGGGCAATGCGATGCCGTAGGCCCAGCCCTGGGCGTTTTGATTGCCGATCTGGATCTCACCCCTGACGACGGGTTGAACGCTGACCAATTCCCAGCCTTCGCGGCCCAGTTGAGCAAGGCGTTGTTGATACGCGCAGTCCTGAAGGAAACCCAGAATATCTGGCTCAGTCGTAGGTTCTTCTGACTTAAACATGAAGAGTTTTTTGGTTCGGACGATGTACTGAAGCGGGGAAAATTCGGTGTGGTATTCAAATGCCTGGCGGCTCATGGCGATGTCCTCAGTGTGCGGAGCTGCCAGATTTTCTAAAACGCCAGGCCATGCCAATAGGAAATGAGATCTAGACCGAGCTACCTTTTATTAGGTAGGTGCCCGCCCGACATCTTGATCCTGGTGGGGGTGATCGGTCGCAGGCCAAGAGCGGGCGGGCAAGATATTTTTAGCCGTGCGATACCCTACTGTCACTGCCTATTTTGTAGTCCATCTGTAAAAGAGGGAATGGAAGCTCTTGAGTCTACGTAGCGCTGCATGATGGACAACACCATCGAGTTCAACGCTAGAATCTTCATCCCTCGCGTCACCGCCACGTACAGCAAATTCAACTCGTCATCTTTGCGACCTTGATCGATATCGGGTGAAAGCGGATCAGCGCTAAAGTCTTCATACAGGCTGACAAAGTCCCACTCCAGCCCCTTGGCCTTGTGCCCAGTAGTGAGTGTCACGGTGGCGTCTAGCTCGTTATCAACCGAGCGGGAACGTAAGGTTTGGATCCGCTGGGGCAGGTCCGGATAGGCTGCGATGATTTTGATTGAGCGCAGCATCTCCGTGTCTTGGCTTACCTCGGCAATTTCTACGTACTGTGCAAAGTCTCTGTAGTCCCGCAACAGCTTGCGGTTCTGGACCTCTTGATTGCGGTTGCGGCTGAATGTGTACAGGTCTTCCAGGTCGCGCAGCGAGTAGCTGTCGATACCGCCAACCCAGAAAATCTTGGGGTTGCTTGCGACCAGCTGCAGGGCGTTCTCGATGACGCCGGTCACGGTACGATGGATAAACGTGCGATGCGGTAGCTCTTCAGGCAGAGCCCGTTTAACCAGGGTATTGCAACCTAACCCCTGCAGCTTTCGTGTCTCACCCTTGTAGAAAAGAATGATGTTGGCCACATGCGCGACGCCAGGGCCGAAGCGAAAGCTTTGGGTCAGGTAGTGACGCTCGGCGTCGGCCATCCAGTCGCTGTTGAGCGCATCTTCTGCGCCGCGGAAGCGATAGATCTGCTGGTGGGGATCGCCGACTGCCACTTTGCGGATCCGTTGTCTTTTTACTATGTCGGCAATAACCGGATTCACGTCTTGACCTTCATCGAGCAGGATGGCGTTGAATCGTTCGCTCAGGTCGGGCTTGCTTAGCTGATACAGCTTCAAGTAAGCGTCATGGGTGATCGACATTCCAGTGTCCTGCAGATCGATCATCCGGCTCCAGATGGTTTTAGCCACGATTAAAGCATTGTTCAGGAAACGCTCCTGGGCACTGGTGAGCATTCGTTGCCCCTGGAACCTGGGAAAATGCTCACGTCCCAATTCGTCGTCGGGGCTGGCCATGAAGTTGTTCAGCGTGCTGAGGACGTCCCGCACGAGCTCCCAGTCCTGGGTGTTGAGGGCCCTTGCGATATCCGTCAGGCGCAAGTTGTTCGTCTGCTTGGTGGCGTACTGACTGCCATAGACTGCATATGCGAGGCCATGCGCCGTCTTACACACCACGTTTCTGCGTGGAAAGCGACCTCTGGCAGCGAGCTCGACGGATTTGTTGTAGCAGAGGTAGAGCATTTTCACCGAGGCGTGTTGTGTGGCGTAGCCCACCAGTGTGGTGGTTTTGCCGGTACCGGCGAAAGCCTGAACCAGCAGCTTGTTAGCCGTGGAATGGATGATGGGCTGCTGTTCTTGAGTCCACTGCATCTGGAACCTCGATTGTTCATGCATTGACGTCGCTCAAAGAACATCCTTTGATTCGGAGCCGGGGCGCGCAGGTTTCACGAGCGTGTAGGCCAACGCTGTGCTGAAGGCGATGGCTGCTGCCAGGTAATTGAATATTACGTACACCGACATCATCACGTGGAGCTTGTCTTGCACCGCATCGTTGCCAAGATTGAAATAGTGTGGGCTGACGATGAGAGCCACACAGGTCACGGTTACAAGCAAAACGGGAATGACATACCGCCTTGTTCCAATTGGGGCTAACGGCCGGTTTTTAATATGAAGTCGCCACGCAATTGCCACGTACAATATGAGCGTGTTCAAGTAGAGATTGATCAACAGGGGCAATCCGAACGCCAAGCTCACCAGCGGCAGGCAGCTCACCAGCAAAGTTATGTGGAGGATCAACAGCGTCATCAGCAACGAAGTCATCAGCGTCTGGCGCAGCGGACGTGGCGGGTTTTGAGATGGGTTTTTGTTTGTCATTTTCGGCCTCATTAATCGTGGCATTGGTGTTAGACGTAAAGGCTCCAGTCGGCCCCAACGTGTGGTACCTTGGAGAGGCAAACCTTTGAGCTTTCTGCTGCTTACGCCCATTTTTTTGAGCACGGATGAGTAATGAGAAAATTACGACGGTTTGTGAGTTCGCTTCTGGCTCTCGTATGCATTCTCGTGGTGCTTTCAGGTGCTGTAATGTTGTTCAGCACACCATCCAAGCGTGCAGAAGTCATTCGTGTACTCAACTACTGGGTTTCTTTTTAGTATTGCGCCTACAAATATTTCTTGAATGTTGACACCGTGATATTGACCGACACGCTCAATAACACCGCGCAGGGCAGCAGGATTAATAACGGACTGATGCTGATCGGAATGGCCAGGTAAACCGTCCAGGGCACGATGGTCAGCGGAATGATCGTCCCACGTGCCTTGTGATACAGGTAGCTCGACTCACGACCGGACCCGAATTTACGTAGATCACGCCGCACCAGGCCATCGACCAAGCCCGTGAACGCGGCCAATGCAAACAGCGGAATCGTCAGTGTCAGGATGACCATCCGTACACAGAAGGTCAGCACGGTGTAGAGCGCAGCCAAACCGTAGTCCTGGAATTTGATCATCACCCTGCCGAGCTCGTAGCGTAGGTTGAAGGTGCCCGCTTGTTGTGGCGATGTGGAACGGATGTACTGGGTCAGTGTGTTCATATTGTCCTGCAGGCCGGTTTTCACCATCAGCCAGTCATAGACTGTTTGTGCCAGCCAGGTCGCCGTGCGCCCCGGTTCTTTGATAACAACGCTTTGTAGCAGGTCCTGGGACAACCAGCTCAATTCATGCTCAAACATCTGTTGGGCATGTTTCCAGCCAGCATCCGGCCAGAACACGTACATGCACAGCCATTCAACGAGGACGGCGCCCAGCAGGGAACCGAACATCACCCCTAGGAAGTGAAAGGGGGCTGAAAACACCATGCCCAGGAAGGTTTTTTGCCCTTCCTGCTGCTGTTGGGCTTTTTCCGCAATATCGGCCATGGCTATGCTCCCTCAGGCCTATGCGGCTTTACCGTTATTGGCCATCTGACGGAAGTCGTCGACCAGGTCATCAGGTAACGACTCACTCAATGCGTCGTATCCAGGTGCTTGCCACCATTCGCTGCTGGTTCCGGACCCCTTGCGCATGCCTTCGACCAAGGCCTGTAGATCCTTGGGCATGACTTCATCAGGATCGCTCGCCGGCAACGGCATACGAATCTTCCACAAATTCCCGCCCTCTATCAGGGCAAAGCATTGCCCCTTGGGCAGGGCAACCACATGCGCCGGTTCGATCATCGGTACGCTGACACTTTGGATCTGATCGTGGGTGTTAGAGGTGAAAGCGGTGTTGCCGTTAATAGCGTCATTTGCACTGCTCGCTGGTGTACTGGTAAACACCTGAACCTTGGGCAACTGGTTGGTCAGCAGCTCGGCGGTTGCAGTCTCACGTACACGTAACATGAACAGGTTGTTGAAGTTACCGATGACTTGGCCAGCTTTAGCCCGGTTACCGATTTTTGCCTCAATATCGCTCATGGTTTGGGTGTAGGCCGTGACCTGCATGCCGGCACCGCCGCCTTTGTTGATCATCGGTATGAATTCATCGCCCATCAGTTCATTGAATTCGTCCGCATGCACGTTAATCGCTACCTTGCCCCCGGTGGCCCCGGGCAAGCCGTCATCGATGCCAAACTTATAGATGTGGCCCGCAACTGACACCAGGTCGCTGAACATCGAGTTGCCCACCGCTGCAGCCACCTCTGTATCAGATAAAGCGTCCAGGCCGACATAGACCACTGCCCGTTTGCGGATGATCTGCATCCAGTCAAAGATTGGGCGTGGATCCTCAAGATCCATGTAGTCGGGAGATAGCAGTTCTGCAATTCGTCCGGTAGTCAGTTTTTCCAGCAATGGCAGCAGGCTGGCCACGATCTTGTCGAAATAGGTTTTGTCATAGCGTACCGCTGATCGCAGGCCCTCCATCACGGGGTCGGAGTTGCGTTGCTGGGTAAGGTACATGTCTAGGGCAACCACGCGCAGCGGTCGGTCCTTCATTGCAAAACTCAGGTTCTTACGATCGATCTTTCCTTCCAGCTCAACGATGGTTTGCCAGGCTTTGGGATCATTTTCAGCAAAGTACTTCTGCGCATACTCGATGAACAGCGCGTCAATGTTTGTCACATGCTTGAGGATCTGTTCATAGTCCGGCCGACGTCCCAGTGCCACGAGGGCGCGCGCGATGATGTTGACGAAACGCCAGGCGAATTCCCGGAATGCCGCTGAGTTGCCTTCACCAGAAAGTTGACCGGCAATTCGGGTGGCGACCTCTGAGATTCGTCCAAAGCGGCCAACGGCGTTGTAACGTGCGGAGTGGTCGGGCCAGCCCAGATGGAACACATAGAACTCATCCAGTCTGCCGGCACGCTTGCATTCGATGTACATGCGCTTCAGGAGGTCTGCATCGCCTTTAGGATCGAAGACAATCACCACTTCACGGTCCAGGTTCATTTCTACATTGCGCTGGCCTCGATGAACGGGTTGCACGCGGCGCCCCATATGAACGCGGCGCCGGGGGCTACGGCGGGTACGCCTGATGTCTTGGGTGATAAACAACTCTGCCAGGCGGGTTTTTCCAACACGAGTAGTCCCCAATACAAGGGAGTGTCCAACCCGCTCACCCAGTGGCAGGCTGACATCCGCTTCGTTCGGCTCTATACCGTGTAAGCGCGGTAGCCCCCCGACTGGAGGAAGTGGACGCGCCGGGTTAAATGGCACATCCCACGAGGTAGCCTTAGTCAGTAGCTTGAGCGGGAAGGGCGCGAACTCCAAACGCTCCTCAATTCTGCGAGCAAAGGTATAGATGGAGGTAGGCTCGACATACTCGGCGTATTTTGGGAGGTAAGTTTCCATCAACCGCTGAGTATGTTTTTGGGTCCAGCGAAAGCCTTTACCGATGAATAGCCGTTCATTGCTGACCGGCATGTCTTTGCTGGTCATGGTGTAGTGGGGTAGGCGCCGAATATTGCGTCGATAACGCAGCACCACCAGCGCCTGTTTCAGGCGGACGACCCCAAGACCCAGAAAGCCTGTGCCGGCGACCACCCCGAATAAGGGCGTCAGGGCAACCGCCCAGGGCGCGAAAATACAAAGCAACGCCGCAGCGGCACACACGCAAACTGTGTAAAGCTCGACGGCAGGGCGAAGCAATGATTCGATGGTAAAAGTGCTGGCCAAGGTTGAGTCCCTTTATAGCTTATTTCGTTTTATACGGATGGGTTCTTCCAATTCATGTTTCGAATTTGCTAGTTCTTGTGCAGATATTCGTTCGGCTAGCTTGAGGCACATTGCGATGGCATCGTCTCCTACTGCTGAATGGCTGTTGCGGTGATCAGTAGCGGGTAGTGCCTGATGCCGATACGCTGCGCCAGGTCATTTGATGGTGCCGGGACCACCTGTAGATTTCCTGCCCATCTTTGGATTTCGGCAAACCGCTCGGCGCTGGCCACGTTAACTACAAGGCCAACTGCCTGCAGTTGCTGTAACTGATCGAGGCGCTGAGATAACCACTTTTTGGAGCTTTCATCGTCGCCTACAAGAAACAATGGTTGCAGGCCTGGTGCATTGATTACCCGGCCCTGGACCTGCCCGGGTGTCAGTTGGTCAGAGCGCACTGGAAACGAGCCTTGCCCACGCACACCAATATTGTCTGCCTGTGCTGACTGCTCGGCAGGTTCTGGAGCCAAGTCCTGGTAGTAGGGCAGAGCGGAAACACCCCCTCGGTCTTCAACAACAATCAGCGAGGTGGCATGCACCGCTATGGGGGAGGCCAAACACAGCAAAACAGGCAGATGCAGCAATCTATTCATGGATTATTCGCCATCAGGTTGATACCGGTGACCCGGCTGAGGTGTTTGGCAAAAGCTCGTCGGTAGCGGGCAGCGGGTTCGCCTCCGGCGGGGCGGTGGTACCGGCCTGCAGCGGTGATCCAATCGCCTCCTTTGGCTTTTTCCTCAGCCAGGATCTGGGCAGTAACCGAGAGGTTTTTGTACGGATCCAGCCCTTCGCAGGGATAGCTATAACGGTGGCCGTTGGCACCGATGTTGGTTTGTCCAAGCCCGACGTCGACTCTATTTGGGCCTGCGGTCTGAAGGGCGATCATCAACGCTCTGCAAGCATCGCTGCGTGTCGCAAAGCGATATCCGGCGCCGGCGACATTCAACGTCCAGGGCCAGGGGACGATCTGGCCGCGAAGTCGGGTGCCGCTCTCTTGCAGTGCAACGGAGTACAGCACCTCGGACGGAACGCCGGCAGGTAGGGCAATCAACTGATAGGCCGGTGGCGGAACCTCGGCACCGTTAGCAAATGCCGCGGTGAGCAGAAGCCCCGCCGTTAAAGCCGCGCGAATTACAGACGCTGCCATTGTCCATTCACCTCGCGTACCACGGCCGGCAGCTCACCGCCGAGTCCAAGGCCAAGCCATCGACCTGCATCGTGATTCAACGTGATCTGTCGGCTTCGCACGCTGGCCGGTTCGACTCCGGCCAATATGGCCCAGCGGCGAATTATTTCGTCATCACCTTGACTACCTACGAAGTACAGATCAAAGGACTGTTTTTGGGCCTGCAGGTCCTTCACACGGGCGATACAAGCAGTGCAGCTGTCTTGAACAAAAACGGCTAATCGGCCTGTGCCTTTGAGGGCAGTTACCGAGCCAGAGCCCGTAGCGGAGGTCGGACTGGATGAGATTTGGATGACTTTTTCATTGGGGTAAAGACGTGCGAAGGCTTGGTCATAGGCCCTTTGGTACGCCAGTTCCTTATCGATACGCTGCCGCTCGGCTCGCACCTGCAGTTCTGCATAGCGTCGGCGCTCCTCCTCCGACTTCGCTTCGATGCCAAGTGCTGTCAGAGGATCCAGGCCTGGCGAATAGGTTCCGCGAGGACCCTCCATCACAGTTTGAAAACGGGACCATTCTTGTGGGGTTAATCCCCACTCGCGGGCGAGTTCTGTCTGACTGGCTCCTTGAGAAGAGTTGTGAACTTCACTGTTCTGAGTGTTCGAGATCGACGTTGATTGCCCCGAAGCCGCATGACAGCCGTATGCAAACGCGAAGGTGGCCAAGCCTGCAATGAAACCCAAAATGTTCCTGGGCTTTATTGTTTTCGAGGAAGTGGTAGGGGAATGCATAAAGAAGGTCCTATTGCGCGACGGTTACGGTTTGAGGTGTTCCGGCCACGTCAAAGCGTGCGGATCTTCCGTCCAGCGCGTTGAGGCGCCAGGCGGTGCCCGCCACAGCGTCACCAGGTCGGATAAGGTAAATTTGATTCAACTGCGTGCTGCCAGGCGGTGCTACGGACAAAAAGCGTTCACCGCCGCGATACTCAATACCGACAACGGTGAAGGGCGGCGCCTGAGGTATAACGACACTGGTGCTGGGCTTTTGGCTAAGAGGTGGTTTGCGGGCAACGGCTTTGGGCTTGGAGGGAGCAGCAGGTTGCTTGACCTGGGTTTGGCTGAGTTCGTGAATACGGCTATCAAGTGATTCGACGCTGGCCTTGAGCACTATCAGCTCCCCTGAGGACGCAGCATTACGCGTGAGCTCTTGCGTCGACTCGGTCGCTTGCTTTGCATACGCCTGTACGGCATCGATCCGGTTCGACAATGCCTGCTGGCCGGAGCGGAAGTCCTCGTTGGTCACCAGGTGCTTGCCATCTACCGTGTCTAATCGCTCATCGACTTGGCCTAGTCGTGCCAGCAGTGCATCCAGCGACTCTTTGTCAGCGGTCGCAGCCATACTGTTGCTGAGCTGAGAGAGTTGATGGTGCTGATAGCCCAGCATGCCTGCCAATAATGCTAGGCATAGACTGAGTATCGCTGTGGTTCGAGTAGGGCGTGGTAGGTTCATGGGCGTCCTCGCGCAAAAGCGAAGACACCCTCTCAAACCGGTCTCACAGGTGCATCAGGAAATAGGTTTTCCAGGACGCATGGTTTTTGGTGCGTCGAGGGGGCTCTTGTAAATTTGGGGCTTTATCATAAAAACGGCCACCCGAAGGTGGCCGCTAAACTATGAAGCAATGAGTTGCCTCGCGAGTGCCATCTCAACAGAATCCCCATCTTGGTTCAGCGAGTCGAGACCCGCATCTGGCTCGGCCAGGGGGTTGTCATAACACTCCCGTGCAGGCGGTCAATCAAGTGACCGAGAAGAACGGTCTGTCGCTGAATATAGCGGTCCGTCTTGGGATGTCGGCGTATCGAGGATAAAGCGCCACAGGAAATAAGAGCAAGCGGTGCCAGGATGATGATAAGCACGCTGAGCTGCGTCGTCTGAGGGCAGGGCTCAAGCGGGGAGAGAAGGGAGGGAAGCCATTTAAGCAGGACGAGGCGTACTTCAGGAGTGCGGGCTGAAGTACGCCTTATCAAGCGGCAGACCGGCGACGCTTCCAGTCGACGGCCTGCCTGACGCTTAATCGCTACCTCAAGCGTCTGGGTACATACATCTAAGCATAGCCCTCCCTGGGCCTACAACGGCTTCCATATGCTTGTCGGCCAAAGCAGGATCAGAAGTTCACACGGACACCAATGTTGGCCATGATCGGGCTTTCCACTTTATCGCCTTTACGGTAGTCCACCTCGGCATACGCCTGGGTGTTTTTGGCCAGTTGAGCGGTTAGGCCTGCGCCATATTTACCCAGCGTGCCCGATTGATCATTTTTATAAGTGTAACGATCGTTGAACGTTACCTTGTTGTCTTTAAGGAATTCATGCTCCACCGCGACTGTTACGTAGGGGCTCAGGGCTACGTGGTCAAGCTGGAAGGTCTTGCCAACCGAAACACCCAGCTCCCCCTTGGCAGATTGTTGCGTGCCAATATCAGCCTTCAGGCCGTTGCTCAGGGTAATGTCCTTGCCTTTCGCGGCAAAGTAAGTGGTGCGTACATACGGGTCAAGATTGAGGCCGTAGCCCAAAGCGTATTTGTATCCCGCCTCCAGCGAAGCGCCGATACCGTTCTGGCTGTAGCTGCCTTTCACATGCTGCCCTTGGTCGGTCCGAGTACGCAGGTCGTTGTTGAAGTGGTTGAATTTCACCACGCCATCAACGTAGTAGCCTGCCGAGCTGACATAGGTTGAGTAAAGGCCTGCGCCCATGCTGCGAACATGGCTGTTTTCGTCACGTTGATTCACTGAGCTTTTTGAGTACGAGGTAAGCGCGCCGATGGAAAGCTTTCCGTCCGCCAGAGCAAAGACTTTATCTGCCCCGACCTCCATGCCGTTCTGACCTAGAGAGAACGCCGCACCTGCGCCTGCTGTGATGTCAGTAGAGTTATGCAGGTAGCGAGCCCAGACGCCACCGTTTCCTTGCTGTACATCGCCATGACGGGTACGCAGCGCTTGCATTTCGCCGTCGAAGACATACTGGCTAGCTGACGCCAGTCCCATCACCGCGTCAGCGCTGTTAGAGGTTTTGCTGAGATTAGGAGCAACCACCACACTGAGTTTACCGTCCGGGGTCTTAATCGTCTTAACCTCAGCCTTGTGCACGCCCTGATCAACCTCCCCGTTGGAGAATTTGAACGTTGGATTGGCACCGGGTTCGAGGCTTCCAATCTTAAGCAGCTCATGCCCTTTCGGATCCAGTTCCGCACCGGAGTCCGTATTGTTCAGCTGAACTGTATATTCCCCGCTTCCCGACATGTCCTTCGTGTCCAGAACGTCGTTGTTGCCCGCCAAGTTACCGTTCATGATAAGAGTGCCACCAGTACCACTCAACATGTTTGTTTTCAACGTGGTGAAGGAAGAGCCCGCTTCATGGTCAAAGTTGATAGAGCCCCCATTCAGGGTGATGTCTCCGACGCTTACGGTTCCATTGTTCGAACCAATATTTGCAGGAGTCAGCACCAGCTCTGCGGCATCATTGATGACAATTCGATCAACAGTAGGTGTTTTAGGGTTGGTGTTAGTGCTGGCCGCAACAAATAAATTTGACTCGTTATTGAGGGTTGTCACTCCAGCCAGATGAGCCCCGTTTGCCACAAAGCCAGTTGAATTGTCCTGAAATGTAGCATCTTCTACCAGGGCGTTATCATCTGCATTCAGCTCAGAGGTGTCTTTAAAAACAGTGCCCAGGCTACTGCCGCCAGAGCTGATCTGTTGTTTGCCGCTTCCTGAAAAAGTATCATTAAGAGATAGTGATCGGTCTCCAACGTCTTGACTCGTGTTATCTGTGAAAGTGTTGTAAAAGCTTCTAGCGCCATTAGAGAGAGTTTGGCTAGAAATATCATGAAAGGTTGAAAATTCTGATATTCCGTTTTGGCCCACTATCTGAGTAGAATCGTGAAAAGTATCTCCTGCGGATTTACCATTAACCGTCTGCAAAGAGTTGGTGTAAGTGTTGTTTGATGATTTTCCACTATTTAGAACGACAACCTCTTTGTTTTCATAGGATTGCTGACTTTGCAAGTCACTGATCTCTACCTGAGGAATGATGGAAGCAAAGCTACTAAATGAAGCCACCCCAATAGCAATAGCTAGAACTGATTTAGAAAGGTTACGCATATGTTGGCACTCTCAGTGGTATTGCTTATGTATGAAGCTTAAAATTCGGCATCATCCCCCCCCCCCCCCCCCATGTTTGTATCTATGAACATTCCCCAAGACAAAAAGAATATTCTCTGAGGCTTCACCCGATCAGGTTGTCCATGATGCGGTCCATCTCGTCCGGGCTGCGTCTGCCGCCAGTGGACACGTAGCGCAGCACGGCTTTGGCTTCGCCCTTGGTGCGTGGGCGTATCTCTGCCAGCAGCCCAGACACAAACCAGTCCCGTGCACTGGCCTCGGGTGGGTCATCACTGTTGTAGATGTCCACCGCGTTGCGCAGCCAGTAGAGCTGATTCCAGTAGTCCAGCTCATGCAGGCAATCAGCCAGCGTGTGCGGCATCAGATCTGGGTGGGCGTTGAAGCGGGCGGCTACTGCGCCCTTGTCGTAGTCGAGCATCGAACCGCTTCGCTCCAATCCGCGAAGCGCCTCGATGCAGAAAACCTCTGCCTCGGTATCGGCCAGCAGGGCGTCACCAAAGCGGGCGACTCCCTCCAGCCGTTGCCGGTGCTGCTCGATAGCTCGAACTGACAGCGAATCAAGGTCCGCGAAGCCAAACGAAGACAGCGCGGCGAACAGGTTGCCGGGGTTGGTGGCTGTCAGATATTCCCGGTACCGCTTCTCCAGCACATCGAGCGGCGTCTTGATCTTCTTAACAGCTTCCATGGCGCGCTCGATCAACGCGGCCTGGCCGGTATTGATGATCGAGCGCAGCCACAGGCCGGCTTCTATTTCCTTGTCCCCCCGTCCGGCTGCTAAATGCTACAACTTGGAACTCCAAAAAATGGTGGACTTCCTAAATCAGGCTTTGGCTCTTCTTAATTCATTGTTTTTCCTTGAACAGCGCCCTTTTCAGGCACTTGGTTATCCATAGAGTGGGTTTCGACTATTGATGCGGAATGACTAATGCGCTGCAAGAATCAATTGTTGGATGAAAGTCGCGGAAAAAAGCTATGAATACACGATTCATCATGTCGTTTTGGGCAAATAGCGCCTCGCGCCGAGGAAGTTTTGATTTGTCGCCCTCACGCGGCACGTTGGTCGGAACATCTCTAAAACTCACCTGACTTTTTGCGAGTTGCCAGGTATGTGTCAGCATATCTACGTTGTTCGCAGAATCCTAAAATGGGAGGGGAAGTTGAGTCGTATATTTAATTTCTTCCATAGAGAAACTGGATGTTACCTCACTCAACCCACTTGCCGAACCAACCAGTTTTTTATAAAAATTGTCGTAACCCTTCATGTCCGCAACTACCACCTGAAGAAGGTAATCATACTCTCCTGCGATGCGAAAAAAAGAAACCACCTCCGGCATGCTCTCGACCCGATCAACAAAGCTCTTATACCAGTCACAACTATGGTTCTGTGTTTTTATCATTACAAAAGCTGTAAGTGATAAATTAATTTTATCCTTATTCAATAGGGCGACGCGCCTGATAATTATTCCTTCGTCTTCAAGGCGTTTTATACGCTTCCAGCATGGATTAGGCGTTAAATTAACAGCTGTCGCCAGGTCCTGTAGAGATAACGTACAGTCTTGCTGCAAGAGCCTGAGTAATTCCGTGTCCTTTTTATCCAGCATATCTGTACGCCCTTCTTGGAGAATTTCTTTCTATAGATATACAAAAAAACAGCGTAAAAAACAATTTTTTTCTCTGGTAAAAAGATTAAATTAATTTCTTTTCCGGAGGGCATCGTATGCGTAGAGTGACAATATTAGCGTTGTTCGTGCTGGTTGCACTGACCTGGGGGACGACGTGGCTAGCCATGCGGATTGCCGTGGAAACAATCCCTCCTATATTTGCAACCGGGATGAGATTTATGTTTGCGGCACCATTTTTAATCAGCATTGCATATTTAAGAAAAACGCCGATTTTGTTTCCTCCCGGGCAACGCCTATTTCAGCTGGGAATCACCGTTTTTTATTTTACCATTCCTTTTTCGCTAATGATTTATGGGGAGACCTATGTCAGCTCTGGACTTGCCTCCATTATATTTGCAAATATGCCGCTAGCTGTTTTGATAGCGTCAGTGTTGTTTTTGAATATAAAAACGAATATTGTGCAAGTGGCTGGCCTAACTATGGCGATGGTGGCGCTCACTGGCATCGTCTACGAGGAAACGAATACAAGTATAAGTGCCGGGAGTCACTGGCAGGGAGTAATTGCGCTTATTGTGGCCGTAATTATTCATGCCATAGTTTATACTCAGTGCAAGAAAAGAGGTTGCAATGTTTCAGTCATAACATTTAATGCACTCCCGTGCTTTTTAGCAGGCTTGATTCTTTCTACTGTCGGATGGCTCTTTGAAAGTCCCCAGATATCAAACTTTTCAGAGCACTCGGTATTGGCGACATTGTATCTCGGGGCTTTTGCTGGGGTGTTCGGAATTCTTTGCTATTTTGGTCTTCAGCAAAAGGCTAGTGCCTTCCAGGCTTCTCTTGTATTTCTCATCTTTCCTCTGATTGCGGTAAGTCTGGAAAGCTATATTTATGGGTATGCGATATCAACACATTCAATGTTGCTTGTTATACCGCTAGCTAGTGGGATATTTATTGCTCTTGCGTCCAAAACATTTTCACTAAGTGGCCGACGATTGAGCAGCTCTTCATAGATAAGAAATCGTATAGTCCATCACTCGACCACTTGAACACCAACTTCGACCTTGGATTTGTCCTTGGGTTTGCGCGAGCGAGCGGGCAGCACGGCTACGCTGTAATGCTCGGCCAGATCGCGATGGCTGGGGTTGATATCGGGCTCGTAACGGTGCGCCTTGGTCAAGCTAGGTGGCGGCATCCCAAAATGGGCGTCTTCTGCTGCAGACTGTTCGCCATTGCGGCCGCTGATGGTACGGATGGCCAGTTGGCCGGGGATGTTGATCATGGGCAGCTCACACTGCTACGAATGAAAAAAGCCCGACAGATGTCGGGCTTTGGGTAGTGCTGTGAATGTCGAAGGATTATGGGCAAGAAGTATGAGTTTCTTCCTTGAGTGAGATGTACAGATAGAAAACGCCTGGCGGTGATTCTATGCGGTCAAGTTTTAGGTCCAGCCAGACTCGATCGGCATTATTGCCGGAAGGCAATAAACGATAGAGGCCGAAATGGATCTGTGTGCTGCCAGGTTGCAAATGCAGTTCTCGATAGGCCTCCAGGACAACATCGCCCAGTCGCTCACTGACAACACTTGCATCCTGTGGGTTTTCAATATGCACCGCTTCCTGCCAGGCCCGGGGTGTTAAAACGACCGGGAGCTTGAGCAGGTCAGACGACACGAGGTTAGTGGTGGTATGCATGTTTATCTCCAGGTGTGAGAAACCACCTGGCCCGTCCGGGAAGTGGTTTCCCGTTGGGTGGTTATGCTGTTGCAGAGTCAGTGTGAGAGTCAGCTAATGCCAGTAATACTCAGTGTTCAGAAATCACCAATCCCGAAGGGAGGCGTTCCCTTCGGTACGAATATTGAAAGGCGCCCAGGGGGCGCCATGATTTCAATCATGCAGATTGACGTTGTTCAGGTTCTGGTTGTCCATGGGCGTCATCCGAATCATCTCCAGCAGCACCATCCTGGGTAGGAAGGGGCTCAGAAGAGTCTTTCGGTTTGGCTTCATAGACAGTTAACCCATCCACCTTGATCCAGCCGATAAACAACAGGCGTCCCTTGAGGCTTGCTCCAGGTTGACCTTTTTTATCGCCTTTCTCGTAGGTAAATGCGTCGGTCCAGATATCACCGATGCGGAAGCTCACAAGGACCTTCTTTCCGGCTTCAACGGCTGCTTGGCTGCGACGAATCAGCTTTTCAGCTTCAGCGCCGACCACGTTGCAGTCGATATAGGAATACTCGGCATCATCCATCGAGCCGCGCAGTGCCGCAACGGTAACTGCCATGAATGGCTTACCTTTGCCGCGAGGTTTCACTTCACGGATACGGTTGAGATAACCGATTCCAGTGGTGTGAAGGTCGAAGAATTTTGCTTCGTTGGATTGATTAGTGCTCATGGTGATTCTCCAGTTTCGAAATAACAGAAAGCGGAGAAACACTTCGCCCTAGGGGGGAACGTATTCCCCGCGAGGGTGGATAGAGCTAAAAGGTTTGTTTAGTGCAGGAACTTCAACGAAGCGATCACTACACCAACAGCAGCTGACAACATAAAACCCATGCGGATCGTGATCCTGGAATCAAGTTGCGCGATTCTGGTATCAAGATGTGCGATTTCAGTTTTGAGTTCAGCAGTTGCGGCTGTGAGATCCGCTTTGGTAGCCAAACGTGACAGCATCTCGGTCTCCAAAGCATCAATAACAGCATTAGCTTTCTGCTCCGGAACGTTAATCGAGATCAACGCTTGGTAGAGAGCAAGTTCGGTTTTCATCAGACCTCCAAAAAAACTGAGAGGCCTGCCCTGACGGGGTAGGCCCGTCATGGGTGGGAAAGGTGCTTCCATCGACTAAGTCGACTGATCGCGCTACCGGAAGCTATGGCGATCTTGGGAGTGGATCAATGCGGTAAACCGCATCGTAGTCTTTCGGATCCAGACTACATGGGCATGTTGCTGACGAAGTCAGCGATACATGGATACAGAATGGAAAACGACGTAGTAGGTTGTCAAGTCTTTGGTGAAAAAATCCTTTGGCTGAGAAGAACCTCCCCCGTTGGGGAGGTTCCCAACGGGGTTGAGGGGGGGAGATCAGTCGCCGAGTGCGCGAAACTGGTCATCGGTCATGCCGCGTTCCATGGCACGGCGATAGTCAGAGAACTGGTCAATCATGGGGATGGGCTCAACGAGTTTCATCTCAACGCCAGGAGTGGTTTCTGCTGCCTCGACCGTTTTTCCAAGCGTTCTGGGTTTGCGCTGACGCGCCGGTTTCTTCACCGCCACCAAACGGGTGTTGGCTTCGTACCAAGAGTTGAGATCGACACCTTTCAGGCGAACGATTGCGGGAACCTGGCGCATGGTCTCGAGGACCTGGCCGGATGGGTGAGGAGCCGCCTGCAGCAATTGCTTGGCTATGAGAGGGCTGGCGGGTGCTGTGTGCTTGGGGCTTTTCATCACCCGAAGAAATTCACGGGCGACAGTACCGAGGGTGTAACCAACGTTATAGCTGAGTGTGGACATGGTGTTTCTCCTGCAGGTTGAGATGCGGAGAAAGCACAGGCCCTGTCGGGGAAGTGATTCCCCGCGAGGTGAGTTGCATAAGGTGCTTCCATCGACGATTGTCGACCGACCGCGCTACCAGAAGCTCAGCGGTCTTGGGCGGATCTGGCACGAACATCGTGTCGCAGTCTTCAAGATCCTGACTGCCTGGGCATGATGCTGACGACGTCAGCAAAGCACGTCCATATCATCGAAGGGGGGATGGTGATGTGTCAAGCGGGGAGGGATATTTCGGGGAGGGCAAAGCAAGTTCAGGTCGACACAGGAGAAGCTACCGAGAGTAGCTGGGTCAACAGTCACTCTCGGATGTAGTAAGAAGCGTCTTTCAGAAAAAAATACCACCTGTGCGGGGTGAAGGCGTTGTTGATCCCTGGGCTGTGATCTGAACGTCTTACTTCCAACACCTGGCCGATTATCGTGGCTGAGGCCAGCTAGCATAAGGCACGCATCCGCGCACAAAGGGAGCCCTGCGTTTCGCCGGCGGGCCACCGGCAAGGAAAAGCAGCTACCAATAGGTAGCCTGATCATCCTTTGCAAGATGATCAGGCTACCTATTGTGTGAGCTTTAAAAAGTGTGGGCCACAACACCAGTGTGGCCCTTAGACTACGGTGCTTCGAACCTCAACAGAGCCCTATGTGCCTTTGAACTCGCAATTCACGAGTTAGACGGCTGCGTGTCTGGCTTGAACAGGGAGACACAGGGAGAGCTCTGAAGCAGGTCCGCACGCCCTTCCCGGAGCTATGCGTGCTTTGGGGTTGGTGATAAGGCAAGCCGTATCACCGGGCGCTACTGATGACCGCCAGTAGCCAACGGGGTGGAAACGTTGTTGCGTGCATTATGTTGATAGGGCGACGTGTATGCAACCTTGTGCCCATCAAATAGCCTCTATTGAGCTTAGTTGACTGCTACGATTGCGCCTTCGGGGACGGCTGAAGGAATCGAAATTCCAGTAGCTCCGCTCACCGGTGACATTAGCTGCCCAGATCGTTTCACGCCGACCACTGTCGACTGGGTTAAGTCGACCAGTGTCGACGGCATGCCTGCGGGCGCGACGCCGTTGAAATAGGTGTAGGCAGTTCCTGCTACAATGTAGGAATAAATGCCAACAGGTCTGACAAACCACTGAGGAAGGTTGAGCGCAGAATCGTTGGGTATTCCGCTGAAGCCTGGGTTTGACTGGGCAAACCTGGCTGCTGCGGATCGATAAACTAGAAAGTTGTGGCCCAGTGAGTCCAGTGTCGCATAGTCAGAGACGCGTTGGGCCTGATGCTGATTCTCAACAGAAATACCGGTGGCAATGATGAGTATCATGAGCACCGCCCAATATATCGACATGTTCAGGGGCCCTCGTCAGGCTGGTTAAAGTTGCGTTTTGCATGCTTGTACTGTCCTCGCTCTGGGATTGGTAATGAGCGGCTATGGGTCAGTTGCACGCTATAACGTAGCTGCACATTCCCGCAGCAAAAAACATCCCCATGTCGTACTCACCGCACGTCACGATTCGATTTGAATTCGCGTAGGCATAGTTACCACCAAACCGTGTCGGATCGCCGCCATGCACATTGGTCGCATCCGAGACCGACCACGTACAACTTCCAACTGCGCTACCGCTTGGAAGTGGTATTTGTTGGCCGTGTGAAATAAAGCCTGTTAGAATCTTGCCTCCGCCAGACGAACGCCACACACCTTGTTGGCAAGACAGCATTATCCCCGCCGAGCTTTTTGCAATAAGTGTGCGGTCACTGCACGGTTGCCCCTCGGTAGCTATGCCTCCCAGGGACAAATATTCATTTGTCTGAATACGATCATAGGCCGTTATCTTGCCAGTCGAGGTTATCTTTCCACCCCGTAGTTCACCACCGGTTGAAAAGTTTTTGTTGTTGTAAACTTGGACCCAGTTGGGGCTATTTTGATAAATTCCGCCTCCCCATTTTTCGCTGTACCAGCCTGTGTCACCACGTGTTCTGAACCAACCACCTGTGGTGGTATCACCGGTAATGCTTGCAGTCGCGGCATTTACATTGGCTGTGGCGATGACGTTTCGAGCTTTAATATCGGCATTAGCTGTTATGTTGCCTGACGCTGTGATATTTCCTGCGTTGTTAATATTGTGGTTGCCCATCGCTATATCAGTATTCATCTTGTTGAGTTCTGGATGGTTGGGCACTGCGTTTCGATATAGATAGTCATTAGCCAACGCACCATCCATAAGAAAAAGTGCGCTGGCTGTATGTCCTGGGCCAGGAGCAATAGCATAGTTACTTAGTGCTACCTGCCATCCACCCCGCACGCCCTGGACGATGTTCGGGTTGGCTGAAGAGATGAAGCCACCAGGTCCTCCGAGATTTTCAGCGATGGTTCGGATACCCATTTCAGGAATCGTCTGCCCACCACTAGTAACCACAATCACTTCCAGTTGATTGGGGTTGGGTTTGCGGGCGAGACCGAGAATGGTCTGCCCATAGGCGTTAGTGGGGCTAAAACCTGCAGGAAGGTAGTGGGTGTTGACGAGCATCGGAACGGTTATTTGCACCGGTACGGTTGCTGTCGCGTTGGCCTGCACCACCCTGTAGTTATCCTTCAGATATTTGGCCAATGCCTCTGAAATGGTTCTCTGTTGATCAGCAACAATTCGATAGTCCTGGGAGTCCATCTGCTTGATTTGCCATGCGATCGCCAAGGTGACGACAACGGAAAAAACGGCCAATCCGATCGCCATGTCCAAGCTTAAGAAGCCCCGCTGCTTGTTCCTACTGGTCATTCCAGAGACTCCTTGATGATTGGTGAGCGATGTCGTGATCAAGCATCGTGATCTTTCCTGCATGGACTTTCTCTCGGATGCCCGGTCCGTCATCGCCTGTGAAAAGCAGGCTCTGCAGGGTTAATCGACGACTCCCTTCGTTGCCGCTTGATAAGGACTGGTGAAGAACGGCCACCAACCCCTTGGAGAGCAGCTCTCGGGCGTTATTGAGTAACGGCTGAGCCAGGGCTGATATACGTTCAATGCCTTGAGTAACGCTGCCTGCATGGCCTGTGCTGATGATGAGATGGCCATTGATCGAGGCTTGAATTACTTGTGCTGCTGTCGAGCTGTCGCGAATTTCTCCCACGAACAGGAAATCGGCTC